>Ga0315293_10006102_pt1 | contig 11294 bp, 11 predicted proteins | sample YL17G13_20_MG_FD_203071 | JGI IMG/M metagenome (GOLD analysis project Ga0315293, IMG submission 203071) | Sediment microbial communities from Yellowstone Lake, YNP, Wyoming, USA - YL17G13_20 | ecosystem: Environmental > Aquatic > Freshwater > Lake > Sediment | place: USA: Wyoming | collected... | reverse complement strand
AGATACGCCTGTATAAGAGATGCGGCTACCCCGCCGAGTGGCCCAATCACTTCCAGGGTGGCATCACCGGCTACACGTTGGCCGATCCGGTCCGCTGCCAGAACCCCGAGGCTCGTATCGTCGAGCGCCAAGCCTACGACTACTTCATTACTGTCACGGGAGCGAAGTTTGAGGAACTGACACTCCTCACCGAAGATGGCGTCGAGATCGCTTCGCTCGGGACAGGATGGCCGACACGGGTCGTGCAGACACCCCGAGGGGACATTGCCGTCCCCGATGTCTTGATTCGGTAGTGCGACCCGTCAACTATGATCAGGGACAAAGGAGGGATCTGAATGAAGACCTCGGTTTGCATTGAGATGATCTTCTTGGAGTACCCATTCCTGCAGCGTATTGAGAAAGCTGCGGCGGCTGGCTTCGATGCCATCGAGTTCTGGAACTGGGATAACAAAGACTTGCCCGCGATCAAGACCGCAGTGCAAAGGGCGGGCATCGGCATTGCCACATTCCAGGCCAACCTGGGCGGCACGCTGATTGACCCAAATCAAAGAGGCGCGTTTGTCGCTGGCATCCAGCAATCGCTGGACAAGGCCAGAGAGATGGGCGTGAAGGCTCTTTTCGTTCTTTCGGATGAACTGGGACCCGATCGTGGCGTTGCCCATCAGTTCCCTGACCTGTCCGAAGAGACGAAGCGGCAGAGTGTGCTGGATGGACTCAAGGCGTTGTCTCCGCTGGCCGAGAAGGCAGGGGTCACACTTCTCTTGGAACCGCTCAATACTCTTGTTGATCACAAGGGCTATTGGCTCAGTCGCTCGACGGCCGGCCTGGAGTTGGTGCGTGAGGTGAACAGCCCCAGTATCCGCCTCTTGTATGACATCTACCATATGCAAGTGATGGAGGGGAACTTGATCCATACACTGACGGACAACCTGGACGCCATCGGTCACATTCATGTCGCCGATGTGCCGGGACGGCACGAGCCGGGCACGGGTGAGATCAACTACTCGCGCGTGTTTGCCGCTTTGCGCGAAGCAGGATACACAGGCTTCGTTGGCATGGAGTTTGAACCGACAATCCCGTCTGAGAAGGCGGCCGCTGAAGCACTCGCATTGGCCAAGGGCTAGCAAGAAGATCCTGTCATGGAGGTAACTGTGGACATCCCGAAAGAGACTCTCCTGCTGATGTATGAGCAGATGCTGAAGATCCGCCATTTCGAGAACCGAGTCAAGGATCTCTTCGCTGGTGGCGAACTCCCGGGGTTTGTGCACCTCTACTTGGGCGAAGAGGCCGTTGCCAGCGGCGCGTGTGCAGCGCTTCAGGATGGAGACTACATAACGAGCACGCACCGGGGCCATGGGCACATCATCGCCAAAGGCGGCGAGATGAAGTACATGATGGCCGAGCTCTTCGGTAAGGCCACGGGCTACAACAAGGGGAAGGGGGGCTCAATGCACATTGCCTGCCCCGAACTCGGTGTCCTGGGCGCGAATGGGATTGTGGGGGCAGGAATACCGCTGGCGACAGGCGCGGCCCTGGCTGCGAAGTACCGGAAGTCGGGCCAGGTGGTCATCTGTTTCTTCGGAGATGGCGCCTCGAACGAGGGCATGTTCCACGAGTCCTTGAACATCGCCGGCGCCTTCGATTTGCCCGTCATCTACGTATGCGAGAACAACCTGTATGCCGTCGGTACTCGCCAGAGCGAAGTGCGCAAAGTCGAGGACATTGCCGACAGAGCAACCGGCTACGGCATGCCGGGCCTGGTGATCGATGGCAATGATGTCATTGCCGTGTACGAGGCTGTGAAGGAAGCGGTGAGCCGAGCCAGGGCAGGCGAAGGGCCGACGTTGATTGAGTGCAAGACCTACCGCTGGCGAGGGCACTTTGAAGGCGAAGTCGACAATTACCGCCTTCCAGAGGAAATCAAGGCCTGGATCAAGCGAGAGCCACTCGCGCCGTACCGGAAGCTCCTGCTTGACCAGGGAGTGCTCAACGAAGAGAAAGCCCAGGCCATGGAACAACGAGTGATCGCAGAGTTGGAAGAGGCCGTCGGATTCGCGCGGCAAAGCCCGCTGCCGAAACCCGAAACGGCAATGGAGGGCCTGTGGGCGTGAGACTCACGACCAAGCTCGTGAGGCGTTGCGGTGTGGCCGGAGCAACCGGTGCTGTTCATATGACTCAGGCGCGCGGATACAGGAGAACATGATGAAACAGGTGTTCTACAACCAGGCCATCGCAGAAGCCCTGGCCGAGGAAATGCGCAGAGACCCTCTCGTAGTGCTGTGGGGCATTGACATCGGGCCATATGGCGGGGCGAACGCCGCAACGAAGGGTCTTTTCGAGGAGTTCGGCGCGAGTCGGGTGATCGACATGCCTGTCTCAGAGTTGGGATATGTAGGTCTGGGCGTGGGCGCGGCGGCGGCCGGCATCCGGCCTGTCATTGAGCTGCAGTTTTCTGATTGGATCACCCTTGCTTCTGAGATGCTGATCAACCAGGCGGCGAAGATGCGCTACATGTTCGGCGGCACCCTCGAGATACCGATGGTGTTGCGTGCACCCGTGGGCGGCTATCTTTCTGCCGGCGCACAACACTCGAATAGTTTCGAGTCGATCTTCTCCTTTGTCCCTGGTTTGAAGGTCGTAATGCCCGCCACGCCGTATGACGCCAAGGGGTTGCTAAAGAGCGCCATCCGCGATAACAACACGGTCATCTTCTTCGAGCATAAGAAGCTGTATGGCATGAAGGGAGAGGTGCCTGACGAGGAATACACCATACCGCTGGGCAAGGCCGAGGTGAAGCGAGAAGGGAGCGACGTGACCATCGTCACCTATGCTTACATGGTCGGCATGTGCCTTGCGGCCGCAGTGAAACTAGCCGCGGAGGGCGTAGATGTCGAGGTCATTGATCTACGTACCATCGACCCAATGGACGAAGATGCGATCCTGGCTTCAGTGAGGAAGACCGGTCACCTGGTTGTAGTCCAGGAGACTTGGCGCCATTGCAGCGTCAGCTCGGAAGTGTCGGCAGTTGTAGCCGAGAAGGCGCTGGACTATCTTGAGTCTCCGATAGTGCGTGTGACAGCTCAGGATGTGCCCGTACCCTTCAGCCCGGTGCTTGAAAGTGCTGTCCTCCCCAAGGAGCAGGACATTGTCGACGCTGTGCACCGGGTGCTGGAGCGCGCGCCTGGGTAGAAGGGGCCCAGGCCTGAGGTCGAGTCAACCGCAACAGAAGGACGATTCCTCATCCCTTGGGCTAAGGAGGGACAGGGTGCGACTACTTGAGAACAAGGTAGCTATCGTGACCGGGGCAGCCCAAGGCATTGGGCTAGCCATTGCCGAAGCCTATGCTGAATATGGTGCAGACGTCGTGCTGGCCGACGTCCAGCTTGCCAAGGCAGAGGAGGCTGCAAGGAGTCTCGCGAAGAGAACCGGCAGCCGGACGATGGCCGTGAGCCTAGACGTGACCGAAAGGGCGCAGGTGGAAGCCGCTCTCGACCAGACGGTCACAAACTTCGGACGACTGGACATCATGGTCTGCAACGCAGGTATCCACCGGCCGCATTTTGTCGTCGACTTCCCTGAGGAAGACTGGGACGCTGTCTTTGCAGTGAATGTCAAGGGGACGATGTTGTGCTCTCAGGCAGCTGCCCGGGCAATGATCAGGCAAGGGGAGGGGGGTTGCATCATTATCATGTCGTCGGCTTCGGGCATGAAGCCTGACAGTCAAGGAGCGGCCTACTGCGCCTCCAAGTCGGCCCAGATCGGCTTCATGCGCGTGTTGGCGCTTGAATTGGGCCCGTCTGGGATTCGGGCAAATGCCATTCTACCTGGTGCTACAGACACACCCCTGCTACGCAAGTTGTTCGAGGAGGTGCCTGGGTTAGAACAGCTATTGCGAGAGAGGACACCGCTTGGCAAGATCGCCACCCCTGGCGATCAAGCCAACGCCGCCGTCTTCCTGGCGTCTGATCTCGCTAGCCATATCACCGGAGAGCATCTGGTGGTCTCCGGTGGTGAATTCATGGCAGCGTAGAAGAAAGGATGGGAAGATGAGGGACGCCAAGACCATGTTGGCTGTTCATTTCCCGGGGCGTGGAGGTATCTCGCTTGATGAGATACCGATCCCTGAACCCAGGGGCCAGCTGGTGCTGGTGCGTGTCAAAGCTGCGGCGATATGCGGAACCGACCGTGAAAACCTTGTCGGCGAGGGGCAGTCAAGAGTGCCCGGTCACGAAAGCGCCGGCCAGGTGGCAGCTGTGGACAACCCAGCCAGGGTGAAGGTTGGCGATCGCGTGGGGATCAACTGCCACATAACATGTGGCAGGTGCGAGCACTGTCTCCGCGGAGACCTCTATTTCTGCCCGGAGCTCAGAATCGTGGGTATGGACATCGATGGTGGGTTCGCGGAGTATGCCCTCGTGCCAGAGAGCTGCTGCATGGTCCTGCCGGATGACATCTCTTTCGAGGCGGGGTCCCTGCTCATGGATGTGGTGGGGACAGCCTTCCGGGGCATCAAGCGAGGGGATCCCCTGCCGGGAGGAAGAGTCGCCATATGGGGAGCCGGACCCATAGGCCTCTCCGCTCTCCTATGTGCGCGATGGTTTGGGGCTGAGGTGGCGAGCGTCGACCTCAGCGAATACCGCCTGGGGATGGCCAAGGACCTTGGGGCCGATACGGTCCTGAATCCAGAGAAGGTCGATATCATCGAGGCACTCATGAGGTGGACTGGCGGAAGAGGGCTCGACATCGCCTACGAGTGTTCCGGAAACGAGGCCTCCATTCACCAGGGCTTGTCCGCGTTGAAGAAGCGCGGCAAGCTGGGCATCATCGGCGTCAGCCACAGCCTGAGTCTTAATCCGTGGGAACAACTCATTTGCCAGGAAACGACCATCTATGGCTCGCGGAACTTCACCCTACCCATGTTTGACGAGATGATTGCCATGGTCCGGCAAGGTGTTCCGGTTGAGAAGATCGTTACGCATCGTTTCCTGCTGGAAGAGGCTGAGAAGGCTTTCGAGGTCTTCCGTTCATCAGAGTGCGGCAAGATCATCTTCACATGTTGAGGCTGCATGAGCCAAGGGATCCACATACCTTCCCGTAACGCGTTCGCGATGACAACTCGGCGAATCGGCACCGCAGAGAGGGAAGCTGAAGATTGAGCTTCGTCGGCATCATCCCCAACCCGGCATCGGGCAAAGACATCCGGCGAGTTGCAGCGCACGCCTTTGTGGTGGGAAACCGCGAGAAAGCGAACATAGTGGGGCGCATGCTCATTGGCCTCCACGCCGCCGGGGTGAGGGATGTCCGGATCATGCCCGATGGTTTCGGCATTGGGCACCACGCTATGCGCGATCTGCACAGACGGTGGCCCGAGGTCGTTTCTGGGGTGAGTATCCTCGACATGGACTTCGTTGGGGCATGGGGTGACTCGGTTCTAGCCGCTACACTGCTGAGAAAGCAGGGTGCGGGGTGCATCATCACGCTAGGGGGTGATGGGACGGTACGTGATGTTGCCAAAGCTTGCGCCGATACTCCTATCTTGCCTGTCTCGACTGGCACGAACAATGTGATGCCCCGCTTCATCGAAGGCACTGTTGCTGGTCTTGCTGCTGGACTGATGGCCCTTCAGGGTGAGGGCGCTCTCGAAGAGCTGTGCCTCCGAGCGAAGCGGATCGACATTATTGTTAATGGCGAGGTTGCGGATCTGGCTCTCGTCGATGTGGCTGCGGTGGCGGGCTCATTTGCTGGCGCGCGGGCTGTGTGGCAAGTCGAACTGCTACGTCAGGTTGCAGTCACAAGTGCGTCACCTGCGAGTCTGGGCCTATCGTCCATTGTCGGTTTGCTTCACCCTATCGCTGGCGACGACGCGTTAGGCGCGATGGTGTCAGTCGGACCTGAGGGCCACACACAGACCGTGCTCGCCCCGGTGGGCCCAGGGCTGATGGCAAGTGTGCCTATCCGGGAATTGAGCATCATGGTGCCTGGCCGCCCATACCCAGTTGTCCCAGAGCGGCCGCTGCAGTTGGCGTTGGATGGCGAGCGCAAGATAGGACTGCGCTCAGGCGATGAAGCCTCCCTCATGCTCAGAACCGATGGTCCGTGGATCGTGGACGTCGATCGGGTAATGCGGAGAGCAGCCCAGAACAAGCATTTCATTTCGTAGCAGCTAGGCGGTGCCTGGCGGAGGGTTCTATGGCCGTGCAAGTTGTAATGCCCAAGTTGGGCTTGAACATGACCGAAGGTACCGTTGTCCAATGGCTAAAGAGGGAGGGCGATCGAGTCGAACGGGGCGAGCCCCTCTTCGTTCTCGAGACAGACAAGACAACTATGGAGGCAGAAGCACAGGCCTCCGGCGTTTTGGGGAGAATCCTTGCCACAGCAGGGGAGACGGTGCCGGTTGCGACGGTCGTCGCGATCATCGTCGCAGAGGGCGAACTGATACCCGAGAATCTTGCCTTCGCGCGGCCGATCCGAACTGCGATGGAATCGACCGCAGAAGCCGCGGCCAGGCCCCAGGAAGAGATGAAACCAGAACTAGTCTCCGAGGCTCGTGTGCTGGCATCACCGGTGGCTAAGCGCCTGGCGCGGGAGCAGGGGATAGACCTCTCCACAATCCCTGGCACCGGTCTCGGAGGACGCATCACCCAGGAGGACGTTGAGCGTGTCATTGCGGCGAAGCAGGCCACGGTTGTTGGTCCAGCCGGCGGGGACTCAATCCGCGTGAAAGGCGTTCGGGCCGTCATAGCCGAGCGAATGATGCGAAGCGTTCGCAACACCGCACAGGTCACGCTCCATATGGATGCGGATGCGAGCGGCCTTATAGCCTATCGCAGCAGGTTGAAGGTGGAAGGCGAGGCCATAGGGGGGGAAGCCCCCAGCTACAACGCAGTCCTGATTGCGCTTGTCGCCAGGGCGCTGCGTGAGTGTCCCTACATGAATGCCACCGTTGTGGGCGACGCGATCCAGCTCCTCGACGAAGTGAACGTTGGCCTAGGGGTAGACACTGAGCGGGGACTGCTTGTCGTCGTGGTTCGTGGCGCCGATAAGAACTCCATCGGCAACATCGCCCTGGCGCTTACAGGGTTCTTGCAACGCGCCCAAGCCGGCACGAGCATGCCGGATGATCTGACCGGCAGCACCTTCACCATCACCAACCTGGGGATGTTCGACATTGAAGCCTTCACGCCGATCATCAATCCGCCTGAGATGGGCATCCTGGGCATCGGCCGTATCATGCAGAAACCCGTCGTGCGTTCGGGGCAAGTCATGATAAGGCACGTGATCAGTCTGAGCCTGACGTTCGACCACCGCTGGGTAGATGGTGCTCCGGCAGCGCGCTTCCTGCAGTTCATTAGGGACTCAGTCGAGCAGCTTGAGTGAAGGGGCGGTGGTTTCAAGCGGCCTGTATCGTGTCAGCGAGAGTGGGACAAGTCGGGGCTCCCAGCTAAGACACACTTCTTCGGCCTCGGCGGTCACCCCGGACGTACCTGGGGTCAGGCGGCTGCCCGCGGAACTTGGGTGTGCTGACGGCGCCGCGCCCGAGTACTCCTTGCGCGTGACCCGGCGGATCGTCCGGACGGCGGCTTCTACGCTCTCCTTCTTCTCGGCCATTCTGCCTCCCGCTTCGCTATACCAGGGGCGAGAAGTGTGTCTTAGCAAATCGCGCTTGATGTCCCATTGGGTCTGACGACATACGCCTCTTAGGATCTCCTCAGGTCTGGTGAGAGCGGAATCCACTGCCTATACCCGTAAGGTCCGCGGTCAGCGCGGGCGAGACCCCCGGAAGAAAGCGTAGTCCTCACGGTTCCCTCTGCGGGCTAACCGTGAGGATGGTGGTGTCGATCTGGTCGGCGCGGGGGGCTCGAACCCCGTTCGGGCCGGCGCCCGCCGGGGCGAACGGCCCTCGACCTCACGGATGTGAACCGTGCGCTCTGACCAGCTGAGCTACGCGCCCCGATGGATCACACGGTCGAGTCCTGGGATGTGTTTTGCGCTCTCTGAGTGTTGATGCTCAGAGTCGACCGTGTTGACCATGAGTCTACAGTACCGAGACGGTTTCCGCAAGGTCGGAGGTTCGAGCCCTCTCGCGCCCACCAGATCGATACCCCTGTCCTCATGGCTAGCCCGTGGAGGGAACCGTGAGGACTTCGCATTCTTGCGGGCGTTTCGTCCGCTCTCATCGATGACCTTGGGGGTTCAGTACGTGGACACCGCTCCCAACATGCCAAGGCAGGCCTTGGGCTACACTCTCTAAGGTGGGCGCGAATAGCGCGAGACGGCCTCTTGCAGTCGCCAACGGGATCCAGGACCTCCTTCAGAAAGACATTCGAGGCCAATCGGCGAGCGATTGCCCGCTTGTCCCGGCGGAGCACATGCTGTAGAGTAGTACCACCATACGAATAGGCAGTTCGCCCCGGCCAGATAGGTCTTGGGCGTGGACAAGGCTGAGCTGGGTCCGAGGCCCGGCTTCCTCCAGCAAGTCGGGCGTTCTATCTGGCTGGCCTCGGCACCCGAGATGGCCCATGCACGCAGGGGAGGAGTCCATCTCGGATCGCATCGGCCGTGCCGTCCATTCGTTCCTTCGTCGCGGATCCATATCCCTCAACCTTCCGCTCGCCGATCTTCGAGCTCGATTCCAATACTCGAATGAGCTCGCCTTTCAGGATTGTCCAGCACCTTCTAGTCGATTCCGCACAATCCGATAGCCGTCATTGCCCTAGGAACAAACAGACCAAGGCATGAGGTGAAATGATGGATGACCTCACCGGCAAGCAATTCGGTCCATATCAAGTTGTGGGTCCGGTAGGCGAAGGGGGCATGGCGGCCGTCTTCAAGGCCTACCAGCCCAACATGGAGAGATATGTCGCACTCAAGGTCTTGCCGAGGACCTATGCAGAAGATCCTCAATTCGTTTCCCGATTCAAGCGGGAAGCAAGACTCCTGGCGCAGTTACAGCATCCACATATCCTGCCGGTATTCGACTTTGGGATGGCGGAAGGCTATACCTACATTGTCATGCCATTCATCCAAGGCGGGAAATTCACCGACATGATGAAAGGTGAGCCTTTGCCGCTTGCCCGCATCCGCCAGGTCATTACCCAGGTGGGGGATGCCCTGGACTATGCCCACGAACGAGGGATGATCCACCGGGATGTGAAGCCCAGTAACATCCTCATTGACGAGAGGGGAAACTGCCTCCTTACCGATTTCGGGCTTGCCCGTATGGTCGAAGACTCGGTCAACCTGACCTCCTCAGGGACAATCATGGGCACGCCCGCCTACATGTCACCCGAACAGGGGTCCGGTCAGAGGATTGATGCGCGCAGCGACATCTACTCGCTTGGCGTGGTCCTATTCGAGATGGCGACTGGGCGGGTGCCTTATCAGGCGGAGACGCCCGTCGCAGTGGTATTCAAACACATACAAGATCCCCTGCCACTTCCCAGGAAGGTCAACCCGGAACTCCCTGAGCCCGTCGAACGGGTCATTCTGAAGGCTCTCTCCAAGAGACCAGAAGATCGCTATCAGACCGTGGCGCAGATGGCGCAAGCGATCCAGTTGGCGATTCCCGACAGCCCGATTCCTCAGAGAGCTGCTCTGCTCCAAGGACCCACCAAGGGCAGAACTCCGCCTTTGCCTATTCCTAAGGACGAATTGTCACCAACCCTGGTTCCAGAGAAGAAGAGAAGTGGAGCATCAATCTGGACTCGGGTATCGATCGGGGTACTGATCCTTGCCCTCACTTTCGCGGGAGCCTATTGGGCCTATCGAGCGGACTTCCTTCCCTTCCGCCTCTCGGGGGTAGCGAGTATCAGCACAAGACCCTCATCGACTCCTCCGCCCAAGGCAACCTCCCTCCCCCCGTCAAAGACTCCTCTTCCCCCTGACCTGCTTAGATCGACTGGCGTGCTGAACGTTGGCAGGCAATTGCTCTCGGCCAATGGGCTATTTGTCTTCCGATTTGTCTCGGATGGCGATCTGATGGTGTATGACCTCATCGCTCGCAAGTCACTCTGGACGTCCCATACACGAGGCACAGCCGCCGATCATCTAGTCATGCAAGACGATGGGAATCTCAACCTCTTCACCAAAGCCGGATTGCTCGTCTGGTCGTCAAACACCAATTCCACACAAGGCGACTACCTGCTAACAATGCAAGATGACGGCAATCTGGTCATCTATAGGGATAAGAGCGGAAGCGAAGGCGCCGTTCCGATATGGGCAACGAATACAGTTGTGGCAAAGATTGTGCCCGACAGCGGGCCAGATCCGATTCCTGTGGCCCCATCCTCCATCCTGTTCCAACAGAACTTCGAGACAGGAAGTCCGAATAACCGGTACGACGAGAATGGTCGCTGGCTAGTGTCGTCTGATGATAGGGGGAATCACTTCCTCTGTAACAATGTATCTGCTGATTGGCAATCTCTCATGTTCGGAGGGGACTATTGGAAGGACTATGCGGTTGAAGCGAAGGTGGAATTCGTAGAGCAGAGTCCGGGTGAGCCAATTGAAGTGTATTCAAGGCTCAACTCCGAGGCTTCTGGATACAGAGGGACACTAAGTGACATGAACGCACACCTATCCTACGGGTCACCATACAAAGATCTCACAGCTGCCGCCATCACGGCCAAGCCCAATGCCTGGCACACACTCCGGCTCGAGGCCTATAGAACTACGATCAGGCTATATGTTGACAATCAGCTCGTTGGCATTGCCATAGATGACCAACGATTGTCAGGGAGGTCCGGGGTCGGAGTCTCCCCCAACACCAAAGCATGCGTGGATGATATCCGAGTCTGGGGGCTCGAAGAAGCGGATGGGTAGAATCTCATCGGTACGCTCAAGGAGGTTAGGAAGGACTCGAATCCATTCTGTCATCTGCGGATTGGTCTTCCCGGTGTAGGGGTGCCCGCCTGCCTTCTCCAAGGAGCCTGGGCGGCATTGGATAGTCCTACTTCCTGAGTGGAACCCCTTTCACGGATCTAATGGGGCTACGAGGGGAAGCGCTCGACAGGAATCAACAGACCACGGTCTCAGCTGCCTCTCTCGGAGTTTGCGTCGCCATGGAAGATCGCACTGCCCAGACGAATTGGTCATGACATATGAGGTCGTCGTAGAGTCCCGTCCGCCGCGAGTGATTGAGCCAATGGTAGTGACTGACCTGCCCCCCAATGAGCTTGTGAAGAAATGAGTAGGTAGAGCAGCCAGGGGCGCATGGAACGCATTTTGGGGACTCCTCAAGGCGCGGGATTTGGCGTAGGATAGCGAGCGACACACGCTTGTGCGAAGCCCATTCG
>Ga0315293_10006101_pt1 | contig 11295 bp, 12 predicted proteins | sample YL17G13_20_MG_FD_203071 | JGI IMG/M metagenome (GOLD analysis project Ga0315293, IMG submission 203071) | Sediment microbial communities from Yellowstone Lake, YNP, Wyoming, USA - YL17G13_20 | ecosystem: Environmental > Aquatic > Freshwater > Lake > Sediment | place: USA: Wyoming | collected... | reverse complement strand
CCCGCGGGCCGTTCCTTGAGGAGCCGCCGCACCAGTTCCACGCCTTCCAGGATTCCCGCGCGCGGCGTCCGCACCCGGATCCCCAGCCGCGCCAGTTCCTGGCACGGGCCCGTCCCCGTGACGTCCGACCGCTGCCACCCCGCCGGGTCGGCGTACGTCGCTGCGACCGGCCCGGGATCCCGCGCCGCCATCTGGCGCGCGTGCTCCGACACCGGCCGCTCGCGGGCCGCGTACTCCCCGATCACCCGCACCTGGACGTTCGACAGATCCACTTCCTCCCCGCTCGCTCTGCCCACCGATGCCGCCTCGCCGCGCACCTGGATCCACAGGCACACGAAGGGGTTCGCGTACCCGAAATCAATGGCCCGATACAGCGGCAGCGCCGGGTCGTATCGCACCGGAGCAACGTGCCGCGCGGGGTCGAACTCCGCAAAGACGAGGCCGTCGGCCCGCGGCCTCTGGCACAGCATCTCCGCCTCCCACGCTGCGCGGCTGGCCCGCGACTTTTGCGCCAGGGCATCCTCCATCGGGAAATAGCCTTCCGCCTCTCGCGCCCGCCCGCCGCAATCGCTCCACAGCGGACACCGGCTGCACGACCATTCCGGCCCGCACCGCTCGATGACCTCCCACAAACACCAGGTCAGGAGCATCGGCCCACTTTCCTTCCGCTCCCGCGCGGCGACTTCGGGTCCGTTGCCTTTGTTTTTTACTCCGCACTCCGCACCCCGCACTCCGCATTGTCCTAGCCGTTCCACCAGCGTCGCCATCGGCCCGAACGGCCGATGCATCGTCGAGAACACCTCCATCTGGGCCGGAATCCACGCCCCGTCGCGCCCGGGTCCCGACTGCGTGACGAACTGGGCCGCCTGCCAGACCTCCGGCAAAAACTCGTCCACCTCATCGCACTTCAACCGATGCACCCGATGCCCCCGCACCGACCGCGGCGACTGCGTCAGCACCTCGATCGCCGACCCGTTCACGAGTTCCGTCCGCCGCGCCGTCGGTTCCCGCGCCAGCATCGCCGAAAAGAGGCCGTCCCATTTCCGCACGAGGCACTCGTACATCTTCTCCGACTGGTCCAGACTTCCGCCCAGGATCCGCGTCTGGCATCCCGGCCGCAGGATCGAATCCAGGTGCGCCGCCACGCTTCCGAGTTCCGTCTTCGCCCCGCCGCGGCAGGCCCACACCACCAGGTCGCGCCCCGGCTCGAGGATCGCCCGTTCCAGGTACGCCATCGGCGCCGCGTGCCCCGGACACACCGCCCGTCGCGGCACCACGAGGCCGTACACGCTCCGCACGAATTGCCAGAGCGCCTTCGCCGACCGCGGCCGCGCCGTCACGAGCGCCCGCGCCAGCCGCTCCCGAAACGCCGCCGACGCCGAGCCTACTCCGCCGAAGCAGCCGCTTCCTCCCTCCGTAGCAGGGCTACTGCGGAGGACGGGTCGGCAGCGAAGGCTGGAGACGATCCTGTTTTTCACCATCGCCGAAATCTCCTTCTGAGGCGCTTCACGTTGTAGTAACGTAGGGTGGGTGCTCTGCACCCACGCGGAATTTCGCCCCCCGCTTCCGCGTGCGTGCAAGCACGCACCCTACGCATTGCTGAGGCATTCCATGTCGTAAGGTGGTCGCCGCGGCGGGCAGGCGAGAATCACCGCGCGACGTCGCCAAAGCGGCTATGTCGCGTCGGCGACCGGTTCCGGCTCTCGAGGTACCAGAGCGCCACCTGCTCGAGCGCCTCGTTCCGCGTCAACCGCTTCCGCTTGTCCTCTTGCGCGGCAGGTTTTTGTCCCACGGTGTTGTTGTTGGTTGTCAATCCGAAATCCGAAATCCGAATTCCGAAATGGTTACTCGCTTCTCTCAGCGCCTCCGTCACGAGCGCGTGCTGTTCCTCCGTCAGGAAAAACGTCATCGGCCGGGCCGGCGGCTCCACCGCTTCCGGCGCGAGCGGCGCCGGCGGCGGCTGGGCCAGACGGAGGAGCCGTTCCACGCCGTCCGCCGGTTCCGGCAGAAGCCGCGCCAACTCCTCCGCCGACCGACCCGCCGCCAGGCCCGCCACCAGCCGCGCCCGCGCCGACGGATCGTCCCGGCCTTCCAGCCGGTTCAGCGTCGCCAAGAGGAGCTGCGCCTCCTCGTCATCCACTTCCCAGACGTCGCACCTCGCCTCCGTCCGCCCTAGTTCCCGAAGCACCTCGGCCCGGTGATGCCCGTTCAGGATTTGGTACCGTTCCCCCGCCGGGTCCGCCCCGAGCGGCCGGACGACCAGCGGCTCGTACCGCCCCGTCCGCTCGATGTGCCGCTTCAGTTTCCCTTTCATCGCCGGCGCCATCCGGTTCGCGTTTTCCGGATGCGGTTCGAGCCGAGAGAGCGGAATCCATCGCACGATCATGGCGTGTCTCCTTGGCTTTCGTTCAGGATGTCCAGGACGCGGCCGAGTTGCTCGTCCGAGAGGTCCGCCACCCGCCGCCCCAGCGGATCGTTGGCGAGCGCCGCCAGGGGATCCGCGCCCGGCGTCTCGCCCGGCCCTTCCGCCGCGGCCGGACGCGCGAGTTCCCGCTGCGTATCGAGCGCGATCCTGAGGATCTCCCGCGCCGCCTGCCGCGCATCCGACGCCGAATCGCTCTCCAGGTCCTGAATCAGCCGCGCCACCGCCGCCGGCGCCCAGCGCAGCATCGCGCTGGTGGCCTGGAGGAGCGGCTCGAGCGCATCCTGCGCCACGAGCGACCGAAACGCCGGGTCCGTCAGCCACCGCCGCAACGTGTTCGCGCCCACGCCTTCGCGCGCCGCCGCGTCTTCCAGCCGACCGCCGCATTCCCAGATCGTGTGCGCGATCCGCCGATGTCGGGCCGTGAGGATCATGGCATCTCCTTTCGCCACAGGTAATAGACCGGCGCGCTATCGAGGTGCCGCGCCACCAACTCCAGCCGCCGACGCCGGTCGGGCCGGTTCGTCCGATGGTTCTTCGCCCCGAGGTACGACCGGCACCACCGCTCGATTTCGCGTTCCGCCAGGTGCTGCGCCGCCGGGTCCAGCGCCCCGAGCGCCCGGTCGAGCGCCTCGGCGCTCCGCCGCGCCACCCGTCCGATTCCGACCGTCTCGAGCGCCGCCCGCAGCCGCTCGCCTTGCGGCGACGGCGGCGGAGGGTACGCCGTCATCCCCGCCCGCTCGAAAAACGGGTGCATCGCCCCCATCGCCGCCATCGCCTCGACGTACGGCGTTCCGACCTGCGGCAACGTCTCGGCCACCAGGCGGCTCGCCAGGCCCAACCCGCGCCAGTTCGGCGCGAGGACCACGCGGCTGATGATCCGAAGTTCCTCATTGATGAGTCGCCCCATCGCCAGTCGCCCCAGACCGCCCAGGCGGTACCGGCCGCCCGTCGCCCGGTCCCGACCCCCCAGCGAGAGCGGCGACCGGCTGTACACAATCACGCCCACGAGCACCGGCCCCCGCGCCCCGCGACGGCGCGACGCCGGGCCTGTCCCGAGCGCCGTCGCGGGAGCCTCGTACACCATCCGAAAGAGGTCCGTCACCGCCCCCGCCTCGTGGCTCCGGTAATGCAGGGGCGCAAGCGCCAGCCAGTCTTCCCGCGTTCCCCGCTCGATCCGGATCCCCTCGATGAGCGAACACCGTCGGCGCGGCAACGTCGGGTCGCGGCTCATGTTCTTACCTCCCGGCGCGCCGGGCATGCCACGGCGACGCCCTGGCGAGCCGGGTCGGCGTAATGCACCGCGATGCGCGCCCCCTCTTCCTTGACGATCCAGAGGTCCGGCGCCAAGTCGTCCACGAGGTCGTCGCTCGCGCTCGCCGCGACGACCGTCAGGCCGTCCGAATCGGCCAACCGCCGGACCCGATAGGCCACCGCCCGGGCGCAGAGCCGGTCGAGCGTCGAACAGAACTCGTCCGCCACGAGCACCCGCCACGGTTTCGCCTCGCCGTCCCGCCGCGCGCCGCGTTCCGCATTTTCCTCGCCGCCGTGAAGGAGCGTCTCGATCGCCCGCGCCAGCCGCAGGCGATACCGCTGGCCGTCGGAAAGTTCCTCGGCGCTCCGCAGAAGCAAAAACGCATCGGCCAATCCCGCCAGGCTCAAGATCCGCAGCGATTTGTCCAGCGGCGACTGCATCATCTCGATCACCGGCCGGTCCGCCGGCAGGTCCACCGCCGCAAGGTTCACCACCCGGCCTGGCCACTGGCGCAGCGCCGCCTCCAGCCGCCGCACGAGCACGCTCTTGCCGCTCCCCGACGGCCCCGTCACGAGGACCACGTCCCCCGGCCGCACGTCCACCCCGAAGCCGTCGTAGAGCGTCACCTCGTACGCTTCGTCCAGCCCGATGCCGAACATCTCCGCCACGCGGATCATCCGCTCGCCGGGCGCCTCGTCGGAGCGCAGCGCAGACCCGTACGGGCCCACGCTGCCGTGCGGCACGGCCTGGAACTTTTGATTGATCCTGATGAGTGCCATCCGTATCCTCCTTTCGCCAAGATGATCCTCCTGAAAAAGAAGTTCCTCGACCTCGTTCGCTCGGGCGCCAAGCGCCAGACGGTCCGCCTCTGGCCCCGTCGCCGGCTCCGCCCCGGCCAGACCGAATTCATTCCCGGCCTCGGCCGCATCCGCATCACCGCCTTCGAACCCGTCCGCCCCGAAGACCTCACCGATGAGGATGCCCGCCTCGACGGCTTCGATTCGCGGGACGACCTCCTCGCGGAACTGAAAAACCTCTACGGCCCGCGCCTCGCCTCCATCCCGTGCTTCCGCATCCGATTCACCTACCCCGTGGATTCACCGCCCGACTCTTCGGCCTAGTCCGCCTCGCCTTGTAGCCGGCGCCGCTCGGCCCGCCAGAGCCCGCGCTCGATCCGCCGCATCCATGCCCGCAGCGTGTTGAGGCACGCCGGTCCCTCCGACCGCCCATCCTCGGCCGGCCCGTCCACCAGGCCCAGCCGCGCAATCTCTCGTAGCGATAGCCCCAGGATTCGGTGGAGGTACGCGAGGCGCTGTTCCGACGGCGTCAGCCGCCTCCACGATCGCAGTAGCGCCAGGTGCATCGGGTCTGTCGCTCGCGCAAGCGCCTGCCGCACCATCCGCCGGACCGCCCGCCGACTGACCCCCAGCACCCCCGCCACCTCTCCGTGGCTTGCCCCGCGCCGATAAACCAGCCGCAACAGGTTCCGCTCTCGCACCGAAAGGCTCTCCATCGCCGCCCGTTCCACCCGCCCGAGGTCCGCCAGGGTAGGGCCCCCGCACCCCCGCCGCGCTCGCGCCGCCCCCTCATTCCCAGCACCCGAAGAAGCCACCCCACCCTCCACGCCCGCCGAGGAAGCCGGCTCGCCCCTCCCATCCGCCGTGAAATCCGATGCACCGCTACTGCAGGAGCCGTTTCCGGCCTCATTTCCGCCAAAAAAGCCTGTCTTTTTGACAGTTGGCAAACTGGGCAAGTTGTCAAAATCGCGGTTTATTGGCATTTCTGTCGGCTTTTTGCTGTCCAGTAAACCTCTTTGGCCATTATAGGCGAATGTTTAGTTTCTGTCAAACGGCAAATTCAAAAAAATTTGTCGTATGACAAACCGAATTTTGCCGAATAGAAAAATTGGGGTTGACTTAGATTTGTTATTTGGTAAACTTTAAACGGCTTCCGGCAGCCGGTTTAGTGCGGTCGCCAGGGCGGCGGCAAGGAGGTGAGCCATGGGACTTAAGGAAAACCTTCAGCAACTCGAAGCGCTGCGCGGCATGTTGGGGGCGGCGAATGACCGGTCCGCCTTCGGGCGCGAGGTCCGCCTGGCGCGGAAGAAGCGCGGCTTGACGCTCGAGGCCCTTGCCGGCGCCACGGGCATGGCCAAGTCGTACCTGTCGCAGATCGAGACCGGCTACGCCTCGCCGCCGCGCGATGACAAGGTCCGGAAGATCGCGCGGGCCCTCGGACTGGCTGAAAAGGCCCTGGTGGCCGTCGCGCACCTGTCGCAGTTGCCGGACGATGCCAAGGAACAGATGGCGGGTTTGCGGGCCGTCCTCGATTCGACGGAAGAGGCGATCCGGGCGCTTCTGGCGGCGCGCGGCCGCGAGGCGGAAGGGGAGGCCGAGCCGCCGGCCGAGCAGGCGGCGGGCGTTGACCTCGAATCGCTCCACGCGACGGGTCTCCTTCATCATCTGGCCGAGTGGGGGGCCGACCGGCTCGAAGCGAAGGCCAAATCATGGCGGCCGATCCCCGTCATCAACAAAGTGGCTGCGGGTTATCCGCAGGAATTTACGGACCTGGGGTACCCCGTCGGGTTCGCGGACGAGTACGTGACGGCGCCGGCGGAGATGTCGGACCCGCACGCCTTTGCCGTCCGCGTCGTGGGCGACTCGATGGAACCGAAGTACGGGGAAGGGGACATTGTGATTTTCAGTCCGGCGGCACCGGTCGCGTCGGGGGACGATTGTTTCGTGCGGTTCGCGATGGTCGGCGGCCCGTCGGACGGCGAGACGACCTTTAAGCGGGTCTTTTTCGATGCGGAGGACTGCATCCGGCTCCAGCCTCTCAACGAGCGCCACGCCCCGACGCTCGTCAAACCCAGCCAGATCGCGGGCATTTTTCGCGCCGTCGCGCGGTACGAGAAGTTATGAAAGACAAGGGACGAAAGGACAGAGGGACGAAGGGATGGAACCACATGGCTGACGAGGTGATTCTGCTTTCGGACGGCGGCGGGGGCGAGCGGATGATAGACCTGGTCCGCCGCGAAATCCTTTCGCGGTTCGGCCCGGCCGACGGAAGCGGGGAACTCGCGCGCCTGGCGGATGCCGCGCGAATCGAATCGCCCGGCGCAGCGCTCGCCTTTACGACGGATTCCTACGTCGTCCGGCCGCTCGAGTTTCCCGGCGGCGACATCGGGCGGCTGGCTATCTCCGGCACGGTCAACGACCTCGCGTGTCTCGGAGCACGGCCGGTGGCCCTCAGCCTGGCCCTTATATTAGAGGAAGGACTCGAGCGGGCACTCCTCGGCCGCATGCTCGATTCGGCGGCCGCGGCGGCACGCGAGGTCGGCGCCGCCGTGGTCTGCGGCGACACGAAGGTGGTCGAGCGCGGCAGCGCCGACGGCCTGTTCATCACGACCTCGGGGATCGGGGTCATCGAGACCGGCCGGCGGCTGGGCGCCGAACAAATTCGGCCCGGCGACAAGGTGCTCGTGAGCGGCACGGTCGGCGACCACGGCATCGCCGTGATGAGCCGGCGCGAGGGCCTGCGGTTTGAGGCGGCGGTCCAAAGCGACGTCGCGCCCCTCTGGCCCCTGGCCGAGACGATCCTCGCGGCATCGCCGAACCTGCGGGCCTTGAAGGATCCGACGCGGGGGGGCCTCGCGGCGGCGGTCAACGAACTCGCCGAGGCTGCGGGCGTCCGGATGCGAATCGACGAGGCGGCCGTCCCCGTCCGTCCCGCCGTGGCGGGGGCCTGCGAGGTGCTCGGCCTCGATGTCCTCAACGTGGCGAACGAGGGGAAGTTTGTCGTCGTGGCTCCGGCGGACGAGGCCGAGGCGGTGCTTCGGGCGATGCGCAGCCATCCGCTCGGACGCCAGGCCGCCGTCATCGGCGAGGTCCTCGAAGGGGCGGCGCGCGGCCCGCGCATCACGCTGCGCACGCGCATCGGCGGCGAGCGGGTCCTCGAAATGCCTTACGGCGAAGACCTGCCGCGGATTTGCTGAAAAGAAGAACATCCCGAGCCGCGGCTCCAGGGGCGGGGGCGGCGGAAATGAGGGGCGGCGGAAATGAGGGGCGGCGGAATTTTCCCGCAAAGGATTTGACACATGGATGCCCGGCGCGTACTATTCCTCGCTCCCGTTTGTGTTTTTTTGGGGTAAGTTGTGAAAAAAGTAACGATAGGGAGCCGCCGTCTCCGCGGAACACGCGGGAGCAGGGGAGTCAGACGCCGGCGGACGTCGCGGTAGGGCAAACGCGGCGGATGGAGAAAGGAATCATGGCCAATAAAAAAACGGTCATCATCATCGACGACGATCCGGACATCCTGGAGGCCACGAAGGTGATTCTCGAGGGGGCCGGCTTCGCCGTCGAAACGGCCGCGACGGGCAAGGAGGGGCTCGACCGCATCCGGCGGGGCGGCATCGATTGCATCCTCCTGGACGTCATAATGGCCCGCGACACCGAAGGGTTTCAGATCGCCCAGGACCTCAAGGCGGATGCCAAGACGGCCAACCTTCCGATCGTCCTCCTGACGAGCGTCTTGCAGAAAACGGGTTTTGAGTTCTCGCCCGAGACGGACAAAGATTACATGCCCGTCGAGGCATTCCTCGAAAAGCCCGTGGACCCGAAGCGGCTCATCGAGACGGTCCGCAGCGTGATGAAAGGGTAGGGCGAACGTTTTCGCGCGGCCGGCCGGCGCGCCGGCGACGGCCCTAGCGGCAGGAAGGGTTCAAGCGAATGTTGCCACAAGTCTTGAAGAAAAGCGACCTCGGGGCGTGGGTGGCGGCGATAGGGGCGGAACGGCGCGTGGCCGCGCCGGTCCTCAAGGAAACCTCTCCCGCCGACCCGTCGGACCAGAAGTTCGGCTGGGAGTACATCACCGATCCGGCCGACGTGCGGCTGGATTACACCCTGACGGTCCTGGGGCCCAAGAAGTTCCTCTGGCCGCCGCGCCAAGCCCTCGTGGCCTATAGCCTGGCCGGCGACCCCAAACCCCAGCCCCTCATCGACCACGAGCCGCAGGTCCTTTTCGGCGTCCATCCTTGCGACATCACGGCCATCGCGACGCTCGACGCCGCCTTCGGAAAGGACGTGCCGGATCCCCATTACCTCTCGCGCCGGGCCGACACGGCCGTCATCGGCCTCGATTGCGCCAAGCCTTGCGATGAAACCTCGTTCTGTCTCGACATGGGGTCGCTTTACCCCGAGACGGGTTACGACGCCATGCTGACGCCGCTGGAGGACGGGTATTTCGTCGAGACGAAGACGGAACTCGGCCAGGCGCTCGTCGAGGCGGCGAAGGTCCGCCCCGCGACCAAGCAGGACATGCAGGCCCGCCAGGCGTTCGCCGAGGCGAAGCGCAGCCAGTTCCATTTCAAGTTGCCCTGCGAGGTCAAATACCTGCCCGAGGTCCTCAATGCCTCCTACGACAGCCTCGTCTGGGAGGCGATTGCGCGGCGGTGTTTCTCGTGCGGGTCCTGCAACACGACGTGTCCGACGTGCTATTGCTGGGACGCCTACGAGGACGTGGCGATGGACCTCGCGAAGGGATGCCACGTGCGGCGGTACGATTCCTGCCAGTTGGACCCGTTCGCCGAGGTGGCGGGCGGCGAGAACTTCCGCAAGAATCGTTCGAGCCGCCTGCGGCACCGGATGTTCCGCAAGGGCAAGTACATTCTCGAACGGACCGGCCGGACCGGCTGCGTCGGGTGCGGCCGGTGCGACCGGGCGTGCATCGCCGCCATCAGCATTCGAGAAACTTTCATACAGATTGCAGGGAGCCGATAAGTGGATTAGCCGCCCGCCTTGGCGGGCGCGTTCCGAGGAGCCGATAACCGTGACTCAGGTCGAGATCGATGTCGAGAAAGGGGCCGCCGCCCCCAGCCCGTACGTTCCGCGAATGGCCCGGATCCTCGAGGCCGAGCAGATGACCGAGACCGAGCGGTTCTTCCGCCTCCAGATGGAAGGCGAACCCCTCCGCTACGAGCCGGGACAATTCGTCGGCGTCACGGTCTTCGGCGTCGGTGAGGCGCCCATCAGCATCTGCTCCAGCCCCACCCAGGGCGACGTTTTTGAACTCACGGTCCGCAGCGTCGGCATGGTTACGGACGCCCTGAAGACTTTCAAGAAGGGCGACCGCCTGGGCATCCGCGGACCCTTCGGCAACCGGTTCGATTACGAGGGGATGAAAGGCCAGGACATCCTCTTCGTGGCTGGCGGGTTGGGTCTTGCGCCCACGCGGAGCCTCATCCGGTACGTCCTCGACAAGCGCAAGGATTACGGCGAGGTCACGATCCTCGTCGGGGCGCGCGAACCGAAGTGGCTCCTCTTCCGCAACGAACTCGATGAGTGGGTCAAGCGCCGGGACGTCAAGACCCACGTCACGGTAGACCGCTGCGGCCCCGAATGGAAAGGGTGTGTCGGCGTCATCACGCGGCTGTTTCAGAAAATCAAGATGGACCCGGCCCGGACGTTTGCCGTCATCGTCGGCCCGCCCGTCATGTTCAAGTTCACGGTCCTCGAGGCGCTGGCCGGAGGGGTTCCCGAGCATCGGATCATCTGTTCGCTCGAGCGGCACATGAAGTGCGGCGTCGGCAAATGCGGCCACTGCCAGATTCGCGGCATCTACGTCTGCCGCGAGGGGCCCGTCTTCACCTACGAGCAGGTCAAAAAGTTGCGCGAGGGCATCTAACAAGGCGTCGAGCCGCGACCGTGAGGTCGCAGGCGCGTTCGACCAGGGAGGTAAAGGGCAACGTTCATGGCGAAGCCTGTTCTCATGTTCGACAGCCTGTCCTGCTGCGAAGGGTGCGGCTTGCAGGTCCTCAACTGCGAGACGGACCTTCTGCCGATTCTCGAGCGGGCCGACATCGGCCGCTTCCGCGAAGCGTCTGACGGCGACGTGGACCATTACACCATCGCGTTCGTCGAAGGGTCCATCGTCACGCCGCACGACATCGAGAGGATCCAGGAAATCCGGGCCAAGACCGACGTCCTCGTGGCCCTCGGCGCCTGCGCCACGATCGGCGGCGTCAACGTCATCAAGAATTTCCAGGACCCCGACGACGTGGCCAAGTACGTGTATGGCGACAAGCGCGCCTGGTTCCCCCACATCCCGGCCCGGCCCCTCAAGGCCGAGGTCAAGGTGGATGCCGAAATCCACGGCTGTCCGATCAACCCGAAAGAGTTCCTGGAGGCGGCCAAGTGCCTCCTCATGGGGAAGCCGTTCCGCCAGCCGAACTACCCCGTCTGCGTCCCCTGCAAACTCGCCGACATCGTCTGCCTCTGGCACAAGGGCGTGCCGTGCCTGGGCGTCGTGACGCGGGCCGGTTGCGAGCCGTATATGTGCCCGAGCGCGGGCCACAAGTGCATCGGCTGCCGCGGACTGGTCGATGAGCCCAACGCCCAGGCCGCCAAGGACGTCATGGCGGAGTTCGGGTTGACGGTGGACGAGGTTCTCCGCGAGTTCCGGCTGTTCCAGGGCATGTACGACGAGGTGTCGAAGAAAGCGTAAGCATTGCGGATTGCGGATTGAACGGCGGAAACGGCAAAAACTAAAACAGCGCAACACTAGCCCCGAGCGTCAGCGAGGGGTCAGGGTTGTCTGGAAAGGTCACGGGGTCAATACGCAT
>Ga0315293_10006100_pt1 | contig 11295 bp, 13 predicted proteins | sample YL17G13_20_MG_FD_203071 | JGI IMG/M metagenome (GOLD analysis project Ga0315293, IMG submission 203071) | Sediment microbial communities from Yellowstone Lake, YNP, Wyoming, USA - YL17G13_20 | ecosystem: Environmental > Aquatic > Freshwater > Lake > Sediment | place: USA: Wyoming | collected... | reverse complement strand
GTGGCTCGGGATTAGAACGTACTCCGAAACGCAACCTGAAGGTTGCGGCTACCTGGAAAACAATTGCCCCGAAGGGGCCACCTCTTCCGGGCGAAGTCCCGGACGAGGCGTAGATTCTTACACATTGAAGTCTGAGAATTTATCTCTAACATCTTTGATGACCCCCAAAAACCTCCCCTCCCCTGGCGGGAGGGGAGGAAGGGGAGGGGGACCAAATTCCTTCTTGTCCACCCCCATCCTCTCCCTCCCCCATCAAGAGACTGTGTCATAATGAACGAGAAACTATTCCCGTTGCAAGACGGAACAGGCGGTCGGGTGACGAAGCTTTAGAGCGGAAACCTTTCATTGCTCAGCTTCGGGGCTCCAAACCCATGAAAAGAATCCCCTTTCTAAGAAGGCCAATTACCCATAATTTTAAACGACCGCATTCTAAAGTTGAGAAGCCTGACTGCCTGTTCCGCTGGTATCTACCCTCCCTCATGATTACGACACAGTCTCCAAAGGGAGAGGGAAAATATTTGGGAAATTTCAAATATTTTGGTTAGCCCTTTTGTACTATACCCAGCTCCTTTTGCACTTTTTGAAAACGCTTTTGAGCAAGGAATATTCCAAGTGAAGGAGATAGACGGTTTATCCACCAGAACAACTTCCACCATGATGGTACAATAATGATTGCCTTATTTTTCGCAACTGAATTTAGCACCTTTTCTGCAAATATATTTGGGGACATAGGCCTGAGTCTTTCCCACATACGACGTAGTTGTTCAGGTGGGATGTCTATAAGCATTTTGCCATATTTCCCTCCTCCTTCTAAAATAGGTGTACGAACAACCCCAGGGCATAGGACACTAATGCGGACTCCTATCTGTGCGGCCTCGGCCCGCATCGATTTTGAAAGACCTACCACTGCGTGCTTGGTTGTCGCATAGGCTACCGCTCCTGGAGAGGACATAAGCCCAGCCATTGAGGCAGTATTGATGATGTGTCCGAATCCTTGCTCCATCATAATCTTGTAAGCTGCTTGAATTCCATTTATCACGCCACGGAGATTGACATCTACAATTTGATTCCAATCTTCGATACCGTAGTTATTGACGTTGCCACCAATTGCAATTCCCGCATTGTTGAACATATAGTCTAACCGACCCGTACGCTTAACGGTTTCTTGGACAAGCTGTTCCATCGCAGGGAAATTGGTCACATCTATTTTCACTGCCTTTGCTTTGCCACCGGAAACATGGATTTTTGAGGCGACTTCTTCTGCTAATTCGATCTGAAGATCAGCCAATACCACCTCGGAGCCACGCTTTGCCAATTCCTCGGTAAGGGCTCGACCAATTCCTGATGCTCCACCGGTGACAATTGCAGTGGCACCATCAAAAATACGAATTGTTTTATTTGATTCCATCGTACTCCCTAAAAAGTATTAATGAATAAAAATATAGTTCAAAATAAATACCTATTACAAGCGATCTCATAATTACAAAAGAGCGAACGCTGAGCTAAGCTACGCCAACAGCGAAGCTGTAAACGGTCACCTTAAGCAAGTTGTCAGACCGAATGAATTCTTGATTTGTCAAATGTCAAGGGCAAGCCCCGATGCTTCTGCATGATATTTTGAATTATTGTAATGAATGATAGAAAATTTATATCAAAATGAGTATTGTTTGTAAATTTATTAATCAAAAACCTTTAAGGGCAACAGGGTGTCTTGACAAGAAGGAAAGGAACCATTTATTCTTAATGAAAATATTTTCATTCTCTTCTTAACTTTCTATGAGTAAAGGGCTTTTTAAAAACTTTTTCAGAGAGAAGAAGGTCCGTATGAGCCATCCCAGGCTTCTTGTCTATCAAGAACTTTTCAATGCTACCAGGCCATTGAGCCCGCAAGAACTTTACCAAGGCCTTCTTTAAAAAAAGAAAAGGATTGGGCTCACTTCCATCTATCGATCTCTTGATCTTTTCGAATCCCTGGGAATGGTCTTCAAAATCATTAATGGGTCAAATATGAAATATAAACTCTGTGAGTTGGAGAATCACCATCACCATATCGTCTGTAAAACATGCGGTCATGTGGTCGAATTGGACTTTTGTGATATCTCTAAATGGTCCAAGAAGGTGATGGAGTCCACAGGTTATCAGGTCACCGATCATCAATTGAGTTTTTATGGGCTTTGCAAAGAGTGTCAAAGGTAAACTTGGATCTAACTTGAGCGATTACTATCCCCCTCCCCTTTACCCTGTTAGATAAGGTGCTCTGTTTGGCCTTCCTAGTCAAAAATGTTCTATCTAACAGGGTGCATCCCCTCCCGCAAGAGGAGGGGAGATAAGTTAATGGACTGCATGAGGGTGCAGAAAATCCATGGTGAATCCCTCCCCCTTGATGGGGGAGGGCAAGGGTGGGGGTGAAATTTGATTGAGAGGAGAAGTCTATGTCTCACATTCATCTCCCGGATGGGGTTTTGCCCGTTTGGCTCTGGGTTTCGGGATTCTTCATTGCCATTCTGGTCGGAGTAATTCTTTTTCGGTTTATTAAGAAGGAGGATTTAGCCAGACGCCTTCCCTTACTTGGAATGATGGCCGCCGCAATGGTCCTTGGCGCTTCCGTCGAGATCGTTCCCATCGCTTATCATGTCAACCTGACGGTCATTTCTGGGATTTTATTGGGACCCTCTCTCATCTTTCTGGCTACCTTTGTGGTTAATGTGATTCTGGGGTTATTCGGGCATGGTGGGATTACGGTCATCGGACTCAACACGCTTGTTCTATCGATCGAAGGGATACTGGGATATTTTCTTTTTCGCCTCTTCTGGAGTCTGTTGAGAAGATTAACCCCTGCAATCTTTCTGGCCACCTTTCTGGCCCTTTTCTGCTCAACTCTTTCGATGATCGGGGTGGTCAGTTTAGGGGCGTCCCATTATGAAGAGCTGATCCACCAGGAAAGGAAAGGGATCATCGAATTTCATCTTTCAAAGGAGAAGGATGATCAACATCAAGAGGGGGTAGCTGAGAATAAGGTTAATTTGAAACGATTTATAGCCATCGTCCTTCCATTGGGTTTCATTGGATGGATGATGGAAGGGGTGATCACCACATTGATCGCTCGGTACATCCACCGATTGCGACCGGATTTATTAAGATTGGATAGAAAATAAGAGTCTCTGGTGTAAGGGGTACGGTTAAGACGCCCGTTTGGTCGATGGGTTAGGTCGTTAGTCTTAAAAATTATTAGCCTTAACCACTTGCCCTAACCTAAACAGGCATCCTTGCCTTAACTCAATAACCATTTTCATCGTTCGTAGGCGATGAATCTGTCATAAAGTTTAAGAGGAAAATCCTTATGATTCAACTTTCGTATTTGGATTATTTGGCTGCTGAGGGAAAGAGCTGGCTTCATCATCTCTCGCCCAAGCTAAAAATCATCGGGATGGCCCTCGTTTTATTAGGCATCGTCACGCTGAGGAACCTTTCTGGACTGATTCTCCTTTATGGGATCCTCCTCACCTTTTTTTTCATTTCACGAATTCCACTGAGAATATTTTCTCTCACCCTCTACCCTCTCATCTTTGCCATCCTTTTCATTTTTATTTCAGGGTTTCAAATCCTTTTTATTCTTCTCATCTTCCTGAAGGTCCTCTGCGGGTCTACTGGGGTTGTTCTGCTTTTGGCCACAACTCCTTATCCCTCCATTTTTCGTGTCTTGGGAAGAGTCCTCCCTTCTCTTTTTGTGACCGCTCTTTTTTTGACATACCGATCGATCTTCATCCTGCTCAACGTCCTTGAAGAGACACAGCATGCCCTCTACCTTCGGGGAGGGTTTCAGTGGAGACATCCCTGGAGGAGTCTGAACAATATTTCAAATGCGTTCGGCCATTTGATCATTAAAGGGATAGATGCCAGCGAAAGAATGTACGAATCGATGGTACTCAGGGGTTTTAAAAACAAAATTCATTACAGGGGAGAATAGGGCCATGAGGGATCGGGAGAAGATTGTCGAAGTGGATTGTATTACCCATGTCTATCCGGATATGACCAAGGTACAGATTTGTGGTCTGGACTTTATTGTGAATCGAGGGGAGAGAGTTTCTATCCTGGGCTCGAACGGCTGTGGAAAGACCACTCTGCTCAAACATCTCCTGGGAGTGCTTGTCCCAAAGGACGGGAGTGTGAGGGTTTTTGGAGTGGATCCCGGGAAGGAATTCTCAAAAATCAGAGAGAGGATCGGGGTTGTCATGCAGGATGTGGACGAGCAGATCCTCGGCCCAACGGTTTACGATGATATTCTTTTTGCTCCGCTGAATTATGGCATGGAGCAGGCCAAGGCAGAGGCGCTGGCCAAGGATGTGATCGAGAGGTTAAATATTGAGTCCATTAAGGGAAAGATCGTCAATTATTTATCAGGCGGTGAAAAGAAAAAGGTTGCTTTAGCAGGGGCGTTAGTTATGGAACCGGACCTGCTGATCCTGGATGAGCCTTTCACAGGATTGGATTCTGTGTCCAGGAGAGATTTGATCCAGATTCTGAATGAGTTGAACAAAGAAAAAGGGGTCACCTTCATCATAACACTCCACGAAGTCGATCTGGTGCCAGAAATGACCGATATTCTTTACCTCATGCATGGACATGGGGATCTCAGCGAACGGGGAAGACCGGATGAAATTTTTGGAAGATTTAAGGATTTAGAAAGTTTTAATCTGGAAGAACCTACCCTGACGAGGCTCTTCAAGGGATTAAAAAAGGAGGGGCTCGATTTTGGAGACCCCCTCCGTATCGATGAGGCGATTCAATCGATTAAAAGACACTGGGAAGAGACTAAGAAGTAAATTTAATTGCGGATCGCAGATTGCGGAATGCGGAATAGAATTCCGAAATCTGAATTCCGAAATCCGAAATTTGTTATGAGACTGAGGAAACTTCAATTAAATAGTTCGCTCGTGCTGGCACCGATGTCAGGGAATACAGATTATCCTTTTCGACGCTTAGCAAAGGAGAATGGATGCGGTCTGGTTTTCACGGAGATGGTCAGTGCAGAAGGACTGTTACGTAAAGGGGCGTCGTTTCTAAGAATTGAGGAGGATGAGCATCCGATTTCTGTTCAACTCTTTGGCTCGAAGCCAGAGGTCTTGGCCGAGGCTGCTAAAATGGCCGAGGCAATGGAGGCCGATGTCATTGACATCAATATGGGTTGTCCGGCCGAGCAGGTCGTTGAGACCGGAGCGGGTGCTGACCTGATGCGGTTTCCGGAAAAGGTGAAGGGGATACTCACAAAGGTGAGAAAAGAGGTGAAAATCCCTCTTACGATCAAAATTCGTTCCGGATGGGATAATGAGCACATCAATGCCGTTGAGATTTCTAAAATCGCTGAGGACTGCGGTGTGGATGCGATCACTCTTCACCCACGAACAAGAGTTCAGGGATTTTGTGGTCGGGCAGATTGGAACCTGATCGGAGAGGTGAAGAAGGCGGTCCACATCCCTATCGTTGGAAATGGAGATGTGACCACGCCTTTATTAGCAAGGAGGATGGTGGAAGAGACAGGGTGTGATGGGGTCATGATCGGCAGAGGTGCTCTGGGGAACCCCTGGATCTTCAGTCCGAAGAATATAGACTTTTTGGAGGAAGGGCCAGCCATCGGTCCTTCCCTTGACCAAAGGCAGAAGGCAATCGAGCATCACTTCTCGCTCCTTAGAAACCATTATGGGGATGAAGGAGCGATGAAAAAGATTCGGAGGCATTTAGCTTGGTATACGAAGGGGCTTCCTTTTAGTGCCTCCTTTCGTTCAACGTTATCAAGCCTGAAGGAAAAAGAAGCGTTGTTCGATGCTATCAAATCTTATTTCGATTTCATTGAGGGGAGAAACCAATGCCAATCGCTCGTATCGAGGGAAAACAGATCAGCTACTGGATAGGAAGAAATGGTCTCCTCGAAGGAAGGGAAGTTGTCCTCTTCATCCATGGGGCAGGGGGAGGACAGTATACATGGAGTTATCAGAAGGGTTTTTTTGAAAAACGATTCAATCCCATCATCATCGAACTTCCCGGCCATGGAGAATCAGGAGGAGAGGGGGAAGATGAGATTGGAAAGTATGCCGAGGATGTCCATGCTTTTCTGAAGGTCCTGGGTCTCCGAAAGGTCTTTCTCGTCGGCCATTCCATGGGTGGAGCCATTGTCCAGACGTTGGCCTTGATACACCCAGAGGTGATCAAGGGAATCGTGTTGGTAGCAACCGGGGTGAGGTTAAAGGTTTTCCCAATGATTCTGAATGGGATCATGAATAATTTTGAGGAGACTGTTCGGACAATTACTCGGTTTGCCTACTCTCGAAGGACTTCGTCCGATTTGGTTGAAAAGGGTATCTCCGACATGATGCGATGTCGGCCGGAAGTTCTCTATGGTGACTTTCTGGCCTGTGACCGATTTGATCTTATGAATGAGGTGGAGAAGATTGATCTTCCGACACTTGTCCTCTGTGGCGACGAAGATGAACTGACGCCTGTAAAATATTCACAATTCATCCACAGTCGAATCAAAGGTTCAAGACTAGGGATCCTTCCCAATGCCGGCCATATGGTGATGATTGAGTCGCCTGAGGCTTTCAATGAGAAGGTTGGAGAATTTGTTGCTAACCCCACCTTTTTTGGAAATAGTTGAACCAGATGAAGAAGAGAAGTTCGAAAGGAATGGTGACCGCCGCTGGAATGGCCGCCCTCTCGTTAAAGAGGACGATCGCGATCGCAGCAGCCAAACCAAAGTTCTTAAATGACCCAAAGAGGACATAGCTCATTCTTCGCTCCCGACTCGTTCCGGCAAGTCTGGAGAAAAGGTCAATAATGTGACCACTTACAAAGGTCCTTATGAAAGCGATTGAGGAGATGATGATCAGGATATCGAAATGTTTTAGAAAGATGGAACGGTTCATTCCGATAACGGCATAGATAATGAGAAAGAAGGCCAAATTGACCAGGAGATTCGTATTCTCTCTGACGTGACGAAAGCCCTTCCATTTGAGGAGCAGTCTGGATATTAAGAATGGGACAAGGATCATCTGAATCAAGACGGTGACCAGTTTGACAGGCTCTATTCTCGCCACATCCAAGAGTTGCAGTGAAATAAGGGGAGCGACCACCAGAGCCAAGAGGTAGAGACTTGCAGAGCCCATCAGGGAGACCATCATTTCTCCCCTTAACAGGTAGGTGAAGGGCAATACCGCCACGGCCGAAGGAATAGCTGCCATTACAACGAAACCCACATAAAGGTCATGGTCTGTGATCAGCAGGTGATTGGCCAAAAGAATCAGACCGCTCAAGAATGGGTAGTTGATAACGAAAACGAAAAGGATGTCCCGGATATATTTTTTAACATGGGTTAATTCAGTAAGGGTGACTTGAGTGGTGGAGAGGGACATGATCAAGACAAGGGCCGGCAAAAGGTATTCTTTCAGCAGTGAGGCGTAGTCCCCTAAAAAGAGCCCCAGAAGAAATGCGATGAGGAAGATGATGTTGCTGTTTTTTAGAAGACGGTAAAGGGAAAAGGTCACAATTGCCCTCGCTCTCATTTTCCAATATCTTTACCCCGTTAGAAAACCCCGGCATTTATGCCGGGGATGTCATAAATAGAAAGCATCAGCTCCTTGTAAAGGTGGGGTCAAAGCCCCACCTTTCTAACGGGGTTTACTTTACCTTCCCCATCGACCCATTTCAAGCAGGAAAGGGAAACCGCCGAATGGGTGAATTGACAGTGGAAAAAAGGGATGGTAGATATCGTCCCATGAGACGGTGGCTGGCAGTCTCCCTCTCTGCCCCGAAGGAATTCGAAGAGGGAATCTCAAACTTCCTAATGGAACAAGGGGCAAGAGGGGTGGAGGAGCTCGAGGAAGATTCAAAAGGGAAAAGGTTGAAGGCCTATATCCCACAAGATGGAAAGGAGAAAAGAGTTCTTCGCGCTCTCCGTCGGTACCTGAAATCCCTCCGGAGTCTTAATCCTGAAATATCCGATACCAAAATTGAGACCACCACCATTTTCGAACAAGACTGGGGCGAGAACTGGAAGAGATTCTTTAAACCTCTACGGGTGACATCGAGGTTTGTGGTGAAACCACCCTGGTCCCGGACCCGACTGCAGAAGGGCCAGATGGTCATCCATATCACTCCCGGGATGGCCTTTGGCACGGGAACACATGGAACGACAAAACTGAGCATCCGAGCTTTAGAGGGAAGCCTCAAAAGAAAGGGGCTTTCAGTTCTTGATGTGGGAACAGGTTCAGGGATTCTTTCAATCGCCGCTGCCAAACTCGGGGCCGGAGAGGTCTTAGGCCTGGACATCGACGGTGCGGCGGTCGAGAATGCCAGAGAGAACGTGGAACAGAATAATGTTGGAAATATTGTCAAGATTAGAAAAGGAAGGATTGGGGATGTTCGGAAAACGTTCGACGTGGTGGTGGCCAATATCGACCTCAGGAGTTTGAAGAGGATGAGGAGTCCTCTGCTTCGCCATCTCAAGAGCCAAGGGATTCTCATCCTTTCAGGAATACTGGAAGGAGAAAGGGAGAGGCTCCGTCAACACTACCTTGAGACAGGAGATTTTCAATCGGCCAAGAAAACTCAGGAGGAGGGATGGGCCTGCCTCATCCTCAAGAAAAAATAAAAATTCGAAGCTCGAAATGCCTGCCAACGATAGGCAGGCGAAATTCGAAATGAATTTTTCATAGTAGGTTTACCACCCACGGACCATGAAAATTCCCGAACTTTCCCCTCCCCCTTGATGGGGGAGGGAGAGGGTGGGGGTGGACGAGATTTGCTGTTATTTTCTTTCTAAATCCAATTGACGAGGCACCAGATTTAAAAACGGTTTACATTTTGAAATTTTGGGTTTAAGTTTGTTTTGAATTCCGATATTCACCCGTCCTCCGCAGAAGCTCTACTTCGGGAGATGGAGATTTAGGATTTTTCAATACACCTTTGTGGTTCCTGCTACGGCGGATCAGGAGAAAATGTTATGCCAAGGTTTTATCTCCCACAACCACGGATCGAAAAAGGGATGTTGAAGATCGAAGGGGATGAGGTGCGACATATTCGGAAGGTTCTTCGCCTGAAGAGAGGGGATGAGATCGTGGTCTTCAATGGTTCCGGGAAGGAGTATGGGGGCACGATTGTTGAAGAGGGGCCCTCCTCCGTCGTCATCACGATTCAGAATATTTTTTCTTCCAAAACAGAATCTCAGTTAGAGATCACCTTGGCCCAAAGCCTACTCAAAGGGGATAAAATGGATTATCTGATTCAGAAGGCTACTGAGTTGGGGGTCAAAGAAATTATCCCTTTTTTTTCTTCTCGCTCTGTTCCATTACTAGAAAAATCGAGGAGACTAAAACGCTATCACCGATGGGAAAGAATTGCCGTTGAGGCCTCGAAACAATGTGGAAGGGGAGTGGTTCTAAAAATCGAACCCCTCCAAGATTATTCTGAAATTCTCAGAACTGCTTCCCCTGACTCCCTTCGTCTCATCCTTTGGGAGAGGGAAGGAGTGAGGTTGAAAGAGGCTTTGGAGAGATCAAAGGAGAAGACGAAAATCTTCTTCATCATCGGACCGGAAGGAGGACTGAGCGAAGAGGAGGTTGGCCAAGCCAAAAGAAATGAATTTACCCCGGTCACTTTGGGCAGGAGGATATTGAGGTCTGAAACGGCAAGCCTCTGTCTCGTCAGCATCCTTCAATATGAATGGGGCGATATGGGATAAAAAAAGGGGCCAATTCCCCTTTGGAATGGCCCCCAGACAAGAAAGGAGGGGTATGAAGAGAGGTGTCTAAGCTGCCTTTTTTTCTAAATTGTTGACAAACTCCTTGTAAGTCTTACATTCCTCAAGCAGTTTACACTTTCTTCGGCATACCTCAATATGAATTTTTGGACTCCCTTTCCTTTTATCGCAGATAAGATAACTCATGTTAATATCTCCCTTCCAGATCGAGAAGTGTGTTCTATATGTTGGATGGAATATATCTTAGAACACAAAATATAGAATGTCAAGAAAAAAATCAAAATTTTTACAAAATAATTGTTGTTAAATATCAGAATGTTACATAGGTAAAGCGAAGTAAAATTGTAGTTTATTAAATCATCTCAATGAATTTTAAAGAATTTATGGCTCAAAGCCATTGATTCGAACTTCTTAGCCGATTCGTTCAAACTCCGAACTCGCACCTCCAAACTTCCAACTATGCTACTTAGAAAATAACTTTCTTAAATCCCTCCCAACCTCCCTTTGCCAAAGGGAGGAATATTATCCCCCCTTGGAAAAAGGGAAGGTGTGAAAAAATTGGGACTGCCGGTCGGGTGGGAATATCTTCAAAGTTTTACAATTGCGGTCGTTTTGAAGGGAGAGGGAATAAGGCCCTGCAAATAACAACGATTATTGAAGTTTTTCATCGGGGGGGGGTAACGCGAAAATGTACCGCTGTAAAACTTTGGGAAGATTCCCGCCTGACGGCGGCTTCCCGGAAATCCGCCCGATATCCCTACCCGCCCTCTCAACTTGAAGCATTTTTTTCACAGCTTCAGGGGGACTAAGGGGGATTTTCATTGTTCGCAGGTGTCATACCCGTCATGAAAAATTGGTTAGGAATTGGGCTTTTGGGGAGGGGTTTTCTCTCCGATGACAATGCTTGGTATTAGTTGTCAAGAATCGGCTTCAATTTTTTCGGCATGGGCACAATATGGGCACAGTCAAAACTCCCCATTTCTTCAGGCTTCATCAATTTGGAGATACTCGTATTCGTCACTCTGCCGTTTTGAATTCTCAGGGCCATTCTGCATCGAATAGCCGATGGCTTCATAGCCCTTAACGCGTTTTTTGTACATCCGCATTAGCGTCGGGACGTGAATGTCGATGTAATCGTAAACCTACACCACTCGTTTGTTATCGTGAAGCCGGTGAAGGCGTCCCACGTACTGCTGTAGAGTCCCGCGCCAGGAAATGGGCATGGCTAAAAAGAGAGTACTTGGTTTGCGTGTTGGAGTACGATCTTCAGGATGTAAACCCAGTAGTTTCTTTAGCCGTTCATTTTCCTCCTTCAACAAAGCACATTCTCTTAATGCTTTTTGGAGTTGGTCTTTGAGGTCCTCGGGATCAAGCATAACCGTCTACATCACCCTTCATAAGTTTTGCCATGCTTCGTCTTCCTCAGACTTCAGCCAATCCTTTTTCAACGAAGATTCGCTCGCGATAGCAGCACCCAGTCTTTCCTTAGTTATCTTGGTCCTTAGGAAGTGAACGCAGTCCAACACTTCTTCAAGGAAAGGTTC
>Ga0315293_10006099_pt1 | contig 11296 bp, 12 predicted proteins | sample YL17G13_20_MG_FD_203071 | JGI IMG/M metagenome (GOLD analysis project Ga0315293, IMG submission 203071) | Sediment microbial communities from Yellowstone Lake, YNP, Wyoming, USA - YL17G13_20 | ecosystem: Environmental > Aquatic > Freshwater > Lake > Sediment | place: USA: Wyoming | collected... | reverse complement strand
CACTCGGGTTTCGGCGCGCAATTCTTCTCCGGCCTGGTGTCCCCGGCGACCATGATCATCGGCAACCTCAGCTATGTGGCCGTCGCTGTGGTCGGCGGTTACCAGGTGGCGACCGGGCAGATCACGCTGGGCAGCGTCCAGGCATTCATCCAGTACGTCCGGCAGTTCAACCAGCCGCTCGGCCAGTTGGCCGGCATGTACAACATGCTGCAGTCGGGAGTGGCCAGCGCCGAGCGGGTCTTCGACTTTCTCGACGAGCCCGAGGAATCACCCTCGGCGGCAGCGGAGTTGCCGCCCGGAGCTGGCGGCGTCGAGTTCCGCAACGTCGGCTTCAGCTACCGGCCCGGCACACCGGTGATCGACGACCTGTCACTGATCGCCGCCCCGGGCAGCACGGTGGCGATCGTCGGGCCCACCGGCGCCGGCAAGACGACGTTGGTGAACCTATTGATGCGGTTCTACGACGTTGACTCCGGCCGGATCCTGGTCGACGGAGTGGACATCACGCAGGTCAGTCGGGAGTCGTTGCGGTCACGGATCGGCATGGTCCTGCAGGACACCTGGCTGTTCGGCGGCACCATCGCCGAGAACATCGGCTACGGCAGACCGGATGCGACCGAGGAGGAGATCGTTGCGGCGGCCCGCGCAGCGCGTGTCGACCATTTCGTGCGCTCGCTTCCCGACGGCTACGCGACCCGGGTCAGCGACGACGGGGGCAATCTCAGCGCCGGCGAGAGGCAGTTGATCACCATCGCCCGGGCGTTCCTGGCCCGGCCCCGGCTGCTGATCCTCGACGAGGCGACCAGTTCGGTGGACACCCGGACCGAACTGCTGGTTCAGCAGGCGATGGTCGAATTGCGAAGGGGACGTTCCAGTTTCATCATCGCCCACCGGCTCTCGACGATCCGTGACGCCGACCTGATCGTGGTCATGGACGGCGGGCGGATCGTCGAGGCGGGCAGTCACGCGGAACTGATGGAGCGGCGCGGGGCGTATTGGGGGATGGCGCGGGTTTAGTCGGTCTACAGACCCGGGCCCTGCGCGCGCAGATCGTCCACATCGGCCATGGCCTCGCGCAGCTTGCCCAACCAGTCGTCGGCGTGCTCGCCCACCAGTCGCACGCACCAGGCCAGGGCGTCCGACCGCGACCGCGCCACCCCGGCGTCGACGAGGGTATCGAGGACCTGACGCTGGGGTTGCTTGAGCCGGGTCATCGCCGGAACCGCGATGTGGGTGAACAGGATTCGTTGGGAACTGTCGTCGCCGACCGCCCCGACCTCGACGCCCCAGGACACCTTTCGGCCGTACTTGTCCTGCGCCTCGTCGGCGATGCGCATGCGCTCGGCCCGGGTCTCCTCTCGGAAGCGCGATGCGCGACCGGACGCGCGGGCGGCCGTCTCGCCGTCGGCTTCGGGTAACCGGCCGACGACGGTGATCTCCTCGCGATCGACGACCACCGATGGGTCCCCGCTGAACCAGTTGTCCGGCAATCGGCCGGCGAACCATTCGGCGGCATCGCCGGCATCGGGCTGATCGGCTTGCTGCCGGCCGCCGGGTCGTCCGGGGCGGCGGGAGTGCATGGTGTCATTCATAAATTACATGATTACATCATTACCTGATTCTGCAACCGGGTTCGCTATCGGTGAAAGCCGCCCCACTGGAACACCCGGTCGGCTGAAGTCGCCCAGCCAGAGAGCCCGCGACTGGATAATGAGCCAATGGCAGGAAAAGAGCTTGATCCCCAGCGCGCGCGTGCCGCCCGTGACGTCGTCCGGCAACACCCCGCGATGGCAGTGTTCGCGGTGTCACCCGTATTGATCGCAGCCGGCCTGGTGTGGTGGCTGGTCAGCCCCGGATGGGCGATCGTGCTGCTGGTCGCCGCATTGGTCGCCGGCGGCATGGCCGTCCTGCGCAAGCGCTGAACGACTGCGGCTCAGGCCGTCTCCGGGTCGGCGGCGCGGCGCGCCCGGTACAGCTCGACGTCGCCGGTGATGCCCTTCAGTCGTCTGGTACCGGCATAGGACCAACGGAACCGGTCGTCGTCGCCGATCTGCTCCCGGGCTGATTCGGACACCAGCACCGCACCCGGCCGGGCCACCGAGGTGACCCGGCTGGCCTGGTTCACCGGGCTGCCGAACCAGTCCCCGGCGCGACTGACCGCCGGCCCGTAGGCCACCCCGACCCGCAGTCGGGGCAGCAGTTCATCGGCCCCAGCCCGCTCGATGAGCGCAAGGACGACGTCCAGCAGCGCGGCGGGGTCGGGGGACACGAACATCACCGCGTCACCGATGGTCTTGATGAACCGGACCGGTGCCGTCACGACCTCGCGGGCCAGGCCACCGAGCCGGTTGGCCAGTTTTTCCAGGTCCTCGGGAGGCAAATCCTCGCCAAGCTGGGTGAAGCCGACCAGGTCGGCGAAGGCCGCCGCCACCATGCGGGCGCCCGGCAGCGGCACTCCCTGCGCCCGCTCGCTGGCATTGACGGCCTCGGTCTGGGCGGCGTGGCGCAGTTGCAGCAACAGGATTTCCTGGATCAGCGGGCCGATCAGCGGAGCGGCGATGGTCACCAGCGCCTGCGAGCCCTGGGCGATCTCCAGTTCGCTGGCCCCCGGATACAGCACCGCACCCAGTGCAGCCGCCCGCATCTCCTCGGCGGCGTGCGACAAGCCGTCGGCCAGCACCCGGACCACCGTCAGCATCTGGTCGGGGTCGATGCCGAGATCGAGGAAGCCCTTGATGTGCGCCGCGGCGCCGCCGTCGGGCCGCATGAACAGCGGCGCGTCGGGATCCTCGGCATGGGGAAGGCCGCTGGCACGCTGGAACCGGGCCAGCAGGTCCAGGTCGAGCCCGACCTGCTCGCTGATCTGCCGCGCCGACACGTAGGTGCCGTCGTCGCCGAGTGCGCGGCGGCCCGGGAGCAGCATCGGCGCGAACGATTGCCGGATCTCCTCGACGGTGATGCCCTGATCCAGCAACCAGGGGATCAACTCGGCGCGCTCGACACGGGCCTGCCCCGCCAACCCGTCCAGCAGCCCGGAAGACTCGATGTCGACCTCCGGGCTCACGACACCGGCGGTCGTCGGTTCGCCCAGGGCCGGGCCGCTTCGATCTGCGTGCTCAGCGCGAGCAGCGTCGCCTCGTCGGACGGCCGCCCGACGAGTTGCACCGACACCGGCAGGCTTTCGCCTTCCAGGAACCACGGGACCGCCGCGGCGGGCTGACCCGTCGCGTTGAAGATGGCGCCGAAGGGCACCCGGGAGGCCACCAGGGACAGCGTGCTGAATCCGCCCCGGTGCTGGTACTGCCCGATGCGCGACGGCCCGGTCGCGGTTCCCGGCGTGATGAGTACGTCGACGTCGTCGAAGATCGACTGCACCCGCGCCGCAAGCTTCGGCTCCGCGGCACGGACCTTCGCGATCTGGCGGTCGGAGATCAGTCCGCCGAGCCGGGCGATCGCCCGGGTTCGGGGCTCGAGGCGTTCGGGATGCGGCAGCTTCTGCACGTCCTGGTACACCCCACGCCACATCCGCGGCAGCACATGGCCGTACATCGCCCAGACCGGGTAGTCGGGGTCACGCCAGAACACCTCGTGGCCGAGGTCGCGCAGCAGTGCCTCCACCCCGTCGAGCGCCCTCTGCTGCGCCCGGCCGACGCGGGCCACCATGGTGGGAAGAAGTTTGGTGCTCAACGCAATTCGCAGCCGTGCGGGCTTGCGGGCGGCCGCCTTGACGAACCCGCCGCGCGGCGCTCTCCCGGTATTGGTGGCGTCCAGGAACAATGCGGCGTCCTCCACCGTTCGGCACAGCGGCCCGTTGACGCTCAGACCGCACCACGCATCCTGGTGCGGACCGATCGGCACCCGGTCGCGTTGGGGTTTGAGTCCGAACAAGCCGCACCAGCTGGCCGGGATGCGGATCGATCCGGCACCGTCGGAGCCCAACGCGATCGGCGCCAGTCCGGCCGCGACCGCGGCTGCGCTGCCGCCGCTGCTGCCGCCCGGGGTGTAGGCCAGATCCCACGGGTTGCGGGTCGCGCCGAAGGCCACCGTCTCGGTGAACGGCCACAGCATCATCTCCGGCACCGCGGTCTTGCCCAGGACCACCGCCCCGGCCGCCCGCAACCGGCGCACCACTTCGGCATCGTTGGTGGCGGCGAGGTCGAAGGCGCTGCTGCCGAAGCAGGTGAACTCCCCGGCGACGTCGACGTCGTCCTTGATCGCGATCGGGACACCCAGCAGCGGCAGGCGCTCCCCGGCATCCAGCCGCTGCTGGGCGGCGGCGGCCTCGCGACGGGCACTGTCGGCCAGCACCACCCGGTAGCTGCGAAGCTCGCGGTCTACCCGGGAGATGCGCTCGAGATAGCGTTCGAGCAGCGCAGGAGCGGTGATGGCGCCGGCGGCGAGCATACGAGCCTGTTCGGCGGCGCCGGCGAAGGCGAGGTCGGTGGCGTCCACTCACCGCAGCGTAGCCGCTACGCCTTCACCTGATTCCGTTACGGTAGCCCGATGCCCTGTATGTTCTGCGCGATCGTGGCCGGGACCGCCCCGGCCGTCCGGGTCTACGAGGACGACGACTTCCTCGGTTTCCTCGACATCCGTCCCTTCACCCGCGGCCACACCCTGGTGATCCCCAAGCCGCACAGCGTGGACCTCACCGACACCCCGGCTGAAACCCTGGCCGGCATGATGGCCGTGGGAAAGCGCATCGCTCAGGCCAGCCGGGCCTCGGGTCTGGCGGCGACCGGCAACAACGTGGCGATCAACGACGGCAAGTCGGCGTTCCAGTCGGTGTTCCACATCCATCTGCACGTGATCCCCCGTCGCGACGGGGACAAGCTGTCCTTCGTCAAGGGCATGCTGGTGCGCCGCGACCCCGACCGGGAAACCACCGGCCGGATCCTGCGCGAGGCGATGGCGGCGCTGTCATGAGGGCCCGCCCGAAATCAACATTGACCGAGAAGGCAGTGGGCACCTTCGTGCGGGTGCATGACGCGCTGTACCAGCGCACGAATGGCTGGATCGGACACCGGATCCCGGGTGCGCCGAACAGCCTGCTGCTGCACACCGTCGGCGCCAGGACCGGACTGCCGCGGACCAATTCGCTCTCCTACGCCAGCGACGGGAAGGACTACCTGGTAGTGGCCTCCAACGGAGGCGACAAGCGCGCTCCGGGTTGGTACCACAACCTCAAGGCCAACCCGCGGGTCCAGATCAATGTGGGCCCGAAGCGGTTCGGGGTGATGGCACATCCGGTGTTGCCCGACGACCCCGATTACGCGCGGCTGTGGCGAATCGTCAACGACAACAACGGCAACCGGTATGACGGCTACCAGAGCAAGACCAGCAGGCCGATACCGATCATCAAGCTGGCCCCGATAGCCCCGCGGCCCGTCTAGCCGTGCTGAACACGTCGTCGAGCATCGCCGGCGTCAGCCGCCCGGTGAACATGTTCTGCTGGCTCGGGTGGTAGCAGCCCAGTAGTTGAACCCCCGACGACAGACCGGCCTGTACCCCGTGGCCGAACTTCGGCACGGCCGAGGGCTTTTCGCCGAGCAGTCGCAGCGCCGCCTGCCAGGCGAACCCGCCCAGGGCGACGATCACCCGCACGGACTCACCGATAAGCCGCCACTCGGCCTCCAGCCACGGCTGGCAGGTCACCCGCTCGGCGGGAGTCGGGGCGTTGCCCGGCGGGGCGCAACGCACCGCGGCGGCAATGCGAATGTGCTTGGAGGACAAGCCGTCCGCAGCGTCCACACTGAGCGCGGAGTTCACCAGGCCGGCCCGGTGCAGTGCGGCGAACAATTGGTCGCCGGAGCGGTCGCCGGTGAACACCCGGCCGGTCCGGTTGCCGCCGTGGGCGGCGGGCGCCAATCCCAGGACCAGAATCCGCGGCACCGCCGCACCAAAACCCGTGATCGGCCTGCCCCAGTACGGCTGATCGGCGAATGCCCGACGCTTGAGTGCGGCGACCTTCTCTCGCCAGGCCACCAGTCGCGGACAGGCCCGGCAGACGCTCACCGCGGCATCGAGTTCGGCGATCCCGGTGACGGCGTCCGCCAGCTCCGCCACCGACCCGGCGTCGGACGCGACCGGGGTGTCCGGGCCGGCCGGATCGCCGGGCCAGCCGGCCCCCGGCGGAACCGGTGATCCGAACGCACCACCGACGCGCGGATGAGGAAGGAGCACGGCGCGAAATCTATGCTGCCAGGAATGTCCCCCGCCCGCGGGCCCGTACTGCTGATCCTCGCCTCGGCGTTCCTCGCCGCGGCCGGCAACGGCATCTCGCTGGTGGCGTTGCCGTGGCTGGTGCTGCAGCGCACCGGAAGCGCGGCGGCCGCCTCCCTGGTGGCCGGCGCGGCCACCCTGCCCTTGTTGGTCGCCACCCTGATCGCCGGCACCGCGGTGGACTTCCTGGGCCGGCGACCGGTGGCCATGCTCGCCGACGCGATGTCGGCACTGTCGGTGGCGGCGATCCCAGTCCTGGCGCTGACCGCCGGCGAAGGCGTGCTCACCACCGCCGTGCTGGCCGGACTGGCCGTGTTCGGCGCGTTCTTCGACCCGGCCGGCATGACCGCACGGGTGTCGATGCTGCCCGACGCGGCACGCCGGGCCGATTGGACGCTCGACCACACCAACAGCGTCTACGAGGCGACGTTCAACCTGGCCTACATCACCGGCCCGGGTATCGGCGGGCTGCTGATCGCGACCATCGGTGCGATCAACACCATGTGGGTCACCGCCGCCGCATTCGGGTGCGCGATCGTCGCGATGGCGATACTGCGACTGCCGGGCGCCGACCGGCCGGAGCGCGACAAGCGGCCCGAGGGCGTGCTCTCCGGGGTGCTGGAGGGCCTGAAATTCGTCTGGCACAACCGGGTGCTGAGGACGCTGGGCCTGATCGACCTGGCTGTGACCGGCCTGTACCTGCCGATGGAGAGCGTGCTGTTCCCCAAGTACTTCTCCGACCGCAACGAGCCGGCCGAGCTGGGCTGGGTGCTGATGGCGCTGTCGGTCGGGGGCCTGATCGGCGCACTGAGTTGGACGGTGCTGTCCCGGGTGGCCAGCAAGCGCGCAACGGTGCTCACCGCCACCCTGATCTTCGCGGCGGCCTCACTGGCCATCGGATTCCTGCCGCCACTGCCAGTGATTCTGATGCTCTCGGCCGTCGTGGGACTGGTCTACGGCCCGATCGGACCGATCTACAACTCCGTGATGCAGACCCGCACCCCCGAGCACATGCGCGGACGGGTGGTCGGGGTGATGACGTCGATGGCCTACGCCGCCGGACCGGTGGGCTTCATGCTGGCCGGCCCCCTGGTGGACGCGTTCGGACTCACCCCGGCGTTCCTCGCGCTGGCCTTGCCGCTCCTGGTGATCGCGCTGCTGTGCCCGTGGATTCCGGCGTTGCGGGAACTCGACCGCCCCGCAACGGCATGAGCGACCCCGACATGCACTCCTTCGACATCTCATCGGAACTCTCCTCCCCGGCCGAAACGGTGTGGCAACACGTCATCGACATGGCGGGCGTCAACGGCGAACTTCGGCCGCTGCTGCGGATGACCGTGCCGCCCGGACTGTCCGATGTCAGCCTCGGGGAACTGCCCGTGGGCCGCCGGGTGGGCCGGAGCTGGCTGCTGCTTTTCGGATTCCTTCCGGTGGACTTCGACGACCTCACCATCGCCGAGCGCGGACCCGGTTACCGCTTTCTCGAGCGGTCGGTGATGCTGACCCAGTCCTGCTGGGAACACGAGCGCCTGGTGCGCCCGCTCGACCTCGGCTGCAGCGTCACAGACCGGCTGCGCTGGCAGGGCAGATTCCCGCCACTCGGGGCGCTGTATCGGCTGGCCGTGCCGATTCTGTTCCGGCACCGGCATCGCCGCTTGCGCCGGCGTTTCGGCGGACCAACCTACGATTGACGCCGTGCGCTCCACGCTCCCTGACCTGATCGCCGAACTCCCCGACGGTGTGGTGGTCACCGATCCCGACATCCTGGCCTCCTACCGCCACGACCGCGCCATGGACCCCGCCGCGGGAACCCCGCTGGCGGTGGTGCGTCCCACGAAAACCGAAGAGGTGCAGGCGGTTCTGCGCTGGGCGAGCGCCCACCGGATCCCGGTGGTGCCACGCGGCGCAGGGAGCGGCTTGTCCGGCGGGGCGACGGCAGTGGACGGCGGCATCGTGCTGTCGACGGAGAAGATGCGCGAGATCACCGTCGACCCGGTCACCCGCACCGCGGTCGTGCAGCCCGGTCTGCTCAACGCCGAAGTGAAGAAGGCGGTCGCGGAGCACGGGCTCTGGTACCCACCGGACCCGTCGTCGTATGAGATCTGCAGCATCGGCGGCAACGTCGCCACCAACGCCGGCGGGCTGTGCTGCGTCAAGTACGGAGTGACCACCGACTACGTGCTCGGGCTTGAGGTGGTGCTGGCCGACGGCACCGCGGTGCGCCTCGGTGGTCCGCGCCTGAAGGACGTCGCCGGGCTGAGCCTGACCAAACTGTTCGTCGGTAGCGAGGGCACCCTCGGCGTGGTCACCGAGGCGACACTGCGCCTGCTGCCGCCCCAGCGCACCACCGCCACGGTGGTGGCGACGTTCGACTCGGTACAGGCGGCGGCCAGTTCGGTGGTTGCCATCACCGGCAGGATCCGGCCCTCGATGCTGGAGTTCATGGACGCCGTCGCGATCAACGCCGTCGAGGACAAGCTGCGGATGGGCCTGGACCGAAACGCCGCCGCGATGATGATCGCCGCCTCCGACGACCGCGGCGAAGCCGGAGCCGAGGACGCCGAGTTCATGGCCGCGGTGTTCACCGAAGCCGGTGCGACGGAATGCTTCTCGACGGCCGACCCGGTGGAGGGCGAGGCGTTCGTGGCGGCTCGCCGGTACGCGATCCCCGCCGTGGAGGCCAAGGGCTCGCTGCTGCTGGAGGATGTGGGCGTGCCCCTGCCCGCGCTGGCCGACCTGGTGGCCGGTGTGGCCAAGATCGCCGCGGAGGCCGACCTCACCATCTCGGTGATCGCGCACGCCGGCGACGGCAACACCCACCCGCTGATCGTCTACGACGCGGGCGACGCGGCGATGACGGCCCGCGCCGAGAAGGCCTTCGGCGACATCATGGACCTGGCCGTCTGCCTGGGCGGCACCATCACCGGCGAGCATGGCGTGGGTCGCCTCAAAAAGCCCTGGCTGGCGGGGCAACTGGGCCCGGAGGCGATGGAACTCAATCGCCGTATCAAGGCGGCGCTGGACCCCGATGGCATCCTTAATCCGGGTGCCGTGCTCTGAGCGGGCGGTGTTGACACCGCAGCCCTGATGTTCTACTTATAAGACATGTCTGTTGATGTGTCTCATACCGCCCGTTTCGAGCTCCGGGCGGGCGACACCTGGGCCGATCCCTGGCCGATGTACGCCGCGCTGCGCGACTACGACCCCGTCCATCAGGTCGTCTCCGACATCCCGGGACACGACTACTGGGTGCTCTCCCGCCATGCGGACATCTGGGCAGCGGCGCGTGACCACGAGACCTTCTCGTCAGCCCAGGGGCTCACCGTCAACTACGGGGAGTTGGAGCTCATCGGCCTGGCGGACAACCCGCCGATGGTGATGCAGGACCCGCCGGCACACACCGAGTTCCGCAAGCTGGTGTCCCGCGGGTTCACCCCGCGCCAGGTCGAGGCGGTCGAACCCAAGGTGCGCGAGTTCGTCGTCGAACGCATCGAAGGCCTGCGTGCCGCGGGCGGTGGAGACATCGTCGCCGAGTTGTTCAAACCGCTGCCGTCGATGGTCGTCGCGCACTACCTCGGCGTACCGGACGCGGACCGAGCCCGGTTCGACGGCTGGACGGATGCCATCGTGGCCGCTTCCACCGAAGCGGGGGGCCTGCTCGGCGCCACCGATGCGCTGACGTCGATGGTGGCGTACTTCACCGAACTGATCGAGCGCCGCCGCCGCGATCCGGGTGACGACACGGTGTCGCATCTGGTGGCCGCCGGGGTGGGAGCCGACGGCGACGTGGCGGGGACGCTGTCAATCCTCGCGTTCACCTTCACGATGGTCACCGGCGGAAACGACACCTCCACCGGACTGCTCGGCGGCGCAGTGCAATTGCTCAACCAGAACCCCGATCAACGCCGGCTCCTCGCGCAACAGCCGGATCTGATTCCCGACGCGGTCGAGGAGTTCCTGCGGCTGACCTCACCGGTGCAGGGCCTGGCGCGTACCGCCACCGCAGACGTCACCATCGGTGGTCGCACCATCCCGGCGGGACGAAAGGTGCTGCTGCTCTACGGCTCGGCCAACCGCGACGAACGGCAGTACGGACCGGACGCCGCCGACCTCGACGTGCGGCGGCGGCCGCGAAACATCCTGACCTTCAGCCACGGCGCCCACCACTGCCTAGGGGCGGCGGCGGCTCGGATGCAGTCCCGGGTGGCCCTCACCGAGCTGTTGGCCCGCTGCCCGGAATTCGAGGTCGATGAAGCCGGAATCGTCTGGGCTGGAGGCAGTTACGTGCGTCGACCGGTATCGGTGCCGGTGTCGGTGCCGGTACCGGTGCGCGTGAACGACTGACATGCCGGGCGTCGACTGGCTGGGTTCACGACGCACGGAGGTGGCGTGCGACCGCATCCTGAACGCTGCCGGCGAGTTGTTCGCCGACCATGGCATAGCGACCGTCGGCATGAACGACATCGCCCGCGCCGCGGGCTGCTCGCGGGCGACACTTTACCGCTACTTCGAGAGTCGTGAGATGTTGCACACCGCCTACGTCCACCGGGAAGCCCGCACTGTGGGAGCCCGGCTGGCCGATCTCGTCGCAGGGATCACCGACCCGCGCGATCGGCTGCTGGCCGGGATGACACACGGACTGCGACTGGTGCGCGAGAGCCGTTCGCTGTCAGCGTGGTTCAGCCATACCCCGGCGGGCGCAGAGGCCGCCGAGCACTCCGACGTGGTTCGCGCGATGACATCGGCATTTCTGCTGGAGCGGGCCCCCGACGACCTGGCCGCGGCCCAGCGGCGGGCGCGCTGGCTGGTCCGGGTGCTGACCTCGCTGCTCACCGTCCCCGGTCGCGACACCGACGACGAACGGGCCATGCTGGCGGAGTTCGTGATTCCGCTGGTCTACCCCGTTGAAGGCAGCACGCGAGGTTAGCTTGTGGTGTGTCACGCAATTAGATACCTGCATGTTCGGTATTCCGTGGTGGTGAGTGCATTACCGGCAGCCCCGTTACCGATTACAACGGCACAAGAACCTGCGCCGCGGAATTTTCTAATTGCGTGACACGCCACTAGGACCGAA
>Ga0315293_10006097_pt1 | contig 11297 bp, 11 predicted proteins | sample YL17G13_20_MG_FD_203071 | JGI IMG/M metagenome (GOLD analysis project Ga0315293, IMG submission 203071) | Sediment microbial communities from Yellowstone Lake, YNP, Wyoming, USA - YL17G13_20 | ecosystem: Environmental > Aquatic > Freshwater > Lake > Sediment | place: USA: Wyoming | collected... | reverse complement strand
CGGCCAAGAGCACGGACGTTCCCCCTGCCGGCCGCCGCCGCTGACCAGGAATTCGTGGCGGACCCTTCGTGACGAGACGAGGATCAATCCCTCAGATGTCGCCAAGCCCTTGGCGGTGCCGCTTGCGGTAGCTCTCTCCTTCCAGGTAGAAGATCTCCGCTCGCTCCGTGAGACGGTCCACGATCACATGCGCCGTCGCGTCGCCGTGAAATACCTGGTTCCACTCCTTGAAGGGTTTGTTCGTGGTCAGCACACAGGGCCGCTGGTAATCGTAGCGGCGGGCGACCACCTGGAAAAACAGGTTGGCTTCGGACGGACTCATGGTCAGGTACCCCACCTCGTCGAGAATGAGCAGAGCAGGGGCCACGTACCGCCGCAGGACCCGCTCCAGATCCCTCGTCGCCTCCGCGGCCACCAGCGTGTTCAGGAGCTTCGCGCAGGGCTCGTAGAGGACCCAGTGGTTGCGCTGGCAGGCCGCGAATCCCAAAGCCTTGGCCAGGTGCGTCTTCCCCAATCCCGTCGCTCCGTAAAAGACCACGCTCAGGTGCTCGCGCACGGGGTCGGCCGCCAGCAGTTGCAGGAACCGGTTCTTCAGCTTCTTCGTCGCGACGTTGTACTCGAAGTCGAACGTCTCCACCGTCTTCACCTCGAGAAAGTGTGCCTCCTGGATCCGCCGCTCCACCGCGCGATCCCGCCGCCACGTCAGCTCCGTCTCCGCCATCCGGTCCAGATGCGGCCCCATCCGCGCCGCCTCCGCCGGATCGTCCCGAAACAGCTTCTCCAGCACCTGCCCGAACGCCCCCAGCCTCAGTGCCCCAAGCTTCTCCACCACGGCGCTCAGCTCGGGCGTCATTCCGGCTTCTCCTCCTCCCGGCTGTCCAGGAGAAGCGTGTCGTAGCTCTGCAGGTCCGGAACCGGCGGAATCACCTCCAGCCGCGGATCGCTCAGGTGCAGCGGTGCCGGCGCGATGGGAACCTCGTGCTCAAGCCGCAAATGACGCTCCAGATGCACCACCCCCACCCGCCCTTGCCCGAGCAACTCGCCCAGCGCCGCCTCCACCTTCCCCGGCCCGTACACCGTGCCCAGCACCAGCAACTCCCCAAGCTCGTGCCGCAACGACCGCGTCCCCCCGGGAATCAGCTCCAGATACCGCCGCGCCTGCGGACCCCAGCTCGCGATCGCCCGCTTCTGCCAGCTCGATTGCGCCCCGGGCTTGAGCTCCCGCAACCCCTCCTCGTGCGCCGGGTTCTCGAGGTCCTGTCCCGTGCGGTAACAACGCCCGTGCGCGCACACCTCCCGCACACCCAGAAAGAGCCGCACGCGCTCGTCATCGCCGCGCACGGTAAGCGTCTTGCCAACCAGCGTCCACGGCACCGTGTACGTGTTCCCGTCGAACCGCACCCGGTGAAACGAATCCACGCGCGCGGACGTGACATCGTCGGTGTCGTACGCCTCCGCCCGCAGCGGTCGCAAGCTCGCGCGCTCCGCCTCGAATACCAGCTCCGGTACCTTCCCCGTTGCCCGGTGCTCCCGCCGGTTCGCGTACTTCTCCAGCCACTCCCCGGCCTGCCCGTTGAGGTCCGCCAACCCCGTGAACCGCCGCCCCGGCCAGAACTGATACCGCACCAGCTTCACACCGTCTTCCACCCGCCCCTTCTCGTGCCCGCTGTACGGATTGCACAGGACGGGCTTGAACCCGTGAAACCCCGCGTACGCCCAGAATCCCGCCGTGAACTTCACCAGCGACCCCTCCCGCTCCGCCATCACCGTCGGCATGTTGTCGTGCCAGTACTCGGCGCACGTCCCCCCGAAATACCGCAACGCCCGCTCGTACGCCCGCAGGAGCGCTCCCAGCGTCTGCCGCATCGTGAACTCCACATACAGCTTGCGCGAGTAGCACAGAACCATCACGAACGCGTGCACCTTCGTGCCCTCCCCAAAGACGTCCCCGAACTCGCCCCAGTCCACCTGCGCCGCCTCGCCGGGGGCGAACTCCAGTTTCATGTACGCCTCCTGCGGCTCCCGCGGCCGCAGGACCGCCACCGCCTCCTTCAGGATCGTGTACCCCCCGCGGTAGCCAGCCTCCCGCAAGCGTTGCAGAAGGTTCACCGCGCTGCGCGCCGGCGCGTCCTTGAGCAATCGCTCCATGAGTGCCCGATGCGGATCCAACAGCGAGACACGCGACGACGCCGACGTGCGCCCCATCAATACCTGCCGGCGCCGGATCACGCGGTTCACCGTCTTCCGGTTCAGCCCCAACTGCGCCGCGATCCGCCGGCTCCCCACACCCCCACCGAAGTGCAGCCGCAAGATCTCCGCCTGCACCTTCGCCTCCAGCACCAGTTACCCTCCTTCCCGTCGTTGTTGCCACCGAAACCGTCCTCGCTCCGCTCCGGCCCGCACCACCAGGCCCGCACGACCGCAGCACCCACACCGGGCCACGCGCCCGCCCTGGGCCGCACGCACCACCCCGTGCGGGCACGTCCGACCCCACTCTGCCGGAGTCTCGGGAACCTGTGAAGAGTGATCCGTGACAGCCCGTGGAACATCCCTGCCTTCCCCTTGCCCCCGCGCCCGACACCGCTGCTGCCGGGTCCGGCCGTTCTCTCGGCCTTTGGCACTGCTGGCGTACTTCCCGCGCGCCCGTTGCAGGCTCGCATGTCGTCCCCGCTCCCGGCACTCCGGACTGCAATACCGCCGCCCCCGGTCGCACGCCGCGCACAGCAAGAACCCTTGGCCGCACGTTCCCCAGGCACACTCCACCGGGCGCAGGACCAGCTCCCCGGCCCTCCTCTCCGGACGGGACTGGACAACCGGCTCCCCGGCAGGAGAGAATCACCTTGCGAGTGTTGAGGAGCTTGGCTGTTCCAGCCTTGGTCCGAAACGCAGGCTTGGAGGGTTCTGGCCCTCCAGGCCCTTTTCGTTCCTGCCCTCCCCATGATGACAGGCTTGACCTCAAGAGTGGTTCAGTGATCCGGAGGACGGTGTAGCGGGAGAACCTTCGGCGTGTCGGAATCCTTCTCGCGGGGTGGTGGTGGCCCAGGTCCCTCTTCCTACCGGCGGTTCCGGTCCCCTTTCAGACCGTCGCTTCTAGTCAGGGCCGCCGAAGTAGTCCACGAGCTTGGAGAGGCACCTGGCGAAGACGTACTCGAGCCAGAGGACATAGGGCAGGACGTCGCGATCGTAGTCGAGTGACTGGGGATCGTGCCGAGCGTGGGCGATCTTTGGTGCGATGAGGTCCGTCGGGCGGACATAGGGGAGTCCGCGCTGTTCTTCCGGGCGGTCCGAGAACGGATTGTCTGGCTTGAGGCCATGGTATTTCGCCTCGAGACGACTCGCCGTTCGTTCACGGCGAAAGCCGACGCAGGCGTCGAAGATCTCCACCCAGTACCGGTGCGCATTCGGCCGGGTCACGCCGAAGGATGATGCGATTCCGCCCAGATCGGGCGGCTGCCGCGGAACCGGCCGAGGGGCGGTCTCCGCGATCTTGGCGAACAACCGAGCAGTCCGACACGCGGTGCTCAGCCGGGAGAGGGCATTACCGCGGCCCTGGTGCTGGCTGCCCTTGAGGTAGGCGTTCAAGAGCTTCTTCAGGAGCGCTTTGGTGCGAGGCGTGTTCCTGACCTTCCATTCGTTCCGTGTTCGCACGATGTTGGGCGCGTCGAAGGCCTGCGGGTAGATGCGGACCAGCCGAATCACGGACTCGGCGTAGTCCTTGACGACCGTCCAGTGTTCGCCGTTCTTCTCATCTTCGTGGTCCTCATAGCGGATGAAGCCCCAAGCCTCGGACCATGCGCGGGGACCGTCGTGCGGATCGTGAACCCAGTCGAAGGCGAAGACCTCGGGCAGGAAGACGGGGATCGAGCCGGGTTTACGAGGCACCGACCGCCTCCTGGGCGCGATTTCGATGGTTCCGGCGGATTCGCATCACCAAATATTCTACCCGCACATGGTTGGCGGGCACGCGGCGTTCCGTGCGAGGGGCCGTTCGGCATTCCGGGGGTACTTTCGGGGTTGTTGGCGATTCGAACGCTCCAGAACGCGTCCTTCATCGACATCGTCGCCGCGTTCTGGTCCGCTAAGAACAGGGTAACATCACATGCGAACCACGGACGACACGACGAACGCGGTATTGGACGCCGGAAGGGGCGAATTCGCGCTCTACAAGCCGCAGAATCGCCCGTATTGCGGCGTTGTTACACCTGTTTCAAGCGTGTTTCCCCCCGCGCGAGCCTTGCGCTTGCCTAGCTCCACCGGGGACAAAGTGGTCAGGCGGCGTGGACAAACCGGGTGCATGACCCGGGACAAGGTGCAGGCATGAGGCCCCGCTATCTCTCGCGAGATCGGGGGTGGATGCACCTGCTCGAGGCGGCGCGGCGGGCGGGACTCTGCAAGCGGACCATCCGGCGGGCCCGGGAGTGGGGGGTTCTCCCGTGCGTCAAGGGTCGCCGGACCGGGGCGTGGTTCGTCAGGTGGGCCACGGCACGCCAGGCTCCACTGGTGACCGTGGGCGCCGCCGCCAAGCGGCTGAAGATTCACGTGACCACGTTGCGGCGCTGGATCCACGCGGGGCTGGTCCAGACCGGGCGATGGCAGGATGTGGTCCAGGGCTACACGCCGGCGCTTCGCTTGAGCCTCGCCGAGATCGACCGGCTGGCTCAGGAGCGCGCCGGGCGCCGCCGCCGGATGCCCAAGGTCCGTCGGGGGGCCGGAGGGGAGACGATCCACTTCAAGCCCGAGGGCGGGCCCGGATTCAGTGTCCGTTATGAGAACATTCGGCCCGTGCGGCGGCGCCGCTCATGAGCGCCACGTCTCCGGGGGAGGTCGCGACGGAACAGGGAACCGCGACGCGCGTGGAGTCGCCGTACCTGACTATCGCGGAGTCGGCCGGCTACACCCGGCTGAGCATCAACACGATCAGGGCGCTGCGGCGCAAGGGCGAACTCCCGCCCTCGTACGGCCTCCCCGGCCGGCCGGTCTACCGGAAGGCGGACCTTGACCGGTGGGTGCTCTCGCGGCCCCAAAGCGTTGCGCGCCGGCGAAAGGCTGGCATATAGTGAAGACGGTGTTCCTCCACGAGGGGACTATGACACACGTGGGGGGTAATCTGTACAAGGTCGCCGTCGGGAAGGGCCGGTTTCGGTACTTCTACCGGCGGTCGATCACGGTCTTTGAAAACGGAAAGCGGATTGAGAAAGACGTCAAGCGGCGGCTTGGCCACAGCATGGATTGGGCGGTCGCGGAGGCGGCGAAACTCGACGCCGACTGCGATTTGCGCAAGCAAGGGCGGCAACCCGTCCGCGGGCTCACGCTGGTGAGCCTGGCGGAGTGGTACAAGAACCGCATGATCAACAGCGGTAAGCGATCGTGGAAGATCCGGTGGGGGCACATTCGTCCGTTGGTGGAGGCGATGGGGGACGTTCCACCCGGTCGTCTTACCAGGGCGGACATGGTCAACTACCGGGCGAAGTTGCTGGGGCGCGGGCTGGATAACGACACGGTGAACACGGTGATCCGGGACGTGAAAGGCATGTTCAACGCGGCGCTGGACGAGGGGTTCGTGAGGTTCAATCCGACGGATCGAATCAAGCCGTTGGAGCAGACCCTGCGCCCCTTTACGGTGCCGTCCCGGGAGCAGGTCGAACGGCTCATCGAGGCGTGTCCGCCCTGGCTGGCCAGGATCGTGACGGTGCTGGCGACGACGGGCCTGCGGCCGTCGGACATCCTGCACCTGGACTACAGCAGTATCCATCTCGACCGGGCCGTGATCACGCTGAAGCAGAGGAAGACCGGGAAGTGGATCACGGTGCCGATTCCGAAGCGGCTCGAGCGGGAGATCTGGCGGTGGTCGGAGGGCGGCATCCTGCCCGTCAGCGGGCTGGTGTTTCCCAACGTAGGCCGGGGGAACCGGGCGTACTCGATCGGGGGCGCCTACTCGAGGTTCAAGCGGACCGCCTGCCGGCTGGGGATGGAGTGGATGACCCTGGACCTGTTCCGCAAGCTGGTGGCCACGGAGATCAAGCGCCGGAAGGGACTGGAGGTGGCGGCGAGGCAGTTGGGCCACGGGAATTCGCGGACCACCTCGACGCATTACATCGTCGAGACTCCGGAGGACACGGGCGACGCGAAGGAGGCGTTGAACGATTTCTGGAGCGATCCCGGCCCCGAATCCGGAACAATTTCCGGACACATGGGGGACCGGGCGGTTGAGGAAAAGTCGGGATAAGCTATAATCAACAGGACTCTTGTAGGAAAACGCGGGAGTAACTCAGTGGTAGAGTGCAACCTTGCCAAGGTTGAAGTCGTGGGTTCGAACCCCATCTCCCGCTCGGCATTATCCAACCGCTTTCCTCAAGGAGGATGCGATGAATGGACGAACAGTGGTGCCCATGGCTGCCTTCATCCTGGAGCCGGCGTATCGCGTCGACGTCAGCGATACGATGAGTGTCGGTCTGGAAGTCAACCTCACGGTCCTCCAGGGGAAGCGTGTCGTTGACGGGGATGGGGGTTATGGCGGTGGCGATCCGCAGGTGGCGGGCACGAACGCGGGGCTGTACCACACGTTGGATTCGGGGATCGGTGCCAAGCTCGTGATCGGCACCAAGTTCTAGTTCCCGGACCGGATCCGCTTGCGCCGAAGTAGCGGGCACACACGGCCCAACGCGTATGCCGGGTTGCCTTCGGAGACGCCCTACTGACCGTATGGTGACCTGGTCAGCCCCTTGGTGGTGGCGAGGAGATGCGGCACCAGGCCCGGCAGTCCCGTGACCGTGATCCGCTGGCCCGCCTCATCCCGCGTCCCGAGGGCGCGGACGTCGGACGCGGCCAGGATGAGTCTGGCGCCCGGGAACCGGCGGGCGAATTCGAGAAGGCCCCGGACCTCGGCGTTCGCCGCCTTCCACTTGCACTCGATCGCGACGGGAGGGGCTCCGCGTAGCTGGAGGACGAAGTCCACCTCGCGACCCTTCTTGTCCCGCCAGTAGTTGATCCTCCTGGTTTGCAGGCCAGCCTGGAGTTCGTTCAGGACGATGTGTTCCCATAGCAGGCCGGATTCCTGCGGGCCGGGGGCGTCCAGCCCCCGGTAGTAGCAGACGAACCCGGTGTCGAATCCGTACACGCGGGGAGCGGAGACGATTTCGGCGGGCCGGCGCGAACTGAACGGCCTCACGACATGGGCGACGAAGGTAGTCTCGAGGATCGAAAGGTAGTTCAGGACCGTCGGCCGGGCGATCTCGCAGGCCCGTGCGAAATCGGTCGCCTCGAACATGCCTCCGCTCCGGGTCATGAGAAGCTCCGTGAACTTGAGGAAGGAGCCCCGCCGTTCGAGCCGGAACAGCTCCTCGATGTCCTTCGCCCAGTAGTCGTCCATCCAGTCCTGGAAGGCCGACTCGTGGCCGGCCCGGCCCAGGAACAGCGGCGGCAGGCCCCCGCGGACGATCCGGCGGGAGAGGTCCGCCGATCCGAAGGCCGCGAGGTCGCGGCTGTCCATGGGGGTGAGCCAGACCGTGGCCTTCCTCCCGGCGAGCGTGTCGCGAAACTTGCGCGTTGCCCCGAGCGTGGAGGACCCGGTGGCCAGGATTCGCACGTCCCGGTAGTGGTCGGCGGCGATCTTGAGCAGTTCGGACGGATTGTCCAGCCGGTGAATCTCGTCAAGGACGACGCGGCGCCCGCGGTTATCCCCGAGGAAGCGCTCCGGATCCAGCAGGAGCCGACGCGTGCCCGGAATCTCGCAGTCGAAATAGCGGACGCGCGGGAGCTCGCGGGAAAGGACGGTCTTGCCGGCGCGCCGGACGCCGGCGAGCCAGACGACGGTCTTCTCCCTCCACGCGGACTCGATGGCCTGCAGCCATGCACGACGGGGGATCATGGTTGGCGGGGGTTCATGTCCGCCATGGTAGCACGCCGGGAACCAAATGTATAGTGCAGGTTACATATGGTTCCATGGCTGCCGGCTTTCCAATCGGGGACGGGTTCAGCCATGCCCAGGAAGGGTGCCCCGTCCCTGTTTACGAACGGGAGTCGCATTTGCTAGACTCTCCAGTGGCCATCGTGGACATCAACTGCCCTGAACCGAAGAAGCCCTACGAGAAGCCGAGCGTCGAGGCCTGCGAGGTAATGGAGCAGGCGGCCCTGTCGTGCCTGAAGCAGGTGTGTCCCAATCCCTGGATGACCGTGCAGATGGACTGCACCACCTGCGGGTACACGGATTCCTGACCGGAACAGACAAGGGGGCGTGATCCATGGCTAGGCGGATGAGGCGAGGCTTCATCGAGTTTGCGGGCGGGGCATTCGGCGAGGATCGGAAAGGGGCGAAGACCGGTCCCCGGGAGCAATCCCGCGAGGGATGGCGCCGGGAAGGCGGGAACGTCCTCGCGCGCACCGTCGAGCTTCCGACGCGCGGCGTCTGGTATGCGTGGCTGAAGGTGAGCTCGGGCGGCCCATGGCCGGCGGTGCTCACCTGGGATCTGGACGGCGTTCAGCCTCTCGTCAGCGCGCGCCGCGAGATCCTGGTCCAGCCCTGGGCGAAGTCGCAGTGGGTGAACCATACCCGGTTCCCGGGGTTCAAGATCGAGGTGCACGTGGACCAGCCCGGCCGGCACATACTTCGCTTCCACCGCGTCTCGGGATCGGTCCGGATCGAGAAGGTCCTGCTCACGCTGTTCCACTCCGCGAAGCGCCAGGGCGACGGGCTCGACATGACCGACGACCCCGGGGGCGGGCAGATGGAGTTCCCGAAAGGCCGGCTTGCCGCGTGCGGGGCCCGGGCGGGGTGGCGGCCGCCGGCGCCCCGGATCACGGGTACGGCTTACTACGTGGATTCCGCCAAGGGGAACGACGCGGCACGCGGGAGGACGCCCGCGACCGCATGGAAGACGCTCGATCCGGTCAACGCGCGGACGTTCCGGCCCGGGGACGCCATCCTGCTCCGGCGCGGCGGCCGGTGGAACCGGGGGCTGGCGCCCAAAGGGAACGGGACGAAGGAGCGGCCGATCACGATCGGGGCCTGGGGGAAGGGAGAGCGGCCGATCGTCAACGGAGTCGACCGGCCGGGGGTCCGCCTCTCCGACCAGAGCTGGTGGACGATCCAGGACGTGCAGGCGACGAGCAACCCCGAGTACAAGCGGTCGGGGATATCGGTCCGGGGCTCCGAGGGGAAGCCGAGGCCGAAGGGCATCCGGATCCTGAACTGCGTCGCGTTCGACACGGGGGCGCACGGGATCTCGGTAGGGGGCCCTGCCGGGTGCGACGGGGTCCTGGTCGAGAACTGCACGTCGTTCTGCAACCTCGGGGACGGCATCGAGCTGAGCGGCGCCACGGCGAAGTCGGGACGAAACTATTGTGTCCGGCGGTGCACGACCTGGTCGAATCCCGGGATGGCCGGGATCTGGATCAACGGCGCCGAGAACGGGCTGATCGAGGACTGCCTCGCGTACAACAACGCTTGCGTGAACATCTGGGTCTGGAACGCGACCAACATCACGATGCGGCGGTGCGAGGCGTTCCGGGGGCGGCCCCAGCGCGACGCGGCCGGGTTCGACATCGACTGGGGAAGCCAGGCCTGCACGATGGAGTACTGCTACGCGCACCACAACGAGGGCGACGGGTTCCTGCTCATGGGGAGCGGGAACATCGACTACCTCGGGTGCACGAAGAAGAGCACGTACAACGTCATGCGCTACTGCGTGGCGGAGGGTGGGTCGCCGATCGACATGGGCGAGACCTTCAACAACTGCCTCGTCTACAACAACGTCGGGGTCGCCGTGGGCAAGGGGGCGAACGCGTTCAAGGTGTTCGGGTGGCCCAACGACGCGCACAACGACGGCGGCGGGTGGCCCGAGAACACGCTGGTGACGAACAACATCTTCATCGCCACGGAGGGCGCTTCGGCCATGTACGTGGACGACTTGGGGGTCGGGCAGGGGAACGATTACGACGGCAACCTGCTCTGGCGCGTGAACTCGAAGGCGCCCCTGATCCGGTGGGGCGGCCGGTCGGCGGGCCCGGAGTTCTGGACCGGGAACGGGAAGAAGGGCACTTTCCCGCCCAAGGTCTACCGTAGTCTCGCGGACTTCCGGCAGGCCGAGGGGCTGGGGTGGCGGTCGGTCGAGGCGGACCCCGGGCTCGGGCGGGCCGGCGCCGGCGAATACGGGCGGCTCCCGCTGAACGGCTATCGCCTGCGGCCGGGGTCGCCCGCGATCGGGGCGGGACGGCGGATCGCTCTGTCGGCCGGGTGGCGGGCGGCGCGCCGGGCGTTCCTGACGGAGACCGGGGCGGAGGAATGGGGCATCCCGATGGAGCCCGCGGGCGTCCGCGACAACTCGTTGGACGCCCTCCGGGACTACGCCGGAAAGCGCCCGGGCAGCCGTCCGTCCCTGGGGGTCCGGGAACCCTAGATTCCGGGGGCCCGCGCCGGGGTCAGCCGGTCTTCAAGCCGGCGACCGGAATGCCTTCTTCAAGCAGATCGCCCCGGACGCGCATTCGCCGCAGATCGGCGAGCAGGGGGAGCCAGTAGGACCTTCCCCGGTCCTGGTGTTCCTGGGCAACGCCGTAGAGCCGGCGGGAAGCCTGCGCCAGTTGCCGCAGGGAAGGCGTGCCGCCCCGCCGCCAGAGGCCGTGCATCGTCCGGATGACCGGGGAAAGCGAGAGCTCCCGCGATCCGATTCGCGGTCCCCATTCCTCGATGACCTTCCACATGTCCTCCGGACGGAAGATGTTCCGCAATGCCCACCGGAGCACCCGGCGCGAGGGCGGCCCGCCGCGGCCGAGCCCGATCATGGCCAGTTTCGTGATGACCTCGTAGTCGGCCGGCCGGTTGGTCTTCTTCAGCTCCACGAGATCCTCCAGGGACACGACTGGAAGGCCGCCCCAGCGCGTTGGTATGCGCTCGGCCCGCCTGAAGGACGCCGCGAACCCGCCGACCCGGGGCGGTCGCCCCATGACGTCGAGATGCAGGACGTCCGATCCCCTGCCTGGAATGACGAAGTGGAAGCCGTGCCCGCGGCGAAGGTTCCGGACAGTCAGGGGCGGGGTGAGCTTGTGGACTCGAGCGCCGAGCCGGGCTAACGCCCGGATCAGGGCGCGGGTGTTGCGCCGGGTGGGCTCGATCCACAGGTCGAGATCCTCGGAGAAGAGGGCGGCGCCATAGATAACGGACGCCTGCCCGCTGATGACCAGGTAACGTACCCCGCGGGCGTCAAGAGAGCGGAAGAGGGAGCGCATCCTCCGGATCGCGGGGTTTCTTCAACGACCGCCTCATGCGCCAGGAACGCAGGAGCCTGGCACCGGGGGAAAGGGCG
>Ga0315293_10006096_pt1 | contig 11297 bp, 12 predicted proteins | sample YL17G13_20_MG_FD_203071 | JGI IMG/M metagenome (GOLD analysis project Ga0315293, IMG submission 203071) | Sediment microbial communities from Yellowstone Lake, YNP, Wyoming, USA - YL17G13_20 | ecosystem: Environmental > Aquatic > Freshwater > Lake > Sediment | place: USA: Wyoming | collected... | reverse complement strand
GATTACTTATAAATTCTGTCTGCCATTCAACCAATGACCAGACTTGAAATGCCTGATGCAAGTGATTTGCGACTTTGCTGCCATATACAATCCGCATCCCACTTGTCGTTGCTACTATATTTGCAAACTGTAAATCAAACTTATAATCTAAAGGTATTTCTATTTTAGTATTATAGAAAATCTGCTTTAATCTCTGAATACTCCAATCTGTATTATATTCTTCTTTATATTGATAATTCCCTTTAGAATCTAAAATAAAATTACCTTGGTCATCTTTGGCGTAATCTATTTTAGATTTTTCATTAAAAGAAATCCACACAATCTTTCCTTGATACTTCTTTGAAAGTCTACTGGCAATTGCTTTACCCATACCTGAAGTCGTATCAAATCCGATAAAATTTACAGCGACTGCTTCAGCAATGTAATCAAACAATTCAAATTGCTCATCCGCGGATAAGCGAGTAGCAGCTATATTATAGGTATAATAATATTTACCTGCTATTAAAAAGATAATGATAATCTCGGTTGGTGCTGCTCCTTCACCAATATCGGAACAAATAAAGCATTTCTCTACATTTCCTGGTCTATCAAGAATAATTAACTCTTTAAATTTATGATAATTGTCTTGAGTTATTTCAAAGAGCTTAATGCTTTTTTTCCTATTATAATTATTACGTATTCTTTCAATATCATAAACAGTATCTGAATCTTCTACTACTTTACCTAGAATCTGAGTCATGTATCCAAGAGATAATCTACCGCCAAATTCTAATACTGCATCTTCCTCTTTCTTATCATCCCACGTAGGATTTACATAACTAGGCAGATTTAAAATCTTTGACGAATTCTTCAAATCGAAGAAGATTTTCCCTAGTGGAGAGTGCTTTGAAAAGGTGCACATTCCGCTCCAACGATTTATACATCCTAACTCAGAAGAAGCCATTAACTGCTTATTTGAGACTTCTTGAGTTAAAAAACTAGATTCTTCTTTCCAATGCTTGTCAATATGTTTTCCAAAGAACTGATTGCCTGGATTCTTACCCATGATGTTATCATTAACACTTTCGAGTAAACATCCGTTTATATCAATTTTATATGTTGGGCTTCGTAATATGTGAGCATGAAAATTTGTCATTACTGGATGATTTTCTAATGCTGCGATAATTTTTTCAAATACTCCACGTACATGCAAAGCATCTAGTGAGCTTACTACAGCCCAATTAAAACTCTTATTGAATACAGCTACTAAGCAATCTGTAATAACTGAAATGATTGTTTTTCCTGTAAGACGCCCGCCAAGATTATACGATTCTCCTAATCCTTGCTTAATCAGAAAATTTGCCTTCTTTGTTTTTTTCTGGTCAGCATAGAAAAGAGAATCATATGACATCATTGGATATTGATACATTCTTATTGTACCAATTTCTGTTTCTGAGAAAGAACTAAGTATATCGAAGTTATCAAAGAGAATCTCTGCACATGAAACAGGATGCGCGAGTGCTTGAAAAACTTTCAATTCATCTTCATTAATCTTGCTTATCATTTTCTACACTTTCTTTTAAGTATAAATTCTCATAAATATATTCGACATACATCTCAGATACTCCTAAAACTTCAGCAACATCTTGCTTCGTAATTACTTTATTATGATAAAGGTCAAATACTTTCTTATTATACAGAATACTATTCTTAAACCATGTCGATTTGATTTCTTTATAATCTGTTCTATCAATCAATAAATGAAAGAATTGCTGACAATATGGACACTTAACTGTATTGCAACCTGAGTGCTCTTCGTAATACTTGAGAGCTTTCTTTTTAAGTGTTTCCCATGTATTAATAAAGTTGGCATCTTCTTTCTTGACTAAACCAAGTTTTTCTTTTAATTCAAGAATCTGTTTATTTAATTCTGTTACTTGTTGAAGCATTTGAACTGGAATCGATGGATTAGCTTTACTATATTCTGTATTAAGAACGGCTTTAATTCTTTCGAGTAAAACTTCAACATCGATTAATTGTCTCAAAGTATCTTTCTCAGCAGCAGATTCTATAGAAGATTCGGCAAGATACCGATTCAATAAATCTGTAGCAAACTCCATTTCTGCGGGTAAGACAAATGTCAAAGAACCAATTATTTCTAACTTATCAGATTGTTCTTGGGCTAATTTTTCGATTTCTTCTTCAGATAAATTAGCATTTTGTTTCAAATTACGAATACGAGTTTTAATTTTGTCTATAGAGTCCACCATACCCTACTTTCTTATAGTAATTCCTGTAACTGCGCTCTTAAAATTACTTTTTGAGCTTTTATATCATCGAGTAATGTCGTTTCGCCATCTAAGAGTGGTCTAATAGCTTGTAAATCTAATGCGTCTAACTGTGCTTTTAAATCTACAATCTGCTGTGCTTTAGTTAATACTGCGATTGCATCCGCTTGTCTTTGTTCTTCTGCTTCATAGTCAAAGTTTGTAACAGATGCTCCATTTTCAACATCTGATAAATATTGCACATAATCGGGATTCTCTAATGTAGTAGGAATCAGAGCTAAATCTGATTGTCTTTTAATATAACCATCTGACATTAATTTATATGATTCCATATTTATGCTTTCTCGTAATATAACACGCCAACAACAGCTTTTGTGCTAGAATTTGTCCATGCTGGCTGAGAATTATTTTTCCAAAAAGAAATCGTGGTACTATCATTTAACATGCCATAAATTCCAGAAGATACTGCCAATACTCCAGCATCTTGAGCATATCCTGTAGTTCCGTAAGGAACTAAATCCGCTACATTCTTAGACGTATATGGAACCGTAAATGAGGTAGAAGTAGAATCGCTTTGTCCTTCTATATAATAAAGCACATGTACAAGATTTCCAACTACTTTGATGTATATTTTTTTATGAGTAAAACTTGTCCATCCTATTATTGTAGATACCGCAGAATAATCTAACCATACTCCTTCATCTGGAGCATGAGCACTATATGCAAAGGCACTTGCTCCTTCTACACACATGGCACCATCAAAATAAGCCGATGAAGATGTCGCATTAATGTCAACATACACTACTAATGTTGTCGCACTAGCAGACAGTGTTTGCGACATTGTTAATTGCTGCCAAGTAGAATTTCCTGTATGATAAGAGCTATATGTCTGAGTTACTCCATCATACATTGACAATCTAGCTGTGCTACCTGCTGTCGCATATACCCAACACGAATAGGTATATGTTCTCCCTGCTATATACTTTACTATAGAATACGTATTTCCTGTCAAAGAAGCTGTTGTTAATTTTAATGAATAAGAATTTATCTTCTTAATGGTTCCTTCTCTTGCTATTACTAAACCAGCGGAACCGCCTAACGTCCAACCATCTGGAGCAGCAGAAGTTCCAGCACTCCAATTTTCAAAATCTCCATTCGGAATAAGATTAATAGTACCTACTGTGCCATTCGCTATTACTTGAGCATTATTAGTTACATTGCCTAATCCTACTTGAGATGCAGAAAATACTCCCCAAACCGAACCACTATAAATATAGAGGAGAGATTCTGCTGTAATATAACATATCATACCTACAATAGGAGTAGTAAAATCCCAACTACTTCCATTATAGGTGGCTATATATTTCGAATACCCTACCCAGGCGTCAGTGGGAGAAGAGCCAACGATGTATCTAGCACCCTTAACAACTGACGGAGGGGTATTAGTCGTTTGATTAGTTACTGGCGTTTGCCACTGAAAATCAGTTAATTCTGGTACTTTATATAGAGCCATTTAGTTTGTATTCCGCAAAAGATTTATTTTTAAGATTTTGAACTTTTACGTCTTCTGGCACATTACTTGAATTATCGATTATGTTACAGTCTTCAATAGACTCTTCGTATTTGCCAAGCCAATATGCAGCAATACTTTTTTCAAATCTTAATCCATAATTATAAGTTGCACTATCTACAAAAATCGTATCAGAAGAAATAGGAATCTCTAATCCTTTGCTTGCAAACAAATAAGATTGATGATATTCTTTATATGTACGACAAAGTTTAGCCAATTTATACAGTGGTTCGGCTCTACTCGGTCTAAATTCCCATGCTCTTAAATATGCAACTTTTGCTTTAGTTACTTCATTCATTAATTCGTAGCAATACCCAATCTGATACAAGCTATAAAAAACTTCTTCAATCCAACCACCCATCTTTATTCTTGTATAAAACGTATCAATTGCTTTTTGATATTCGCCTACATCTCTATAAGTATTTGCTAAATAGAAATAATAACGTGCATTATTTGGCTCGTCTTTTACGCCTTGCAGCAATAATGCTAAATCGTGTAATCCTTTGGGCCTTGGATTCCCATGTCTATCGTGGTCTATAGAAATACCAACGGCTTTTGCGCGAGTTTGAATTCCTTCTGCCGACCAATATTCGTGAACAACTCCCACGCTTTTCCAATCTAATCTATTACTCAATAAAAATGAATTATAAAAAATTGTGTCTAACCATTTAATTTTAACATCATATTGGTCAGCTATCAAAGAACTCTTATCAAAGTTATCGAGTGTTATTAGGAAATCTGCATCAAGCATTAACGTATAATCTGCTTTGTCTTTTGCTATACGTGCAACTTCAGAACGATTGGTTCCAAAATCAACAAACTTGCTTTGAATTAATTCTCCGGGAATATCTTTAAGAGTTTCTTTAATTATCTCGATTGTATTATCAGTTGAACCAGTATCACTAATTACCCAATAATCTAAAATAGATTTAACTGATTCTAAAGTTTTTTTGATGTTTAGGGCTTCATTCTTAACTATCATCCCTAAGCAAATTGTTTTATCTTTATTCAATTTTGGCTTCCTTTCTATTTTTAACTGTTCACATGCTGCTTGCAATACTTCTTCAACAGTTATGGAATTCATGCAAGATTTGTGGCTGCATGTTCCTTTTGGCACTTTACTCATGCTAGGATTTTCTTTAAAACATGGTTGACAAGCTAAATCTTTATAAATATTTTTTGCTGTTGAATATCCAAATCCTAATGAATGAGTTGACCCGAAAAGTATTACTGCTGGCTTTTTATAAGCCCCAGCAATATGATTGGTAAATGTATCTACGCCCAAATGCAATTCTGCATCTCTTACCAATACACACGTTTCTTCTATAGTGGTCTTTCCTCTATAATCTAAATCTATTCCTTCAATAAGCGGGTCATCTTTAGAACCAATCTGCATAATTTTAATCTGCCCTATTAATGGCCTCAGTTCTTTTACTAATTCATTCCATTTATCAAATGACCATTCTTTATAAATACTCCAACCAGTTTTTACATGTAATGTAATAAATTTACCACCATGAGAGAGTGCATAGTCAATTGGTTTTAAAGAATACTCATAATCAACTGGAATATCGCAGCAATCTGCATAGTATTCGATTAAATGTTTAGTCATTGGCTTAGGATAGGGATAGGGATTCAAAATGTAATCAATTCCTTTTTCTCTCTTATCCCAATCTTCTGAATTATAAACATTATCTACGTCTGCTATAAGATTGCCTGCTTCTAAAAACCATGTATAATAATTTATCAAAGAACCTGGATGCTTCTTTTTTAAACCTTTAATAATAGTCGAACTTATAAAGACATCTCCAATTGCTCCTGGTCTCAATAAGTTTATTATCGGTAGATTCAACTATATTTCCTTTCTTTGATACATGGGGGAGGGGAAAAATTATCCCCTCCCATCTATTAAGTTTTATACGGTATACAAAAGACAATGATAATCGGCATCATAAGTTGCAGAATTACCAGTTGTCCCTGCTGCGCCGGTAGTACCAGTGATACCCGTTGTACCCTGTGCTCCGGTGGTACCAACCTCTCCGGTTGTACCAGCAGCTCCAGTCGTGCCTGTAATACCTGTCGTTCCCTGTGCGCCGGTAGTTCCTACTTCTCCAGTAGTTCCAGCAGCACCCGTAGTTCCAACTGCGCCTGTAGTACCAACAGCACCAGTTGTTCCTACTGCTCCGGTTGTACCTACAGCACCAGTTGTTCCTGTGATACCCGTTGTACCCTGTGCTCCGGTGGTACCAACCTCTCCGGTTGTACCAGCAGCTCCAGTCGTTCCTGTGGCTCCTGTCGTACCTGTCGCACCCTGCTGTCCAAGATATTGAGACCACACACCATCATAATGCCAATACTGACTAACATCGGCAACATAAACCAACATGCCTGTAAAGTTGGCTACCCATTGCCATGCAGCACCATCATAATAGGTAATGTAATTCTCTTTTCCTGCCCAAACTCCCTGCGCTGTAGCCGTAATTAAAAATCTATCACCTTTTACGGGAACATAAGCAGAAGGTAGAGTGGGGTCGTTCTTCCTACTTAATACTGTTTGTTGAAACTCATACTCGTCTAAGATTGGAATTCTTTTTAATGGCATTTCTTATTCTCCTTAGTTAGTAACAAAACTTTGTTTTTATAATTATCTTTCCAATAATCTCTATTATAATTAGCTCTAATATTGCATTGTTTACAAAGAGTTATCAAGTTATCTTCTTGACAATTTTTCTTATTATAATCAATGTGATGAACATGTAAATGTTCGCACAATATTTTTAAATGTTCTATATCAGACATACTACAATTCTGACATATATCTTTATCTCTATTACGTATTCTTTTCCGTAGAGTTCTATCAAATTGTCGTGGATATTTGATATAACTTCTCCCGTCTATCCATTGTCCACACTTAGCACCTTTATTATCAATGAGCCCTAATTCTAATCTTCTTTTTGTCTCGCAAGACATACATCTAATTGCTTGACGAGTTATTTCTTTTTTACAGTCAATACAATAATATTTTTTTAAACTTCTTCCATCAATATAATGACAATTTCTCTTGCCTTTTGCTAATTCTAATCGAATTCTAGTTTCACTTATTTTCTTATTATGAGATTCTGTAAATTTTCTTTTCATTGATTGAAAACATCATAGGCTCTATATTCTGGTATATATTCTAACGTCGAATAATATATCCCATCTTCACCAAGAATCTGTATTAGATTTACATCATTTTTTCTGTCAATATGAAAATGACTACATATCTTTTGTAGTGCTATTGTCTTAACTACAAACTCAATGCTCTGATAATTTCTAGTTAAAGTCCTTCTATCAATTGAGTGCGTTCTAGGACATAAGTCTATAGAATTTTCAATTCTCATTTTATGCCCCAGATACAGTAGGTTCTGCATCCCAAGTAATAGAATCGTCGACTATTCGTAAACTACTACGCAAGACTGTATATTTCTTGCTATCTGCTGTTGTAACCTGAATCGTAAAGTTATAATCTCCTACTTTTAAAGTTCTGCTTTCTTCGGCTAAAATCGATACAAGAAAGATTCCTTTCGCTGCATCGACAATCAGAATTTGGTCGTCTGAACCGCCAGTTACATTTGCAGTTGCTTTATAAATAGGAGTCGGAGAATACAATTCAAATCGAATTTCATTATCAGTCAAATTCCAGTAGACATTATTCTTCTTGTCTAGGAAGAGCTGATACTGAAGCTCAATCGTGTCTCCTTGTACAAAAATGGCATCTTGTGGTAATGACATTTATGGCTCCTATTTATATTATATTATTGGAACTCCAGATGCTTGAACAATATATGACCACCGACCCGAAATCGGAGCATACGCCGATAAATCTACATCGACATAATTTTCTTTACTAACTATAGAAGTTGACGTAGCTAACGTATCATTGTTATCATATATCGCAACTAGAACTGCATAATTAGTCAACCCCATATTATGTTGAATTCTATAAATTCCACCACTACTTAAAGCGGGATTTTGAAAAAATCCTGCAAATGGAGCACGATGCTTTTGTCGCACGACTATAGTAATATCTTCGATAGAGTTTCCGCCTATTTTTCTACCTGCGGTTACTGCTAAATCATTTATTAATTCTCCATTTTCAATTAAATTTGTAATTCCCCCGACTCCGATAGTTATTTTACAATACATATCGGAACCCGGATTCTGCCCAAAATTACTCCAAACATTTGCCGAATCTTCATTAAATGCCGCACCATCTGTATAATATGGAGTTTCATTACTTCCAAATACGTTACACCAAGCTCCATCACTCGGATGAATAACTAAAGCATATTCTGTATTTTGAGTTACAGCAATTGGAGTAGAAAAAGGTACTAAAGTTTCTCGATAATAAGGTTCATAAATCCACGGCCCGGTCATAATATTTGCGGGAGGAATTATTTGAGAACCAAGAATCGTTGTTCCTGGAAGTCCACCACTAACTACATCTCTTACTTCTATTGTAAGAGTACCAGTATGATTTGAATCTTCAATACAAAAAACTGCTTGCTTTAAAACTCCAGTAATAGGAGCTTTAAATGTTTGAGCAACTCCTACAGAAGAAGGTAGCATCGGAGGCATACCTGCCGACGGAATAGTATTATAAAAAGCAGCATGAAAATAAAGTGTATATTCGGTATCTACTTCTGAGACACCCTGTTGTAATACATTATCGGTATTTTGAGTATGACTCGCAGCAACTGCATTAACTAGGTCTGAAATCACTACTGTATTTGTACCATCGCTCAAACTCGAAAGAACTAATTCTCCTGTTGAACGATAGAATTTAAACTTTCTAACTCCGGCATTATCAGTGATATACCACTCATCTTCGGCAGTATCCATACGAACTATATAACCAACATATCCGCCTGACTTTGAATTATAAATTCCTATACGATTAGGTTTAATGCGAGCATATGACCAATTACTTCCCGCCATTGGGTCGTCCTGCAAATTCTTTCCATAAACTACGATGCCTTCTGAAGAAAGTGTATCAGGGTCGCCATCTTCTCCCAAGGAACCTAAACGAATAACTGCGTCTGTTAATTTATTCCAAATCTGTCTGCGACCAAATGGGTCAGCAGTACCTAAAATGACCCCATTTACTGTGCCATCTACTGTAGCATCAATTTCAGTGGGAGTAGAATTGGGTTTACCACTAATTGCATCCCACGTCAAATCCATAATATCGCCTTGGTCTTGCCACGTAGCTCCATCCCAAATGTACAAATGACCGGTATCATTAGTCAAACGAGCATCGCCGACTATATTGCCAGTCATGGGCAAATCTGCATAAGTAGGTACAGCAGCTTTAAATGTTGCTACTGTAGCCGACGGAACCAGATTAAATTGCCCGGTTCTTTTATTTAAAATATATTTATATTCACTCATTTTTGGAACTCCCCTTTTATTAGTTAGAGTCTTATAGGCTTAATTCTGGTAACTCACTCGGAAGAAGATATGTATATTCTCCGCGAGCTGCAACGACTGTATCGTAGTCGCCTTTGGCAACATAATAACGTCCTTGTAGTCCTGCAACATCATAACGAGCAATAAAAATAAGTCCTTTCTTATCCATGAAAGCTACATATTCGTTTGTATCTCCAGAAACATCACTCCCAATAAAATCATCGCAATAAAAGAAATTTTGGATTCCGAAGTGGAGAGATTTATCGATAAGCATTTTTTACTTCCTCCTATTTTATTCCTTTTTTAATATTTTCTTCTGCCCATAAGGGCTGAAGATTTGTATAATGAAAGCATTTCTTTTGTTCAGATTCTTTACTCAAATCAAACGAGGCGCAAGGTTTAATATGGTCGATGTGCCATTTACCGTAGTTTGACCAAAACATACCGACTTTAAAATGAGATTCTAAATGTTGTTTTAATTGTTCAACTGTACATCCAATTAGATTGGTAGTTTTGAAATATTTTATATCATTCTTTATTGCCATACGAATACGAGAACTTATACATGCCTTCAATCTAAACTGAATATTATTGAGATATTGTTTTCTTTTCCATTCTCTATGATAGATTTTTAATTCTTCTCTATTTTTATTTCTTCGTTCTTTAAAATATTCTGACGATTCTTGCTTATGTGCTTTTCTATATTCTGCCTGATATTTCAAAACAGATTTTTTATGCTCTTCAGCATATTTTTTTTGATAGTTTAATTTTTTAATCTTATTTTTTGTATACTCTTGTTTTCTTTTCTTTAAAATTTCATCCTTATGAGTGGCATAATAAACTTTACTTCTTGCAATAACTTTATCTCTATTCTGTTGATAGTATTTGTTCATTTATCTTAATTTTTGAAAAGACTCTGTAATATAGCAAATGTGCCATAACAAAGTGTCTTTATCCTTCCAGAATCTGTAGTCATTCTTAATTCATAAATATAATTACCCATTAAATCTGTATAACCTGATGCGGACAAATCAATAGGTATCTCAGCTTCGCCTTCTTCGGCATTAGATAAATCTGTAACTTCAATATCTAAAACTGCTGATGTATCGTCATCTGTAGGATTTTCTTTTACAATCAATTCAAAAGTGCTACCAGTAATGTCCATAGCATCGTGATAATGCTGTCCAGAATAGAAGCGCAATAATAGTAGATTCTTGTTATTAGAATGAACTACTAAATCTCTACGCTCTTCTTCAAGCATAAACTGAAGGTCAATCGGTTTGTTTCTACAGTATTCAGTGTAAAAATCTAATTTTATTTTCATAAGTTAAGTTCTCTGATGATATTGAGTTATAATAATAATAAAAAAAACGCTGACAATAAAGTCGAGCAGGAATCCCCACTCACTAAAAACTTTATCATCAGCATTAGAAAAATCACAACTGAGCCGTGCCCGCATACGCAGTAACGACTCTTAAAAATCTAAGTAGGCATTATCGCGAGACGAAACTCTTTGCCTAGCCTACTATCGTAATAAAAAATTTATCGTTACTCTCTTTCAAGAGAATGTTCGCTTGGCGGGGTTGTAGTCGACAATCCCCCCGCCTTATCCCGGCGATATAATATAAGAGCCGGGTATAAATCTACGTAGAGTAGTGCTAGCCTACTCTACGACGTTCATAACCCTTTCCGAGGTCTACAGTTCTGTAAACAAGTCAGAAAGGGAGCAAGTAAAAAATATAAGTCAATTTAAACTCGAACTCTTTTTTGTATTTCTTTTTAGCCGATAGTGCGTCATTCAGACGATTTAGGGCTAATAATAGTTTGACTGTCCTAAGCGGACTGGCGTTTTCGAGTTGACTTAAAATCTTGCAAATCTATATAAAAGAACGATTTACTGCATTTATGGTCGGTTTCGTGCGGTGGTCTTTTTTTCCCGTTCGGGCATCTTTACCACTATCCACCGACCTTAATATATTTACCCTTCACTTACTAAAATGTATATAATA
>Ga0315293_10006094_pt1 | contig 11301 bp, 6 predicted proteins | sample YL17G13_20_MG_FD_203071 | JGI IMG/M metagenome (GOLD analysis project Ga0315293, IMG submission 203071) | Sediment microbial communities from Yellowstone Lake, YNP, Wyoming, USA - YL17G13_20 | ecosystem: Environmental > Aquatic > Freshwater > Lake > Sediment | place: USA: Wyoming | collected... | reverse complement strand
TCGAAGACGAAGTGGCCCCTCGCCTGGAAAGGATCGACGGCGTCGCCTCGGCCCAGGTCTTCGCCACCGACGTCCGCGAGGTCCACGTGGACGTGGACAAAAGGGCCCTGGAGTCCCGCAGCCTGACGCTCGACCGCGTCGTCCTGGCCCTCCAGGCCCAGAATGCCAACACGCCGGCCGGGAACCTCGTCGAGCGCTACACGGACCGCCTGGTCCGGACCCTCGGCCAGTTCGAGTCGCTCGCCGACATCCGGCGCACGGTCGTCGGATCGGGTCCGAAAGGGGAGCCCATCTATATCGCCGACGTCGCGGAGGTCAAGGACACGATCAAGGAAGTGCGCTACGAGGCCCGCATCCAGGGCGAAAAAGGCGTCTTCCTGATCCTCATCAAGCAATCCGGGGCCAATACCGCCCTCGTCGGGGATGCTGTCCACAAGGAGATGGGCAGGGTCCTGCCGTCCCTCCCGGCCGATATCAAGTTCCACCAGGTCATGGACCAGTCGGAGATGGTCAAGGACGTCACGAAGCGGACCACCGGCAACGCCTGGCAGGGGGGCCTTCTGGCCATCGTCCTGATCTTCATCTTCCTCCTCAACTGGCGGCCGACGCTGATCATCGCCGTGGCCATCCCGCTGTCCATCATCACGACATTCATCGCTTTTTACGCCGCCGGATACACCCTGAACATGTTGACCCTGGGAGGCCTGGCCCTGGGGGTGGGGATGCTCGTAGATAATGCTATCGTTGTCATCGAGAACACCTTCCGGCACATCGAGGAGGGAATGGACAGCCGATCGGGCTCTGTGGCCGGAGCGTCCGAGGTCGGCATGGCCATCACGGCTTCAACCCTGACGACCATCGTCGTTTTCCTGCCCATGGTCTTCGCTACAGGCATCACGGCCAAACTCACCCGGGGCCTGGCCCTGGCCATCGCCTTCTCGTTGATCTCCTCGCTTTTCGTCGCCCTGACGATCGTGCCGCTTCTCTCCTCCTTCCTCTTCCGGAAAGCGAAGGCCATCCGCCGGGGCCCGGAACCCTCCGGGAAGAGACCCTGGTATCTTTCCTGGCAGGGTTTCGAGAACGCCAAGGCTTTTTATCGGCGCCTGCTCGAGGCGACGCTTCGCCGGCGCCTGCTCTTTCTCATCTCGGTCATCGGGGCGTTCGTCCTGTCCCTGGTCCTCATCCCTATCCTGGGGACGGAGTTCATGCCGACCATGGACCGGGACATGCTTTTCATCAAGCTCAGCATGCCCGTGGGGACCTCCCTCGCCGAAACGAACCGCGTCACCCTTCTCGTCGAAAACCAGGCCAAGCAGGATCCGGATATCACCATCATCTCGGCTCAGGCTGGGTCTTCCGCCGAGGTCAACCCCTCGGATTCGGGTTCGACCTCGTCCGCGGCAGGCCCCCATGAGGCCATCTTTTACATAGGCTTGAAGAAAAAAGAGCAGAGGTCCAGGGGCGCGGACCAGATCCTGGAAGGCATCCGGGCGAAACTGCCCAGGATCAAGGACGCCAAGTTCGAGTCCCTCGATATTTCCGCGAGCTTTATGGGGGGGGCCCAGACTCCCATCGACATCAAACTTTTCGGGAAGGACCTCGACGTGCTCAAGCGGACCGCTACGATCATCGTGGACCGGATCAAGGGCATCGAGGGCGTGAGGGACGCGACCCATTCCCTGGCCGCGGCCAAGCCCGAATATCATATCCGCATCGACCGCGAAAGGGCCGCCCAGCTGGGACTCATGATCGGCCAGGTCGGTGCGACCGTCCAGGCGGCGACCCTGGGCAAGGTGGCGACGCGTTACCGGGATGCTGATGAAGAGATCGACGTCCGTGTCAGGTTCAAGACGCCCTATCGGGATAACATTGCGGAGGTCGGGAACATCCCTCTGTTCACGGCCCTCAACAAGACGGTCTACCTGGACCAGATCGCCACGATCGAAAAGGGCAGCGGGCCGATGCAGATCAGCCGCGAAAACCAGTCCCGGCGCGTTTCCATCACCGGGAATATCGTCGGCAGGGACCTGGGAAGCGTCGTGAGGGACATCAAGAAGAGATTAGGCGGCCTGGAAAAAGAGCTTCCCCCGGGCTATTTCCTCGAGTATGGCGGGGCTTACGAACAGATGATCGAGGCTTTCAAGGTCCTCTTCGCCGCCATGGCCCTGGCCACGCTTCTCATCTACATGGTCATGGCCTCGCAGTTCGAATCCCTCCTCCACCCGTTCATCATCATGTTCACGATCCCCCTCGGATTCATCGGCGTCGTCATCGGGCTGATGGTCGCGGGGAGGCCGGTCAACCTGCCCGTCATGGTCGGCTTCATCCTTCTGGAGGGGATCGCCGTCAACAACGGCATCGTCATGATCGATTACGTCAACCAGCTCGTCCGGAGAGGGATGGCGAAACGCGAAGCCATCCTCCTGGGATGCTCGACGCGCCTCAGGCCCGTCCTGCTGACGGCCTTGACCACCATCCTGGGGATGCTTCCCATGGCCTTGGCCACGTCTTCCGGGGCGGAATTCAGGGCCCCGATGGCCGTCACCGTCCTCGGGGGCCTCGTGGCCACGACGTTCCTGACGCTGTTCGTCATCCCGATCATCTACAGCTTCTTCGAAAAGGTGAGATTCAAGGAAAAGAAAGGCTAGGTCCCGGGGGTCTGGTCCCGCCTGGCTACATCTTGTATTTCAAGAAGGCCCCGACGCTTCCGTAGCGGTCGAGCCGGGTGGTCGCGTCGATCTGTTTGACGGTACATTTGTGCTTCAGGGCCGCTTCGATGGCTTCGTCGATGACGTCCGTGACGGGGTCCGTTTTCCTCCGGCAAACCGGGCAGATCTCATCCTCGAGATAGAGGAACTTGCAGTTGGGGCAGGCACGGCCTTCCTTTGAGTAATTGTGGGTCACGACGAGGGTCTGGACCTCGAACTGGTTGAGCCTCTGCAGGGTCTCTCTCACTCCCGAACAGGCCCTGCCTCCGCGTTCGAGCTCGGCGACGAGCTTCTGGACGACCTCCGACTCCTCGTCCGTCTTCAGCCCGTTCTCGATCTCCTCGGCCTCCTTGAGGACCGCCGCGGCGGAGTCGGCGGGCTTGGCCTTCATCCGGCCCTTGAGGCGGTCCTTGACATAAGCATGGAGGAGCGGCTCAAGGATGGGAAAGGAATCGTCCTCGCAGCCCAGGAACAGCGATACGAAATGGTTCTTCTTGAAGATATCGAACGTCATCCGGGAGGCCTTCTTGAAGTGCTCCAGGACGTGGGCTTCGATGTGCCGCTCGATGCGTCTGGACTCGTTGCCCTCGTATCCCCCTTTCTTGACCCGGCCCGGGACGTCGCTGGCCAGTCTGTCGAGAGGCGTGATCTCCCCCATATAGACTTCATACCACCGGGCCTCCCGCCGGCTGATGAGGAAGACACAGATGCGCCGGTATTTATCCAGGATGGCCAGGAGCGGCCGGACGTAAAAATTCTGGTCGACGACGAGCCTGTTCCTGGGGCCATGGGGGAGGAACAACGGAAGCCAAAAACCTTTCCGGGAGCATGCGAACAGTGCGAGCCCGGCGTGGTTGAAGGACCCGAGGTTCTGGGCGCAGAAGGATCCGATCTTCTCCAGGTCAAGGGCCAGCGATTCCTTCTTCTCCCGGGCGAGGTCCATGGCCTCGAGGCGCGCTTTGCCCTTGTTGAGGACCTGCTTGTGCGAGACGGAGATCTCTTTCTTTAACAACCGGCTCTTGTCGGTATCCAGATAGAACGAGGTAACGGGGATGTTTTCGGTCTTGAATTGGGTCAGGGAATCGATTTGGGCGCGGCCTGCGAATTTCATGAAACCTCCTTAAGGGGTATAGGATGTAAACGGGCCTCTTGGAAGGGGTTGATGAGATGAAGCCACTGACTTAAGGATAACGGCTGGGCCGGCGTTTGTCAAGTCGAAGCAGGCCCGCGGCTGAAAAGAGCGCCTTTACAGCCGGTCCTTTTCCGGCTATAATGAACGCCTTGACCTGAGACTTTTCAGGCTGCGGAAGTGGCGGAATTGGCAGACGCGTAAGCCTCAGGAGTTTATGGCCGTAAGGCCGTGGGGGTTCAAGTCCCCCCTTCCGCACCAGCTTTTTCCCTTGCCTCCAGTCCGCAGCATTCTCCTCATCAATCCCCGGGTTAGAGGTTATGCGATAATGTTCCCTTACGTTTTGTGTGGGCAGGGGGCTTGGACGGGATGGACCGTCCTTTAAGGGCCGTGATGGGAGGGCATAGGGAAGGGCTGCTGCGACCATGCGGAGATCAGCCTGAGACGAGTGTCCGACGAGGGAAGCCGCAGGCCTCCGACGGCCCAAGGCTCCGAGGATGGGTTTCCTTTGGCTCATTAGATTAGCCTGGAGTCTTGGGCCTGAGGAGCCGAGAAGGACGCGAGTCTCAGGCGATTCTTTATCGGAGCCGGGAGCAAAGCCCTTCCCTATGACCTCCTCTTGACATCACGGCCATTGAGGGCCGTTCCGTCCAAGCTCTTGACCCAGCCCATACGAAACGGATGAGAACCTGCTATAATGATTCCAAGGATCCGATGACATGAAAAAACTCTATCGGGCGACTATCTTCGCGGTTCTGGCGCTGTGGACCTCCTGCCGGCTTTACAACCTGGAGCGGAAACTGGGCCCCGAGGACCGGGACTTCGTGTCCAAGGTCCAGTACATTATGACCGGGGAGGAGAGGAAGATCTTCCTCGAGCTACCCGACGCCGAGAAGGCCAAGTTCAAAGAGGAGTTCTGGAAACGCCGCGACCCCGATCCGGCGACCGAGGAGAACGAATACAAGACCGAGTACTTCAAGCGCGTGGACCATTCCGGCGAGATCTTCCACGGCGAGGGAAGGCCGGGATGGCTGACGGACCGCGGCCGGATCTACATCCTCTTCGGCCCGCCGAGCGAGAGGTTGACCTATCCGATGGACGCGGGGGGGTACTGCCGCGAGATCTGGTATTACGGGGGCTTTCCCGTGATCTTCATCGATGAGCACTGCTCGGGGAATTTTGCCATGACCGCCGTCAACCTGGAGCACCTCCAGGAGCTCAATATCGCCCAGGCCTATTTCCAGAAGACCTTCACCCAGGAAAAGAAATTCTTCGACTACGACGTCGTTATCAGGAAGAAGACCTCCGGCGGCGACCGCTATGAGGGGACCATTGTCATCGACGTCCCTTACAGGGGACTTTGGTTCATCGCCCGGGACGGCAAGCTCGGGACGACCTTGGACGTCCAGGCCGAGCTGAAGACCGTGTCCGGGGCCGTGTTCTGGAGCGATCGGAAGGCCTTCGAGATCTCGGCCGGGGAGGATGACCTGAAAGCGCGCCGGGAAGAGTCCTACAAGATCGAGTTCCCGATCGTCCTGGAGGGGAATCTGGACGCGCTCCGGCAGGGGAAGAACATGCTCGGGCTGACCATCAAGAACTCGACGGAAAACGAGGAGCTCAAGAAGGCCATCGAGTTCCGGCTGGATTAGAACTCGAGGCTCAGGCTGATCTGCACCGTCCGGGAGCCGCTCACGGACAGAACCTTATCGAACGTCGGGCTGATCACCCGCTGTCCCAGGTTTGAATTTTCCGCCCCCGGGAACCAAAACCCCGCGTCGTTGAGGTCCAGCCAGCTCGACTTGCGGCCCAGCAGGTTGAAGACGTCGGCGAAGAACCTCAGCCTTTTCCGGTTCTTCAGCACGAACTCCTTTTCGATCCTCAGGTCCAGGCTCTCTTCGAAGCTGGTACGCCGGGAACCCGGTTTCTCCAGGAAGACCGTGACGGGAGCGACCGCGACGCCGTTCAGCTGGGCCCAGGAATCCGGCGGCAGGATGGTCACGGACCTGGCCCAGGGCGCCCCGCTCCAGCGGGAGAAATAAAGGGTCAGGAAGAAGTCCCAGGGGAACCTGTAGGTGCCCATGAGCCGGATGGAGGTCGGACGGTCCAGGTCGAGCCGGGAGTCGTCCGGAACATTGACGAAGGAGTTGGGCGTGCCGACGGCTGTGGAGAACCCGGAGGAGGCTGCCGCGTTGAGTCCGACGTTTCCCGTGGCCTTGCCCCAGACCAGGGAACCGTAGAACTGCCAGTTGTCGGACATCCGCTTCTGGACCGTGAGCTCGAACGCGCCATATTTCCTATTGAGCTGGGGGACGTTCTGGAGGCGGTCGAAGACGGCGGGGGCGGAGTCGGACCTGAAAAAGACCGTCACCGGGGTCTCCTCGTAATCTCCCGCGGCGGGAACGATCGTCCTGAACGGGACCCACCAGCTCTGGGACGGACTGTCCGCGGAATACCATTCGACGCCCGAGTCGGGATCGTAGAGGACGTTCTCCAGGATGTTCGTCTGGTTCTTGGCGACGTACTCGAGGGACACCGTCAGGTCCTTCAGGACCTCCTGGTGGAGGCCGACGGTCAGCTCGTTCGTGTAAGGCGCTTTAGCGTCCGGGGAGACCCGTTTCTTGAAGTAGCTTTCTTTGTAGATCCGGTAGTCATCGGGAAAGAGGGCATAGGTATCGGTGGAGTCCACCTTGCCGTTCCCGTCCTCGTCGTACCAATCGAACGAATGAGAGCGCGTCGGCGAGAAAGACGCCATCTCTTGGACGTAGCCGAGGTTGAGGTATTCCGAATACCGCGAGAACGAGGTCTTGAGGATGGACCTGCCGTTCCCGAAGAGGTCCAGGCTCAGCCCGGCCCGCGGCGAAAGGGCGTTCCAGACCATCATCTGGTCCCAAGCCTGGATAACGTTCTGATCGTAAGGGTTCAGGCCGTAGGTGGGCTTGATCAGGTCGGTCCCGATCTTGACCGAAACGGCGTTCCCGCTCTGGGCTTTAACTACGGCCGGCAGTCGGGCCGCGCTGCGGTCGAACCTCAGTCCGAGGTGGATCGTGGCCCGCTGGGCGATGGTCAGGGCGTCCTGGACGTAGAAGCCCAGCCGCTTCATCTCCTCTTTGAGGATCAAGCCTCCTTCGACCTGGCTGGCGAGGGAAAATGAGACCAGCCCTTTGCCCACGGTTTTTCCGGTCTTGGGAGAGAGGGCTGTCCCGTAATAATAGGGGCTTCCTGCGAAATAGGTCACGGCGAGATTATCGTCCTTCCAGGTCATCATGTCCCCATAGCCGTCCTCATATTCAGCTCCGGCCCTGAGTTCGTGGGCGATCCCCATGATTCCGTTCTGGACGCGCGTGATGGACACCGCCGCCTTGAACCGCCGCCCCGTCGACTTCTCGTTGAAGGGAGCGCTCCCCCAGACGCGGCCCGATACCGCGTCCGCGTAATAGGGCAGGTTCTGTCCGCCGACGTTGAGAAGGAGGGGCTTCGAGCGCTGGGCGAGCCCGACGGAAAGGTCGACAAACGTGTTTTGGTCCATCTTGTAATTGATGATCCCGGAAGCCGCGAACAGGCTGTCGTGGCCCAGGACCCGGCTGGCTTCCTTGGGCGTGTTCAGGGATAGGAAGGATTCGTAGACGGGCTGGTACCGGTCCTGGTAATTGACCGAGGCGATGGCCCGGATATTTGAGGTGACCTGGGTGCTGATCTTGAGGAAGGTCATGAAGTCCCGGTTGCGCCAGCGATAACCGTTATGAACGGCCCCGAGCGGATCCGTCCAGGGCTCGAACGGGGCCTCCTTGGAACGCAGGTCCAGGCGGGTATTTATGAAGAACCAGGCCCGGTCCTCCATGATCGGCCCGCCCATGTTGATAGAGAAATCCCAGCGCCTCTGGGCTGCGGGCGGCGCCGGGACCCCTTTTTCGGCCAGGTCCTTTTCCGACCAGAGCTCCTTGGAGAGGGACCCGCTCGAATGGGTGAGATGGAGGACGCCGAGAAACTGGTTTCCGCCGGACTTCGTAACGACGTTGATGAATCCTCCTTCGGAGGGATAGGTTTCGGCGGGATGAGCGGTCGTCTCGAACTCAACCTCCTCGACCACGTCGACGTTGAGGTTCGCGAAAGGCGCCTTGGTCAATGGGTCCGTGAGGTCGATCCCCCCGAAGACGAAGGCGTTGGCCCTGACGGTCGAACCGTGGACAGCGAAGTCCCGGTCAGGAAAGGCCGGGTCCGCGACGACGCCGGGCGCCAGTCCGGCGATCGATGCGAAATCCCTGGTCAAGGGAGCGTGACGGAGGATGTCCTTGTCGGCCACGAACGCGTTCTTGGCCGACAGAGTATCGACCAGGGGAGTGGCCCCGACGCTCGTGATCTCCTCCTCGATGTCCGTCGCTTCCAGCTTGAAGTTCAAGGCCAGGGCTTTCCCGACGTTCAGGCGGAGGTTGTCGACATTGACCGTCTTGAATCCCGGCATCTCCACTGTCACCTTATAGGTCCCGGGCGGCAGCTGGATGAAGGCGTAGCTTCCCGTGTCGGCGGTGATGTAGTTCTGGACCCCGAGCAAGGCGGGCGAGGAGACGTAGATGAAGGCGCCGGGCAGGGGATAGCCCTGCTTGTCCGTGATCCGCCCTTTGAGGGAGCCGGTGAGGCGGTCGGCGAACGAGGTGGACGCTAGAGCGAGGACCACGAAAAGCGCCGTCAGGGCGGGACTCGGTTTCTTGACCACGGAAGCCTCCTTCATGACCGGCTTATTTCCTTGATAATCTATGCTTTAATTCTCTGTTGGACTCGGACATTATATCGTTTTTGCCGCCTGAGATGCAAAACATTTAAACGGCCGCTTGGCCGGAATGGTTGCGGATCTGCGGTCTTAGGCCGGAGCGGAAGGGTCAATAACTTCCGAGAGAGGCTTGGTCCCCGGCCCAGGAAGCCGCCCCGATGAGGCCTGCGTCGTTGCCCAGGCCGGCCTTGTCTATGGAACAGCAGGCGAAAGACACCCGATGGGACCGCCTCCGGGCCTCTTCCACGGCCGGGGCCAGGAGGTATTCGCCCGTCGTCATGACCCCGCCCCCCAGGATGATCCTTTCCGGGTTCAGGAAATTGATGACAATGCCCAGGCCGATCCCCAGGTAATAGCCGCAGCGGGCGAAGCTCTCCCGGGCGGCCGGATCGCCCTGTTTTGCCCGGTTGTAAACGTCCTCCGAGGTCAGCCCTTCGTCCTTTCCGGCGAGCTCCGTGTGGTTCCTGACGATCCTGGGGGCCGAGGCCTCGGTTTCCAGACATCCGACGTTGCCGCAGTTGCATTTCGACCCTTCCGGATTGACCGTGATGTGGCCGAGCTCTCCGGCGAAACCGCATTTGCCCTGCCAGAGCTTGCCGTCGAGGATGATCCCGGACCCGATGCCCGTCCCGACGGTCAAGAGCACCAGGGACTGGGCGCCGCGTCCGGCCCCGTGCTTGTATTCGCCGAAAGCGGCCATGTTGGCGTCGTTGTCGATCCGGAAGGGGACGTCCAGAAATCTTTTAAATGCCGGGACGAGATCGAAGCCGTTGAGGCTCGGGTAATTGGGGGAGTGGAGGATCTTCCGCTCCCGAAGGCTGAAGAATCCGGCGAAGCCGAACCCGGCCGCTTTGATCCTCCCCGGGTGGCCTTTTTTGAGGTCCTGCCAGAGGTGTTCCAGGAGGCCGAGAAGGCCGTCGATGGAACGCGGGCTGGGCGTCTTCTCCTTGAGGACAATCGCCCCGCCTTCGTCGATGAGTCCATACTTGAGATGGGTCCCGCCCAGGTCAAAACCCGCGTAAAGCCGTTCGGTCATCTCTTCTTTCCCACGATCGCGTAGTTCGGCGGCGCGAACAGGAGGTCGTTCAACCGGTCGAGGTTCTCGTTCATCAGCGATGTTCTCTCGTCGGCGCCGGGCAGTTCCCTGAGCCGCTCCGCGTCCAAGGGGGCCGAGTAACGGACCTCGACGTCCGAGAATCCCGCGCACTCGAGCATGAACTGGAGAGCCCGGGGATGGACGGGTTGCTCGTGGCTCAAGTCGAGGTAGTAGATCTGGACCAGGGCGAAGACCGAAGCCGGGTTTACGGTCTCGAGGACGATCGTCCCGCCAAGGGCGAGTTTGGCGTGGGCCGTCTCCACCAGTTTTCTTAAGTAGGCCGGAGGCAGGTGCTCGACGACCTGGGAGGAAAAGATCCCGTCGAGGGAGCCGTCCGGGACCTGGGTCAGGCGGTCGAGGATGTCCCCCTGCCGGCAGTTCAATCCTTTGTCGAAGCAGATGTCGATCATCTGTCCGTTGAGGTCCACTCCCTCCCCTTCGATGCCGTTCTCCCGGAGGAGGTCCAGGAACTCTCCCCGGCCGCAGCCGAGATCGAGGACCTTGCCGCCCTTCCGGAAGGCGGCCGCGTAGCCGGACTGCTGTTTTCGGATGTCCTCTTCGGAGCCCCGGAACCTGTTCTCGAACCCGACGTAGCGCCAATCCTCGAGGGGCCCGAGGGCCGCCCGGACATCGACGGGGGACGGTTTCTTCCCTTTTTCCAGGGCCAGGATGAGGGAATCCAGCTTCTCCCGGATGAGGAAGAACTTCTTCATCAGGATCTGGACGTCCTCGTATTCGGCGGCGAACTTGTCCACCCGCCACTCCATGCTCTTGAAGATCATGCCGACGTGATTGCTTGCCCGTGCTTCCAATTCCCGGTCCTTTGCCTCCATCACGGGGGGTAGCTTCTTAATGAGCTCGAGGATAGCGGCCGTTTGGGCACGAGTCTCCCTGGCCTGGTCATCGATGAGCGTCGCGGCCTCCTTAAGGGTGGCCGCGGCCAGGCCGACGAACTCCGCCGGGACGCCGGGATGTTTGAGCCCTAAAAGGGGCCTTTTTTGGGCCAGCAGGACTTTGAGGGACCCGGCCAGCTGTTCAAGGCGGACGAGAGATTCTTTCAGGCGGACGGACCTCCGGACGAGCGAGTCTTCAGCGTCCTTCGCTTTAAGCTTGGCGGCGCTCCGGGCGAGATCATCCTCCTTCGACCGGCGCGCTTCGGTGAGTTTCTCGATGGTCCGTTTCATAACGGATTAGTTGGAGGGGGGTTCGTCCTTCTTGGCGGGCTTCTCCTTGTCCTCGCTTTCCTTGGTGTGCATCGACTTTTTGAAGTTCTTGATCCCTTCGCCCAGGGACTTGCCGAGGTCGGGGAGTTTCCGGGCGCCGAAAATGATGATGACGATGAGCAGGATGAGCAGGAGTTCCGTGGGTCCGATGGGTCCGAATAAAAACATGAAAACCTCCTCAATCTACATCTCAAAGGTACTTGAGTCATGGGGAAAAGTCAAGGTAAGGGGCCGGCAAGGGGGGAGCGCCCTGACGTGTCAAATCATTTAACCATGTTACCGAAACGGTAGTCATTGCATCACCAAAAATGATACCGAAGTAGGATCGATCTTTTTATAGGGATCGATCTGGACAAGTCCTTTGCGTTTCTTTTCATAGA
>Ga0315293_10006093_pt1 | contig 11303 bp, 25 predicted proteins | sample YL17G13_20_MG_FD_203071 | JGI IMG/M metagenome (GOLD analysis project Ga0315293, IMG submission 203071) | Sediment microbial communities from Yellowstone Lake, YNP, Wyoming, USA - YL17G13_20 | ecosystem: Environmental > Aquatic > Freshwater > Lake > Sediment | place: USA: Wyoming | collected... | reverse complement strand
GTCGATTGTCAATATGAAAAAGAATGTTCCAATGGAAAAGCGTGCCGAGTTTTTCTTGCATGGATTAATACGGGAAAAATTAGTGATAAGGTAAGAACACCTTCTATATCTTGTTATAAAAAAATTTTTGGATTTGAAGGCAGAGAAGATTGATAAAATACAGTCCTAAATCAGATCGAGCCTTTGATTCAAAAACTGGAAGATTTGTAAAATTTTCTTATGCTCGTCTTTCTTCAAAATTTAGAACAGAATATGAGCCGATTCTTTTAAGGGAGAAGGTTAAACAACTTGAAAAGGGAATGATCGAAAAAGAAAAACTTATAGAACAGTTAAAGGAGCGGGGTATTCCCTCTAAGGAATGGAGACTTGTGATCTTACCTTCTAAGGATTTATCACCTATTATGATGTATGCGGAAATGAAAAGTAGTATTTCAAAATATAAATATCAGAAGGTCATGAAAGAAATTGACAAGCAAGCGACATCGAATAAAAAGTTTAAAGTTTTAAGAAGTCTTTATGATAAACATATGGGAATTGAATGACTTTAAAAGCAAGCGAAGGTATAATTTATATAAGAAATAATGAGATAAGAATTAACAAAAAAGGAGCGGGATTTATGTTTGTATATGGGCTTGATACGGAGACTTGTAAAGGTGAGCCGATTTGTTATCAATTTAGCGATGGGAAAGAGGATAGAATTTCCTTTGTAAATCGTAAGAATATAACCTCTAAATTTCTTGATTATTTAGATACTTTAAAACAAGGTCATTCTAATAAATCTGTTATTTATGTCTTGAATCTTCTTTTTGATTTTTGTCAAATATTTTATCCCTATTGGGAAACTCTTATAAAACAAGAACAAGAAAAGGGTCAATTTGAATTCAAAATTGATGGTTGGAATATCAAAGGATTTATAACAGAAGATTCACAGTTTGCAGAATTAAAAAAGAAGAAAAAATTGTTTTGGTTTATTGATATAGGAAGATTTTTTATAGGCATTTCTCTTGACAAAGCTATTAAAAATTTACTTCGAGAAAAAGGGAAAGAAAAAGCACCTAAAAATTTAGGTTTGAAGAAGTATAAAAAGAGTGATAAAAAATTTGTTAAATATGCTTTATGGGATGTCAGGAAAACACAAGAAATAGGAAAGTTAATAACGGACTTTCATACTGAATGGGATGTAACTCAAACATGGAGTATTGCGCAGTTAGCAGAGAGAATTTTTAGACATCATTTTTTGGAAGAGAATATAAAACGATGTCCTTGGGAAATTATAAGACCTTCTCTTTGCTCTTATCATGGAGGTAGAAATGGCTTTTATGTAAGGCCAAATTTTTATAAAAATGTTTATTCATATGATATTATTTCAGCTTATCCATATGCTATGACAATGTTACCGAATTTTAAAGATGGGGAATACTATTATGTTTCAAAATATGAGTCTGGATATATTGGAATTTATAAAATTTCAGGATTCAAAAAGAAATGTAAATATCCTGCATTTTTTAATCATAATTTTAAATTAATTGATGGAGAATTTAAGGATACTTGGATAACATCTTTTGAATTAGAACAAGCTAAAAAATGGGATGAAGTAAAAATTAATAAAATTGAAGGATATATTTTCTATCCAAAATGCCATGATAAAACTCCATTACAAAAATATGTAGAGACTTTTGTTAAACTTAAAAAAGAGACTTCAAAAGATCATCCATATTATGAATTTTATAAGAGACTTTTAAATGCTCTTTATGGGAAATTTATTCAGATGAGAGAAGAAAAACTTGATGATGATAATTCAAGATGGATAACTGGACAAATGTTTCATCCTTTTATAGCTTCTTTAATAACTGGACATACAAGAGCTATGATTCATAATTTAGAGCATCAATTTTCTTCGATTCATACTTCCACTGATAGCATTAAAACATTTAAAAAAATACCACAAGAATTTTTAGGTGAAAATTTAGGAGATTTATCTCTTGAAGTGGAAGGAAAATGTTTGATTTTAAGAAGTCGATTATATCTCCATTATGATAAACAGGGAGAGTTAAAAAAATACGCTCTACATGGTTTCAAGGGAAAGCCAGAAGTGCTTTTGAGGTTATGGAAAGACAAAGCAAAACGCTATAAAGTTTTACGGATGGTAAAACCAAAAGAAGCAATTATACAAAACAAAAAGCCTTTTGTTTTTGAAGAGCGTTTTGATAATTTAAATTACTGATTTTTATCCCGTTTAGAAATTTCATTTCTAATGGGATTACAGAGCGGAAACAATATCATCCATTCTGGATTTGATCTGTCTGAATGTCTGATTTGTAGGCTCCCCAATAACCAGGACATTGATTTGATCGTGAAGATTAATGAGAATTTCCCGCTTTGTTTTAGGAGCCTTTTTAAAATCAATTTCGCTCTCTTTAATCATCTCTTCAACGATAACTTTGTCTTGACTTTTGATAGTGCCGATAAATGTTTTGAGAGTTTTAATTTCTTCCATGACAAAATCTCCTTTTTATCCCGTTTAGAAGTAAACTTCTAACGGGATTTAGTATATGTTCCCCGCATAGAATTTTCTATACGGGGAAGCTAAAGGTTTAGAAGGAGGAAGAAGGGAGATCATTTTTTTGGTACAAAAATAGTGCCCGATTCAAGAACTGAAATAACTACTTCAAATGCGCCTACAAAAGCATCGTCAATCTCTGTTTCAGTTTTGGCCGCTTCTTTTTTTAGAGGCGGAATAAGTTGTTTTAGAAGTGGCACTACTACCATTCCAATAAGCATTAAAACCCATTGAGTAACTTTAACCATATTTCACCTTCCTTTCTATAAATTAAAGGGTTGTAAATGATAATGATCTCCTTCAAGAATTGCTTTCAATTCAAGAAGTGTAGCATCTCTTTCAAATTCAAAATTTTTCTCCATAATATCAAGGACAATATCGCAACCAAGCCATAACATATGACAAGATTTTAGAACTCCGCCTACATCTGTATTGTGTTTTACAGTTCTCCCCCATGATGAGACAGAGCCTTGATATTTGTAACAAAGTTGAATACATCTTTGAATGAAATCAATGCAATTCATTATCTTCTTTTCCCTATCCGGTAACCACCTTTCACTTTGTAAACTGGCCGGCCATGCGCCTTACGTTTAGCACCTGATTTCGTTCTGCAAGTCTTTCTTTTCATGTTATCACCTTCTTTCTATTTTATAGTGAGGACACCACGTTTGCCTTTTTTATATAAATTTATAGCGGTATTTTTACTTAAACAGACATAACAATACTTACCTTTCCAGATCGGTATTCCGCACTTTTTACAAGGGTGTAATTTCATCCTACAAATCCTAAATGAACGTGCTTAGGATACGCTGTTAATTTAGTTCTAAACCACCAAAATTTTGATAACTCATTGTTTGATGGTTTGGGCGTAACATCATATCCTAAGCCTAATAAGTGCATGGAATTTGATACTCCGCCAACTTCCTCATTATGTAAAGGTGTTCTCCACCAAGATGAAATTGTATATCCAGGGAGTAAGAATTTTATAGATAAATAACCTAAAATTCCTAATCCTAAAATTGCACTAATTAGAATTATCAGGATTTTTGATGTTTTCATCTCCGCATTGTCCTGAGCGTAGCTTGCAATAGGTTTCGACTTTTGAAATTCTGTGTTCGATTTTAATGAGATAACCGAAGATTCCAAGAGCTACAAAAATCTGTATAATTTCCATATTACCAACTCCTTGCAGACATTCCATAACGTGAAGCGCAGAGATCATAAATTACTCCCCACTCTGCTTGTGTTAATCTTTTATTATTGAAGAGAAAAGCATCTCCTAATAATGCTCCCGCACCGTCAAGAAAAGACGTTCCATTCCAATAAGCACCTAATGTAAGTTTTTCTATTAGCTTGTCAGTAGGGGTTATAATCTGAGCACCATCGAAGGTATAAAGAGTACCATCAGGTTTAGCTAATTTAGGAATATTTGTATCATCGTTAAATAAGAAATACCAATTATTTATGGTTGGAACAAAAGGAGTTGTAGAGGCATAGGTAACCCAATACATATCAAAGTAATAATCAGTAGGATTTTTTAGATTCTGCATCTTGATATAATCGGTTGCAAGTGTAGGATTTTGTTTCGTTAATTCGATAACATTACATTGATGGGAAATAGTGAAAATATCTTTCCTATTTATGAATATTCCCAAGCAAGCATTTTGACTTATTAATCTTGAAATAAAATTACAGTAAGAATAAGCCTTAGCATAACCACTATCAAAAGGTGAATATCCATATCCTGAAACAGACCAATAATCACCTAAGTTTATTACATTCAAATTAGGAAGCAAACCACCACCCGCAAGGCCATTTCCAGGTGCCATATTATAGACGATATTTCCGCTTCCTTCTGAGTTCCAATACCATCCTATAAGATAGTCCCAAATTGAATTAGAGGGAGATATTATAGCATTTCTTGCACTCCATAAAGCGGAAGGTTGAAAGTTTTTATATTGATTAAATAAAGACCATATTTTTGTCTTGGAAAGTTTAGAAAATTTGTTTTTCATGTTAGGATAAATTGTTATTACTTCTTTAACAGAACATTCATCAAAAAGCATAGTTCCAGGAGTAACAGAATTTTTTCTTAACTGAAACTCTCCGCTTATTTGTGTAGGTATAAAATCAAGTTCATAATAAGTCCATATAGGAGAAGATATTCCAGTAAGCAAACTTCTTGCAGCTACACTATCCCATAATAACAATTCAAAAGCTTCATCTCCACTTGTGCCTGATTTTACCCATACACCCCATCTATAAGTTTTTCCAAGAGTAGTTAAAATTATTTGTCCTGCATATTGAGGGATACCTATTACTCTCGTTATTTCTAAACAATTTCCAATAAAACCCCCTGCAATAGATGCAATAGTACAGTTAACAGAAGTCCAAAAGGTAGTATCTATACTAAAACCACTATTCAGAATTTTTTCAGAGCTTAAAACAGTATAGGTTTGTTTCAGTTCTATTGCCATAGGATAACTTCAAGAACAGTATTGATTGTAGGTGATTGAAAGAAAATACAAAAATCAGTTTTTGTGAGGATAACATCTTCATTGTAGGAAACACCATCCGGTAGTAAAATATAAGTAACTCCGCTCTGTCCTTGAGCAAAGCAAATATTAATCGCTCCTCCTCTTGCTTTTAAAGTAAATTTTTTACACTCTCCTATGTATTTTTTATACTCAAAATTTGCAGTGATACAGACTTCGTTTGAGAGTTTTGGAATGACAGCAACTTTCAATACGTCTTTCAAATAAATTTGACTATCCATTATATCACCCTCATCTTTCTAAAAAGAATAAAAGCTACAATCAAAACTCCACCTATAATAAGAAGCAAAGGAATGATCGAAGATTGAACGGTAGGAGTGAATAAATCGCTTATCCATTGTCCTATGCTTTCTTTCTTTTTTTCTTCTTCGCTCGAATACCAAAAAGGTATTGACCAGGACATTATTTTTTCCTTTACCCCGTTTAGAAGTTTTACTTCTAACGGGGTTTATGAAAATACCACAGAGCTAAAAAAAAGATTAAAAAAATGATTCCATATTTTTTTAAAAAGCTATAATCTATTGTTTCAGGATGATTAATTTTATCTATTAAATCAGACCAAAAATTTGATTGTTCAATTCTTTCTTTTTCAAGTGCTAAATTTAACTTTGCTTGTTCATTTTCATTCTGAATTTTAGATAATTGCTCTTTAAGTCCTATGTCTAAAGCTTTTGAAAAAGATTCTATTTCAGGACTTGGATTAGAAAAAAAACTTATAAAACTATTCATAGATTATTTACCCCGTTTAGAAGTTTTATTTCTAACGGGGTTTACTGTTTTTTTCTTATAATAAACAAAAGAATTACAAGACCAATACCAATGATAATATAAATGAAATTACTTCCCTGTGTAAACTGTTCTAATTCACCGAAAAATGAAGTGTCAGGGGAAGTATTTTGAAGGACATAAGGTTTCGATTGTGCTTTCTCAATTTGAAGAGCTTCAAGTTCAGATTTTTGAGCTTCTTTTTGAATTTGCCCAGCTTGACTTAAAAGAGATAATTTTTGAGTATAATCTAATCTTAATAATCGCTTACTTCTATTGAATTGAGTCTGAGAAGTAAATATCCCAATTATCGAATTGAGGATACCACCTACAGCGCCTAAAATATCCACTCATTTTACCTTTTCCTAAAGCCTTTTGTAGTAATTAAAACAAGAATAAAAACTATAAGAATAACGATAACGATAGGATTATTTAAATAGCTTGATACAACACCACTACTAATATTTGCTTCAATTTTAGCACCACTTTTAGTAGTGCCGAAATAATCCCAAACATAAGTGGAAACTGGTTTAATAATCTGTTCTCCAAGACCAGAGAAAAAGTCTTTTATTTTACTTCCATTTTCCATATTATTTCCTCATAAAAAATAGAAAAAGAATAGCTCCTCCAATGATTAAATAAAGCATCATATTTTGTGAGGATTTTTGAGAAGCAGGAGAAGCTATAGCACCTTGTCTTGTCTGTGAAGAGGTGCCATATTGAACGGGAATAGTTGAAGAGCCAGAAGGATTTATAGAGCCAGAAGGTTTAACAATAGACCTTACTAAATTTGTTATACCTGGAAGCAAGTTTGCAACACTATTTAACCATCCATTCCCTGAACCATTAGCGTCATTTAAAGCAGAACCAATCGCTTGCTCCGTATAATAATCATTAACATAACGCATTTCAGAAGGATATTCAGGGGAAGGTTCGCTATAAGGAGCGGGTGTATATTGAGCTACTTCGATGTCAAATTCTTCATCCATATTTTATCTCGATTTGAAGACCGAATAAACCCATAATCCTATTCCCCCAAGGATAAGAAAAATCCAAGGGGGTTTTAAAGCATTTTGAAAAAGATTTTTCAAAGTATTTTCACTCTTAATGACTCCGGTAGGCTCTTCTTTAGTTAAAGCCTGTGTTACAGCTTCATATGGATAAGCAACTACATTTTTTATTGCTTCGATTGCTTTCTCTCCATATATTTTACCTGCTTCATAAATCTCTGTTATGGCTGAAAAAGGATAAGCTGTTACAGGCTCTTCCATAGATAAACCACCTTCTTTTTGAGAAACTAAAAATTCTTCCCCTGGCTGAATGATATAACCATTCATAAATTATTTCTTAAGAGGTCTGAATCCCTCCAAAGCGACGGATATTTGAGAAGTCGAAAGAGTTCCGTTATCCCAGAAGATTCTAAAACGAGCGAAACCACCACCGGACACTGCTGACATTTTACTCCCATCTTTGCAAAAATCAATGACAGTTATTCCGGTCTGAGGAGAGGCAAGTTTATAATCAAGTTTGTTTTGAGAGTTCAGCATCCTCCAAAACACTTTATTGAAGAGTTCTCCCCTATCCGTATCAAAGCCAATTTTGTCAATAATCGTATCGGCGGGAGTGCCAGTAAAAGGAGTGCCAGAAGTAGCTGAATTTTGAGCAAAAATCATTAACCTTTTAATGGCAAGATCATTCGATCTTTCGATATCAATATACTGTTGAGAGGCAGGGTTAACGGGAGAAGGAATACTGATTTCGCTGTATTCCACTGGCCCAACTTCTTTAGGCAAAATCCCTCTGATTCTTTCAATGTAAAGATCGGCGGTAACTGTGATAGCTGAATCTCCCACAGTTCCCAAAAGATCGGCCACGGTGCCCATCAAAAGGTCAAGCTGAATACGATTATATCGAATGGAATTAAGAAGAAAATCTTCCGGTCTGATTAGAAGCGGGTCAACGTGCCAGAGATTATACTGGACTCTAAAAGTTCCAGCTGTGGCAGAGATCGCATCTTTAACAGCGGGAGTCCCGCTTTTTATCTCATCTAAACGATAAAGAGGTCTCCCTGGAACAGCATTATAAAGAATTTCTCCAAGAGAAGTTCTGAGAGTTAAAGCCTTGAGCAAATTCAACTCACCTTCTGAAATAGCAGTGGTTCCAGTTGTATTCGTTAAGACAATATTTAAACGTAAAATAAGTCTTAACCAAGCCTCACCCAAAGGGAAGCCTTCGTTAATAGAATTCAACGCTCCATTGTTTAGAGCCTTACCCGTAAAGACGTTTACAAGCTCTGTATTTCCTCTTGATAGAGACATTTTAATTTACCTCCTTTTAAGATTAAAATTGCTATTCACAAACGTAGGGGTTTATTGAATAAACCCTTACTTCAGAGCCATCTGCACGAAGTTTCGGGTGAAAGCAATTTTGTTTAAAATGAAGAGAATAACGAGCACCACTGCTACAGTTGTCAACCAATGAATCCCAAGTCTCACAAATCCTCTCATTTTCTTTACCTCCTTTGATGTTTTTTAAAATTACTCTTAATTATAAGCATATTTGAAAACCTTTGTCAATAGAATTTCAAAAGTATTTTTCTTTCAACGCCTGTGTTAGTTATATGTAAGTATTCTAACCTTTTCAAATTTAAAACCTGTTCGTTTAAATCATGTCCAGTTACGCTTGAAATCCATGAAAGATCATTTTTTTCGCTCTGTCTGAAAACGATAAGCTGTGTAAACTGTGATCTAACAGCAATATCAATAGTAGTTGCTCTTTGAGCGATTAAAAGTAAAGAAGTTTCACTGTGCCGACCTCTATAAATAATGTCCTCAAACTCCATTGGAATTTTCAAACGAGGTGCCAGAATTCTCTGAGATTCTTCAACTACAAAAAGTACTTTTGGAACAAGTATAACCCCAAAACAAAGGCTTGGAAATTCCCGAAGATCACAGCATTTCACACGAAAAATTTTTCTCTGAAAAATATAAGAAATCAAATCATCCGCTTTCTCGAATTCTTGATAATTATATTCACCCTGTGGGTCTACTATAACAACCCTCTTTTGAGTACGAATATAATTCTTAGACCAAACTGTTTTACCCATACCAGTTTGACCTACACAGATGATAATTTCACGGTCTAATTTCATTTTTTTCTTCTTTTTTTCTTTAACATATTTTTTACCCAAAATTTTCTACAATCAAGACAACCACAGTATAAATCTTTTCCTAAAAAATCATTTGCTATCCAAGAATATATTCGTTTATGCAGGCATTTTGACATTAACTTTTTTCCTCTTTTTTTCCATAGACCATAGAATTTCTTTCTCTGCCCATATGCTTCCTAAATTGATTGAAAAAACCATTAAAGCTAAATATTTCGGGTCAATCTCTACAAGCAATTTCATTATCATAGCAAGTGGCCCACCTAAAGCCTGTTTTTGATCAGAATTTAAATCAAAAATCTGGCTCCCTGTCATAGCCTTTCTTATATTAAAAGGCAAAGCACTTACTTCTTGCCAAACAGATGGCTTAAACAAATCTTTTGTAAGTTCATCTTGTAGAGTTTCAGACTTTGGTTTTCTCCCTCTTTTCCCTGGTAAAATTCCAAGTCTTTCGTTACGTCTTTTTTCAAGCTCTTCCAAGCCTTTAGAAGAGTCCTCACTACTTGATAAAATGCTACTATCTGATTTTTCTTCTTCCTTATTTTTATCAAATAATCCCATAGCATTTATTCTCCTCTCTTAATCCCGTTAGAAGTAAAACTTCTAAACGGGACTAATCAAAAAGATTATCAAAAAATCCCTTTTTCTTATCTCCCTTAATTTTGAATTCTTTGATGAAATCGTCAAATTCTTTCATCTGTTTTTCAAGTTTTAAAAATCCCTCTACGAGATCAATATCAGGTTCTTTTTTCAGACCTAACTCTTCCTTCAAAATTATTCTTTCTTCTTCACTCAAACCAGCCAATTTTTTCTTTAAAGAATCTCTTTCCATGATCTTACCTCCATTTGAATTTTCCTAACTTTGTTAGAACAATTCTATAACTTATATTTTCAAAAGTCAAGAAAAAAGGGAGTGTAAGTTTCCTAACACTCCCCTTTCCGGTCTACTAAGTCAAAGCCCTTCTATTTGACTTCGAGACCTTCCTGATATTCAAGCCAGGTTTTGAGATTGCTATAAACCATCGACTTCTTCTCCGGCGTATCAGCCAGAGGCTTCATTTGAATAAGCGTGGAAATCATCTTATCCACTTTTAAGGCGAAGCGTTCATCCGATGTTTTAGGACTTCTTTTAACACTTCCTTTTGTCATTGTTTTTTCACCACCTTTCAAAATAATAAAAACCAAATAAAATGATTAAAAGAATTAAATAAATAATCCATTTAATCATTCTCTTACCTTACAAAAACATCAAACGTATTGACCTTGAATCCGCTTGAAGTTTTGGCCTTGCCTTTGTATATGATTCTTACCTCTTGACCGATCTTAACCCCTGACAGTTTTTGCTCTATCTGTGAGCCTGAACATGCAGCTAAACCGGAAGAAGTTTCGATTTTAAAAATCTTATATTTTAAAACTTCTCCTTTCGCTCCTTTCTTTTTAGATTTTGCCTCTACAATGGAAGCAAGTTTTCCTTCGATTGGTTTCGATTTTTGCTTCTCCCAATCCATCAAAGCTGAATCTTCTACCTTCCTCCATGCTTTACTTTTTCCCATGCTTTTTCACCACCTTTCTATCTATAGATTTTGAAATAAATTCATTGACCATGTATTCAAGAAAACCCTTCATAGTTCTCTTGTCTGTTTTTGCCAGAGTTTTGAATCTTAAATGATTCTCTTCTGAGATGTCCATGTAGATACGCTTCATCATTTTTTATCACCACCTTTCAACTACTCCATTTAATTTCACAATAACAATCTTGTCCTTTTGCCCATAATGGTAAAGGCTCTTCCAATTCTAAAACAGATTTAATATTTTTTGTATAAAAAAAGTTTCCTTCAATAATTAATTTTTCAAGTTTATTCAATCGTTTTAAACCACTTTTTTCTCCCTTATATCCTTCTTTTAAAACTATCCTTGCTATCCCTTTACTCATTTTTATTAGCACCTTTTCTATAATAATGATTCCAGGATTCCTTAAACATTTTTCTTCGATCTTTTCGATTTGAAGAGAGAGTGAATTTCAAAATATATGCAGAGCATTTTTTGAATCTCCAAAGACGATAACGATGTCTTAATTTATTTAAGAATATCATGCTCAAACCATTCTTTAACGAATACTGAGAATCGCTTCCAACAATAACCACAAACATAATATTTTCCTATGTCTATGAAATAATTCGCAGGATCTAATTTATGACAAAAATAACATTCTTTTTTCCATACTATATGATTAACATTATCCATTATCATTTCATCA
>Ga0315293_10006092_pt1 | contig 11303 bp, 10 predicted proteins | sample YL17G13_20_MG_FD_203071 | JGI IMG/M metagenome (GOLD analysis project Ga0315293, IMG submission 203071) | Sediment microbial communities from Yellowstone Lake, YNP, Wyoming, USA - YL17G13_20 | ecosystem: Environmental > Aquatic > Freshwater > Lake > Sediment | place: USA: Wyoming | collected... | reverse complement strand
AACAGGTCAGCTTTAAAAAACAAGTCCAACGCCTCTTTGGTTTTACAAGAATCTGATTTCTTCTTTCAGAACTATTCCGAATTTTCTTTTTACCATTTGTTTTATCAAATTTATTAATTTTTTCACGTCTTTGGCTTTCCCCTGCCCCAAGTTAACAATGAAATTAGCGTGTTTCTCGGAAATTTTAACCCTTCCGATTCTTCTTCCTTTCAGGCCGCATTTTTCAATCAGCCGAGCGGCAGCGAAGGCTGAAGAAGAAGATTTGTCTTTTTCGCCCAATTGACCGGCGGAAAAACCGGGGGCATTTATGAATACGGAACCGGCTGAAGGAAAATTCAAGGGCTGATTTCTTTTCCGATAATTCAGATATTCTTTCGTTTTATTTTTGATTTTGCCCTTATTGCCTCTTTTAAGATGGACCGTCGCTGAAATAATTATTAAATTTTTATTTCTCCTGAAAATGCTGTCCCGATAAGCAAATTTGCAATCTTTATTTTTGAGAACCTTGACCTTTCCACTTTTCACGTCAAACGCTTCAATCTCTTTAACAATGCTTTCCATTGATTTCCCGAAAGCGCCGGCGTTGCCGCAAATTGCCCCTCCAACAGTTCCCGGGATGCCGGCTGCCCATTCCAAGCCGCTATAACCTTTTTCAATTGATAATTTAACCAATTTCGCCAATGGCGTTCCTGCTTCGCAAAAAATTTTTAGTTTTGAGTTATGGATTTGAGTTTTGAACTTCAAGTTTTGAGTTTTTATCACCAGTCCGTTGTATCCCCTATCCGAAACCAATAAATTGCTCCCGGCTCCCAAAATAAAAAAGGGCAGTTTTAATCTCTTCGCCGCCCTGACTGCCAAAATTAAATCTTCCCGGTTTCTGGCAGCAAAAAAATATTTGGCCCGGCCGCCAATTCTAAAAGTGGTATGATTTTTCAATAAAATGTCTTTTTGAACGCCGGACAACAAATGCTCAATCTTCATTATTGTATTCTATCATAATTCTGTTAAAATATGCTTGGGTCGGTGGATAGCACTCACTAAAAACTTAGTATTGGAGTTAACTCGCCGGCCCTTTTAGTTTGTCTAAAAAACAACAGGCCTTGCTTAAGGAAGGCCTGCTGTCAACTTAGCTAGAGCGCCTTTCGACGCACTCACTAACTAGATATTAGCAAATCCAATAAAAATGTCAATAGGTTACTGCGGCAGCCTCTTTAAAAACTCTTCGAATTGGCTGGCGAAATCGGGATTCAAAGCTATTGCCTCTTTCGCTAATTGCCTGGCCTTATCAAATTGGCCCACATTGGCGTAAGCCACCTCTAATCCTGCCCTAAACTGGGCGTTTTGCGGGTCTAACTCTATTGCCAAAGGATAAAGCAAAACCAAATCCTCGTCGTCTCTAAGGTTTTGATAAACGTCAATTACTTTTTTAAGGTCTTCTACGTTTACTTTCCAGTTGTACCCCAATTTCTCAGCATCTTTTATTTTTTCTAAAGCCAGCTTATACCTGCCAACGGCTCTGTAGGTCATAGCCAAATACCAGTGCGATTTCGCGTAACTCGGCTCTAAATCAACGGCTTTTTGCATTGAATTAATGGCTTCATCGTCTTTTCCCTGAGAAAGTTCGGTCTGGGCCAAACTCCAATATGTTTGCTGATTATCCGGGCTGAGTTCAACGGCTTTTTTTAAAAATTCTTCCGCTAAACCAAGTTTTTCCTGGTCGTGGGTTAAATAATAAAAATTATTATAATGCCTTCCCAAAAACAGATAAAGACGGTAGTCCTGAGGATTCTTGGCAATGCTTTTTTTCAGCTCTTCAACGGATAATCCAAATCCGTTTTTTAAAACCTCTTTATCTTGTCCTTCATTAAAAGTGAGGTCGTCCATTTTTCTCGCAAATTGTTCCGGCGTTTCAAAGATTGACATCGGAGAAACGTCTAGGGCTTTCCGGAAAAGAGGTATTGCTTTTTCTAAGGGCGAAACTACTCCCAGAACAGTATATCTGGAAGCTCGGGCCGACTGGATATTTCCGAAATAAAGCGTAAAAATAGTGATAATTATTAATAAAATGCCGATTAAATAGTATGCCCCTCTTTTGCTTTCCTCTTTTTCCAATAATGACTGTGGATTTTCGCCCTGAATTAAAAAATAAACAAAGGCCAAGCTTAAGAAAAACATCGTGTAGGTTGAAATCATATCAAAGACAAAGATGTCCTGAATAAAGTAAGCCATCAATAGAGCAACCATTCCCAAGGGAAGGAAAAGATTCCTTTTTTCATTTACTTTCGGGCATATCTTTAATAATCCGAAAATTGCAATTCCGAAAATGGATAAATAGCTCAGAAGCCCGAGAATTCCGGAGGTGACGGCAGTATCCAAAACAACGTTATGAACCCGGTCATACCACACGTCGCCTGTCTGGGGCAGTTTGGGGCTGAAATGTTCATTATAGGCAATGTTGAAATTTTCTTGCCCCCAGCCGAGTAAAAATTTTTCTTGCCAGGATTTAAAACCTATTTGCCAAGTTAATAATCGCGCATCTCCGGGAATTTCTTTTATTATGTTGGTACTGAACTCCTTTTTGAAAAAATGAGTTTGAGAAGCTCCTATTCCCATCAAAACCACCAGCACTAATACTATCGGAGCCAATATTCTTAACAATTTCTTGCCCGAAAATATCATATACCCCAAACCCAAAAGAACAATTCCGATGAAAAACGCTCCAAGGCCGCCCCGAGGAAGTTCAATGGAAAAGAACATGGGCAAAAGCGTTACAATCAAGGCCAGGCCGTAGAAAATCCGCCAGCCGCCTTTTTTTACAAAAAGCATAATTATGGCGAAAAATATGTCGAAAAGCAGATAGGCCGCCAGAAAAGAAACGTTTCCAACCGTTCCTCCGCCATGGGACGAGGGATTGCTTGAAAATAAGGTATAAAAACTCTCAATAACCCCGACTATAATTGAAACAGTTAAAATCTTTTCCCAATATTTTCTTTCTCTGAAAACGCTGATAAGAATAATGAAAAAAACGAAGAGGTGAAGAAACGTTATAAGGCCGGTCATTCTTTCAAATGTGCTCCAAAAAGATTTTCCAAGGTTTATGCCGGTAAAAGAAGTTAAAACTGTTATTCCGATAAAAATAGCAACGGCGACAGCCAAAGCGTTAAATTTAGGAAGATATTTGCGGTTGGAAACAACCAGTAAAATATAGGCAATAAAAACAATATCAACTACAATCCTGAAAAACACGGTCTTGGGAACCACGTAAGGGAAAAAGTAAGATTTCATCAAAATTAGAGGGGTAAACAGAGACAGGTAAGTTCCCCATTCAATAATCCAAAAATAAATCTTCTCTAAATTAGAGTATTTTTTAATAAACGCTTCCCCTCGCCCTTCAGGCCGCAGCCATCTTTCTTTTATTTCTCGCGATCTTTTACCCACTTTGGTTATAATTTGGAATAAGTCCTTTTAAAGTTTTAATAATGACTTCTCGATTACCTTCCCGGGCATCTTTTTCCAGCCTCTCTAATCCTAATTCTAACTCTTTTTCTTTAATTTGAGAAAGTTTAGCCATAAAAATTTTTTGATTTTGCGTGGCCACAGTTCCTTCTTCGGCCGTCAGAATCTCTTCAAAAAACTTCTCGCCCGGTCTGGGTTCGGTAAAAACAATCGGAATGTCTTTGTCCGGTTCCAAGCCCGAAAGCCGGATTAACTCCTTGGCTAAATCTATTATTTTGACGGGATCTCCCATATCTAAAACGAACACTTCTCCTCCCTGACCCATCGCTCCTGCCTGCAAAACCAAGAGACATGCTTCGGGAGTAGTCATAAAATATCTTTTCATATCAGGATGAGTAATCTCTATTGATTCTCTCTTTTTTATTTTTTCTTTAAAAATTGGAATCACACTTCCTCTGCTGTCCAAAACGTTGCCGAATCTCACTGAAATAAATCTTGTTATTCCGTTTAAGGACTGACAAATCATCTCTCCTGCTCTCTTCGTCGCTCCCATTACCGAGGTGGGATTTACAGCTTTATCGGTAGATATAAATATAAATTTTTCCGCTCCGTATTTTAAGGCGGCTTGGGCCATCGTCTTTGTGCCAAAAATATTATTTTTAACCGCCTCTTCCGGCTGCTTTTCCATCAAAGGAACGTGTTTGTAAGCGGCGGCGTGAAAGACGAGATGGGGCCTGAATTCATTAAAAATCATCTCAATTTTAGTCTGGTCAAGAATATCCGCTATAAAAGAGTTGAAAACCATACCGGGGAATTTATTTTTTAATTCTTCGGAAATGTTGAAAATGCCGGTCTCGTCCTGGTCTAAAATCAGCAGTTGCGAAGGTCTGAATTTAGCCACCTGGCGGCAAAGTTCGGAACCAATGGAACCAGCCGCTCCCGTAATTAATATTTTCTTGCCTTGAATAAAATTTTCAATTAATTTTTGGTCCGAAACAACCGGCTCCCGGCCAAGTAAGTCCTCCATTTCCACTTCTTGAAGGACTCCAATTCCCACTTTAATCTTGCCGCTAATCACTTCGTCAATCGGAGGGAGTATTTTTATTTTTTTAATCCCCGCTTCTCTCCCTTTTCCCACCGCTTCCCTGATGGCTTGAGAACCGGCTGAAGGCAAAGCAATAATCAATCCCTCTATTTTTTCTTCTCTGGCGAGACGGGGAATGTCTTCAATTCTTCCTAAAACCATTACGCCGTGAATTAACACTCCCTGTTTTGCCCGATTGTCATCAACGAAACCTATGGGGGAATAGGGGCTAATCCGTGAAGAAAAAATATTTCTTAGAATTTGCTCTCCGGCATCTCCTGCTCCAACAATTAAAGTTCTCTCTTTCCCCTCTTTGCCTCTTCTCAAAAATATCTGCAAGTAAATTCTTTTGGCAAAACGAAGTCCGCCACAAAGCAAAAACAGAAAAAAATAGGTAATAAAAAGGGTGGAGCGGGGAAAACCGGAAAAAATCGGATATTCCCTTAAAATAACGAAGGAAGCGGTCAAGAGCAGAAAACTCAAAAACGTTGCTTTCGCCAGAGAAATTAACTCTGTCGTACTGACATAAATCCATGTAAAATAATAAAGTTTGGAAAAATAAAAAATCGGAAGGGTAATCAACAAAAGCAAAACAACGATTCCCGGAATATTTATAAGATACTGAGCGGGTATCTGCCCTTCAAATCTGACCAGGAAAGCCAGAATTACCGAAAGCGACATTAAAACAGCGTCAGACAGCAAGAAAAACATGAATCTTAAATGTCCTCTTTTTTCAGTAAAAATTTTTCTGAAAAAATTATTCATAAAATTCCCGTACGGATTTTATTACGTATTCTATTTGTCTTCCGGTTAATTCCGGGTACATTGGTAAAGAAATAACCTCTCTGGCTAATTTTTCGGTCAAAGGAAGTTTAAAGCGAGAAAGCCCCAATTTTGAGTGAAGGTGGTTGGCGACCAGGTCTTTAATCAGGGTTTCCACCCCCTTTTCTTTCAGAAACAGGGACAATTTATCTCTTCTTTGCGCTCGCAAAACATAGTTCTGGTAAACATCAAAGTATTTATGGTCAGAGCCGGGGGGCGGAGGAAGCTTAATTTCAGAAATGCCAGACAGCCCTTTATTGTAAATTTCAGCCGTCTTTCTTCTTTTTTTTATCCATCCGGTTAAGTATTTAAATTTAACGTTCAAGATTGCTGCCTGTAGATTATCTAATCGGGAATTCCAACCGAAAAAAACTATTTCGATTTTGCTTTTTTGGCCGTGGTCTCTTAAATATCTGATATTTTCTGCGATTTTTAAATTATTCGTGGTTATTGCTCCGCCATCGCCAAAACATCCCAAAATTTTTGCCGGATAAAAGCTGAAGCAGCCGGTTAAACCGAAGGACCCGGCCATTTTTCCTTTATATTTCGCTCCCAATGCCTGGGCAGTATCTTCAATCACAATTAAATTATGTTTTTTAGCTATCCTCATCAATTTATCCATGTCGCACATTCTACCGTTGAGATGAACCGGGATTATCGCCTTTGTTTTTGGAGTAATTACCTTTTCTATTCTGTCTGTATTCATCAAAAAATCATCAGCCACATCCACTAAAACAGGTTTTGCTTCGGTCTGAACTATCACGGAAATAGAAGCCACAAATGTGTGGGAAACAGTAATTACTTCATCTCCTTTACCGATACCTGCTGCTTTCAGAGGCAGAAAAAGAGCATCGGTGCCGCTGTTTAATCCCACGGCGTATTTTGTGCCGACGAACTTCGCCAAATTATTTTCAAAATCTTCCACGTCTTTTCTCAAAATCAAATCGCCATTCCCCAAAACCCTGGCTATGGCCCTATCGATCTCCGTTTTAAGATTTTTATATTGAATTTTATAGCTTACGAAAGGAACCTTATAAATCATATTGTTAAATTCTTATATAACAAGGCGAATTTATCTTGTATGTTTCAAAAATAATTTTTTTAACTTCTTCGGGATTTTTAACTATGAAGTGCTTAAGGTTGGGCAGATGTTCTAAAACTTTTATTTCTTCATTCTCGGCAATAAGATTATGGCTAAATCCCAAAAATTTATATTTCTCACTACCCTCAACTCCAATAATTTTAACGTTGGCGTTATGTAAGCAAACAGCATTTCGAACCATTTCATAGGGCCGGAAGACAACAAAATTTATCATGCTGTATACGTATGATTTGAAGCCAGACAATGCTAATCCTGCGGCGATTATCATTGTGCTTTGTTCGGTTACGCCAAAATTAAAAAACCTGTCCGGGAATCTTTTTTGGAATTCCTCAATGTAGTTAAAGCCGACGTCAGGCACAATTAAAACGATCTTTTCGTCCTTTTCGGCCAAATCTATAAGAGCATCTATAAATTCCCTTCTTGTGTCTTGTTGTTTGATTATTTCAGCCATTTGATTCTAATTCTTTTAATGCTCTCTGATATTCTTCATCAGACAGAGCTTTATAATGATACAAATTTTCCCACTCCATAAAACTCACGCCCTTCCCTTTAATCGTTTTAGCAATAATAATTATCGGCTTTTCTTTTTGAAGAGGCGGATCAGTGAGAGATTTTTCTATCTCTTCAAAATTGTGCCCATCAATCTCTCGGACTTCCCAACCAAACGCCTTCCATTTGTCTTTTAATGGCTCGATATTCAAAATTTCCTTAACCTTACCCATCGCTTGCAATTCATTCGCATCAACAATAACAAATAAATTATCTAGCTTATGGTGGACAGCTATTAAAGCCGACTCCCATGTGCTTCCTGTTTGCATTTCTCCGTCACTCATTAAAACAAATGCCTTCCCTTTTTCCCTCTTTATCTTTTTTGCGAGAGCGAACCCAACCCCAAAAGGTAAGCCAAAACCCATTGATCCTCCGGCCGCCTCTATGCCTTTCACATTGGGCTCCGCGAGCCCGATATATTCACTCCCATCTTTACAGTAAGTTTCTAAATCTTCTTTTGGTATAATCCCCTTTTCGGCCAAAAGCGTATAAACGGTTGCGGCAACCCAGCCTTTAGAAACAACTATTCTGTCTCTGTCTTCTTTCAGGTCTTTATCTATATCAGCAATACCATAAAGTACGGTAAGTATGTCTATACAGGAAAAATTTGAACCTATATGAGAGGCTTGGGCTTGATAAATTAAGCGAAGAACCGTTTTTCTTATTTCCAAAGAGATTTTTTTATAATTTGTAATATTATCCATTAATTGAAAACCTTAAATATCGTCTTGATGATTATTTTAATGTCTAACCAAAAAGAGCGCTTTTTTACGTATTCCAATTGCAACCGGATCTTTTCCGGTCTTATTTTTTCCTGATAGGCTTTTTCCGGGTAAGGGCTTCCTCGAAGAACCTCGCCTTCGTGAAAATCCCACAAAGACGCCAAATCCGTCATTCCCTGGGGAACTGACAAAATTATCTTTTTTTCTTCTTCTGTCATCATTTTAACATAAAAAGGCACTTCCGGCCTTGGACCCACAAAGCTCATTTCTCCCTTCAAAACATTAATCAATTGCGGCAGTTCATCCATCTGATATTTCTTAAGAAATTCTCCAATTTTCGTTAAGCGCGGGTCATCGCTGGCCGTTGAAGGCCCGCCTAATTCCTCTGCTTTTTCAACCATTGTCCTGAACTTAAAAATCCTGAATTCCCTTCCGCGCTGGCCGACTCTTTTGCCGCGATAAAAAACCGGACCCTTTGAGCCAATTTTAATTAAAATAGCGAATAAAAGCAGCCAAGGCGAAACCAAAATTAAGCCAAAAAAAGAAAAAATAACGTCGAATAATCTTTTAATCATGCCTAATTTTTTCAGTTTAACTGATGTATCTATTGTATAAAAAATCCTGAGAAAATCAAGCCGTTTCAAGAACAAATTATTCTAATGTAAAGGGCGAGCTCAATTTCGGCTCGCCCCTTTAAGATTTCGGCTCATAAGAGTCTCAGATAATCAAGTCCCAGATACCACGCTTGGATATCTGAAGAAAAATTAGATCCTCCTTTAATCCATTTCCGAACTTCCAAGACCGGCAAAAGAACTACCTCCAGAAATTCTGTCTTTGTCTCCGGAGGATTCTCCAGCACCTTCTCGCAGTTCCTGGCAGCCATGACATAACCCGTTACATCGGTATAACCATCGCCAAGGGTCTTGGCGACGAAGTATAACTGACCCTTGTAACCGGTTTCGTCCCGTAACTCTCTTTCTGCTGTTTGCCAGACCTGCTCACCTTCTCTGATATAACCAGCTGGTAGATCTACCACAATTCTGCCTGGACCAGGAACAAACTTTCTTACTGCTATAACCTTTTCGTCTTTGGTTATAGCGAAAATCCTGACAAAATCCCTTTCGTGCTTGATATAAAAATCTTCCTCCCTTCCGTCAGGCAACCGGTATTGTATTTCCAGCATGCCCCTCCCATACTTCTCAAACAAAATCTTTCGCGACAATTCCTCCCATTTTCCCACCATTCGCTTTTCCTCCTTTCTGTAAACTAAAAAACAACAATAAGAACAACAATTACCTCTAACACATCAAATAGAATATGTCAATTAGAATATGTCAATCACGGGTTTTTCTTTTATTTTTTAGGGTTAGAGAAAGTAAAAACAACCTTAAAAGCGTATTTCCTGAGGAACGGAATTGAAAACAAGATTTTATCAAATGCCTCCATTATCCTTAAAAAAATCTTTCCGCCGGGTAGGCGCAAAAAAGGAATAGCTAAAAAGGAAATTATGTGGAAATAGCAAACTTCTATTTTTTCAAAATATTTTTCCGCCTCTTTTAAGTCCTTTTTCCGGAGAATATGGCTTTCCGCCCAACCGGTTCTTTTGCCAGAAACCTTGTTTAATTTTCTTTTTAAGTTTGCGATGGGATTATGGCCAAACGTTTCAATTCCTATGACTTTTCCATCGGACTTCAAAACCCTTGCCAGTTCCGGGAAAACATTTCTTAAATCAAGGGAAGAAAAGGTGCCGCCATCAAGAATAATGTCAAAAGAATTGTCGGGAAAATCCATTTTCTCGCAATCCATTTCCAAGAATTCAATCTTTTCCTCAATCCCCCTCTTCGCTGCTCTTTCTCTGGCGATTGCCAACGACCTCTCCGACAAATCAATAGCGACAACTTTTTTTGCCCCGCTTTTTACCAAAAAGCCGAAGTGAATGCCGTTTCCGCAACCGTAATCCAGAACTATTTTATCCCTGCAATTCTCTCCCAGAGTTTTATACAAAAACTTAAAACTTCCCAAATTTTGCGGCTCAAATCCTTCAAAGTCAGCGGAGATCTGGTCTCTACTGATTTCCGTGGCTTTTTTATCATAGTATTCAATTTCTTTTTCTTTGCGTTCTTCCATAAAGAGTCAAATAATTATCTTAACTAATCCCCACAAAGAACCCAGACCGTAGCCGAAATGACGACTAAAAAAAGCAATGGGCAGAGAAAACAAATATCTCGGATCATCTTTAACAGCAGGTTTCAAGGAAAAAAATAAACTAAGCAAGAGATAAATGCCGAAAATCACAACAAAAATAACCTTTCCCCACAAGGAAAAAAGTCCCAAAATTAAACCGGCTAAGAATCCCAAAACAAAAAATAAAGGAATCAAATGCCTGAAAGAGAAAATTTTAACGCCGAATTTCAAAGGATAAGTGGCCCAAATTCCGTCAGTGAAATTATGCCTTAAAAAACTCTTGAAATCGGCTTGAGGGTAGTAGAAAGCCACAATATCAGGAACTAAAATTATTTTTCCACCCGCTTTCCTAAGCCGTTTATTCAACTCAATATCTTCTGACCTGAGCAGTTTTTCGTTAAAAAGCCCTATTTTTTCAAAAATTTCTTTTTTGTAGCAACCGCCTAAAACCGTGTCCGCCTCTCTGGGTTTCTCTGAACCCCGGCGGAAAAAAGAATTACCCACGCCGAAAAAAGAAGAAAGGCAAAAAGCAATTGACTTGGCTGTCAAAGTGGCTTTTGCCGGAAGCGTCTTTATTATTCCGCCAACATTATCGGCGTTATACTCCGTTAAATATTTCAATGACTTTGAGATGTAATCTTTTCCGTAACTGGCGTGTGCATCCAATCTTATGATAATTTCTCCTTTGGCGTTTTTAATGCCGATATTCAGGGCAAAGGGAATGAACTTTTGGGGATTATCCAAAACTTTAACAAAAGAATGTTTGTCAGAATACTTCTTAACAACTTCTTTTGTTTTATCTCCGCTCGTTCCGTCAATAACCAAAACCTCCAAATTTTCTTTCGGGAAATCCTGAGCAATCACCGAATCAAGGCATTGACCTATGTATTTTTCCTCGTTTCTGCAGGGAATAATGACTGAAACGAAAGGCGTCATAATAAATTATGTCTTATTTTAAACAATCTTTCTATTAAAATATTCACCGAGACAGCGGAAAAAATAATAACCAGAGCCATTGCCGGCACCAGGTAGCGCAAAATAGAGACATTTAAAAAAGAAAGCAGCCAAAAGTAAAAGACAACGCTTAAAAGGAAAATCGCTTCCCGGATCTTATCTTTGGCGTTTTTAATTGCATAAAACAACCCGAGCAGCCCAGTAGCAAGGTACAGAAACTGAACCAGAAGAATCTGTTTTTCCCACCACTGTTGAGAGGTGGCATACCAACATCTGGCTAATTTTAACCATATTAACTTGAAAAGGGTAATTGGTCTGCTTGCCCCTTCTTTGATAAAAAATTGAAAAAATTTAGAAAAACTGCTTACGTCTTCGGTTTTTAATCTCTCTATTAACGCGCTGACATCATTTGGAAGAACTGCTCTGCCGC
>Ga0315293_10006091_pt1 | contig 11303 bp, 10 predicted proteins | sample YL17G13_20_MG_FD_203071 | JGI IMG/M metagenome (GOLD analysis project Ga0315293, IMG submission 203071) | Sediment microbial communities from Yellowstone Lake, YNP, Wyoming, USA - YL17G13_20 | ecosystem: Environmental > Aquatic > Freshwater > Lake > Sediment | place: USA: Wyoming | collected... | reverse complement strand
CGACCGCGCCCCGGCAGGCCCGAATTCGGGCAGGGCCGCGGAGAATCACGCTGGCAGCTCCTTCTCGCGCCGCTGTCGCGGCGCATTTCTCCTTTGCTTTTATCCGGGGGTTCGGGCCGCCGTTCTTGCGGCCCGCAACCCCCGGAACCAGCAATACCATTGACCGCGCCCCGGCAGGGCCGCGGAGAATCACGCTGGCAGCTCCTTCTCGCGCCGCTGTCGCGGCGCATTTCTCCTTTGCTTTTATCCGGGGGTTCGGGCCGCTAAACCAGCGGCCCTCACCCCCGGCTATAATTCTTGGCACCGCCCCGCGGTGCCAGCGCCCCAAAGCAGCGCCAAATGTAGAAACTCCAGAGTCCGCGAAGCGGGCGACAGAAAAGGCCGCCAGATTCCTAGCCCGCTTCGCGGGCTTGTTCCGCTTGCTGCGGACCTTTCCCATCCCGCAGGGCGGGACCGTGGGCTTTCTTCTTTCGCCCGCTTCGCGGGCTTCCGGCGCCCCGTTCATGAATAAGGAGAGCCCCTTCCGGAGCCCCTGCCCCCCGCCCTTTCAGGCTCATTCTTGGATTGGAAAGTGCGGAGTAGCAGCGCGGCGCGGCAGCGGCTGCTCTGCGAAGAGTTTCATGCTGTGAAGACGATGGTCCAGGCCGAAACCGCTCCCTTACGGTCGCGGCTCTGTTATGCGGGCGGTCGGGAACCAGCGCGACAGGCCCTCGGCCGGAAGTTCGGGCAGCAGGAAGCGCCGCGGATGTCCCGCTGCCTGGGTGAGGCGCTCGGCGGCGGCGTAGCCGCTGCGAACCGCGCCCTCCATGGTGGGCGGCCAGCCGGTGGCGGTCCAGTCGCCGGCTTGGAAGCAGTTGGCGAAGGGCGTGGCCGGCGACGGCCGGCGGGCTTCCATCCCCGCGGCGGCCGAGTACGTGGCGCGAACTTCTTTGATCACCGAGGAGCGCAGCAACTGGGCCCAGGTGTTGGGGAAGAACTCGCGCAGCTCGCGCACCGCGGTTTCCACGATTTGATCCGGCGGCATCGGCAGTAATTCCCGCGCCGCGCTCACCACGCATTGCACGTATCCCGGGTCGCCGAGCTTGCGGAAGGCCCATTGCACGGTGCGGCCCAGCAGCGCGGCAAACGGGGCCTCGAACAGCGGACGGTCGAACCACAGGTGTATTCCGATGATTGGCGAATGGCTGAAAGCCGAGTAATCGCCCGGCAGCAGGCGCGCGGTTTCCTCGAAGGGAAGGGCCACAATGAACCAGCGCGCCGGCGCCATGCGGCCGTCGTCGAGGCGGGCGCCCGCCACCCGGCCGGCCTCGTGCCGCAGTTCACGCACGGCGCTTCGCAAATGCACGCGGAGGCCCGGAATCTGCGCGCCGTACAGCTCGCCCAGCGGCACCGCCGGCAGGCCCACGCGGTGGCCTGCCCGGTTGGCCAGGAAGCCCAGCCAGAACACCTGCAGGCCGTGCCAGGCCGAAACGCGCTCGGGGTCTTCGTTCAAGGCGCTGGTGAGCACGGGGCGCCAGAAATAGTCGATGGCGCGCGGCGTCTGCAGGTGCCGCTGCAGCCATGCCAGCATGGTCTCGGAGTCCAGGCGCAGCCGGCCGAGCATGGCCGGCTCGAATCCGACAGCCGCCAGGCCGGCCATCACCGCCAGCCGGTCGCGCCACGACAGGGGATGAAAGCGGGCCAGCGAGGCCAGCAGGTGCAAGGGGGCCGGGCCGCCGCGCTCCTGCATTATCGAAATGCGGCCGTCCGGCGTCACGAAGGGGACGGCGTCGTGGAAGCTGATCAGGTGGCGCACGCCGAGCCGCTCGTACAGGTCGAGCAGGTTGGTGCAGCAGCCCAGAAGCACGTGCTGGCAGTTGTCGATGCTTGTAGCGGCGACCTTTAGGTCGCCATCCATTTGGCCGTTCGACACCGCCGGCGGCAACTCCCAGGAGGAAGCCCGGCCGCCGAGGAAGGGCCGCCGCTCGTGCAGATCGACGCGGAAGCCGGCAGCGCCCAGCGCGGCGGCGGCGGCCAGGCCCGCCAGCCCGCCGCCTACGATGACGACATCCGGCTGGTCTGCAGGCAGCGTCATGAGAGGAATTCGCCCGACTGCCACGGCAAGGGCGGACAGGCGCGGCCGGCGTTGCCGTGCAGGCGCATCCACCAGGCCCGCGCCAGGATCTGAAACTTTTCCATGTCGCTGAGCTCCACCCGGCGGCGCAGCATCGGGAAGCCGCCGGTTTCCATGTGCCGCAGGATGCCGCCGTAGAGGGCGATCATGGCCCACAGCGCGGGCCGGCAGTCGGCCGAGATCAGTCCCAACAACGGCAGCGCTTCCTTGTAGTAGCCGAACGCGCGCTGGGCTTCGAAGCGCACCACGCCGTAGTAAGCATCGTCGGCACAGCCCGAATGAAGCTGCTGGGGCGTGCACCCGTACCGCGCCAGGTCTTCCTCGGGCAGATAAATGCGGCCGCGGTCGGCGTCCTCGCGCAGGTCGCGCAGGATGTTGGTCAACTGGAAGGCGATGCCGCAGGCCTCGGCGCGGCGGCAGGCTTCTTCCCGGTCCGCTTCGGAAAAACCGAAGACGTGCAGGCACATCAGTCCCACCACGCCGGCTACGCGGTGACAGTACAGGTACAGGTCCTGGAAACTACGGAAGTGGAATCCGGCCAGGTCCATTTCGGCGCCGTCGATCAGCTCGAAGAAGTACTGGGGCGGGATGGCGAACCGCCGGATGGTGTCGTGAAATGCGGGCAGCAGCAGGCTGTCGCCATAGTCGCCCTCCAGGGCGCGCACCAGCCGCTGGCGCCAGGCGGCCAGCAGGCGCCGGCGCGAGGCGCAGTCGTGCTGCTGGTCGAGCGAGTCGGAGATGTCGTCGCTGTGGCGCAGGAAGGCGTAGATGGCGCAAAAGGCGCGGCGCTTGTGCCGCGGCAACACCAGGAACGAATAGTAGAAGTTGCGGGCCTGCCTGCGGGCCACCGCCGCGCAATAGCGGTACGACCGCGCCAGTTCCCGCGGGCCGGGCGCCGGGCGGCTCACGGCGCGCCTCCGCCGGCCGCGGTACGGTCTCCGGCCGGCCGGCGCGACGCCGGCGCCACGCCGAACGTGCGGCGGAACACGGCGCCGGCCAGCAGGCGCAGCTTGTCGCGCCCGGTCAGCGCCGGCCGCTCGGAAAGCACGTCGTAGCCGCGCTGCTCGATGCGTTCCAGGATAGCCAGGCCGCCGCGCGAAAACAGCTCGATGTCGGCCGCCAGGCGCCGATCCACGCGCTCCGCCAGTGGCAGGCCGGCCAGGAACAGGTCGCGGGCGCGCTCCACTTCAAAATGCATCAACTCGCCGAACCGCGCGTTGAATTCCAGGCGCCCGAGCGCCTCCTCCGAATAGCCGAATCGCCCGATGTCCTCCAGCGGGATGTAGACGCGCCCCTTTTCCAGGTCCACCCGCACATCCTGCCAGAAGTTGGCCAACTGCAGCGCCGTGCAGGTGAAGTCGGAAAGCCGCTGCCGTTCCTCGTCACGATAGCCGCACAAATACAGCACCAGCCGGCCGACCGGGTTGGCCGAGTACCGGCAGTAGCCGACCAGATCGGCGTAGGTCGGGTAGCGCGTCACGCGCTGGTCTTGCAGAAAGGCGGTGATCAGGTCGTAGAACGGCTGGGGCGGAATGTCGTGGCCGCGGATCGTTTCCGCCAGCGCCACGAACACCGGGTGCAAGCGGATTTCGGAGTGCGGAGTGCGGAGTGCGGAATAGCAGGCCGCCAGTTGTTCTCGCCACAGTTCCAGCAGCCGGGTGGCGCGCTCGGGATCGCCTGCTTCATCCCCAAGGTCATCCGCCCACCGGCAGTAAGCGTAAACGTTGTAGAAGTCCTGGCGCAGCCGGGCGGGAAGCAGGAATGTGACGACGTGAAAATTCTCGTAATGCGAGCGGGCCAGCCGGGCGCAGTACTGCCGGGCTTCGCCGGCCGTCATCGCCGGCGGTGACTCCACCCATTCCAGCGGCAGTGGCTGCACGTCCCGATTCTAGCAGAAGGAGGCTGGAGGCCGTAGGCAGCAAGCAGGAGGCAGCAGGCACGCCTGCCTGCCACCGGCCACCGTCGTCAGTCTTCAGCCTCTTGCAGGCGAGGCCGTGACATGCTATCAAAGTCTACAGGTGGCATGATGGCTGCCGAATTGAAGGAACAACTCAGGCTGGTCCGTGGCGAACTCGAACTCCTCAACAAGTTGTTGCTGGAAGAATCGCTCATGGGATTCCCGGACCCCGATCGACGCGCCAAGCTCAACAAGCAGCGCGAGGAGCTGAAAGTCGCCGAGCACGGGTTGCTCGAGCGGCTGGCACAGGAATAAGCAGGTTCCAGGTGTCAGGTTTCAGGTGTCAGGCGGGCTGCTCTGGCACCTGTCACCTGACACCTGGCACCTGACACCTGAATATGAACAAAGCGAAACCGATCATTCACTGGGTGCTGGCGCTGGCGCTGGCCGTGGTTTTCGGCAGTTCCGGCATCTGGAAATTGTACGCGCCGGCGCAGGCGGGAATCCGGCAGGTCGAAGCCGGCGTGCCGTCGGCTTATGCGCTTCCATGGGCGGTGGTCCTCGGGGCCTTCGAGCTTTTCGCCGCGGTGCTGCTGGTGGTGCCGGCCTGGCGGCGCGGCGGCGCCTTGCTGGCAGGAGCGCTGGCGCTGTCGTTCATGATTTACATGGGCGCGCGTTACAGCGAGTTGAAGGGCATGGAATGCGGCTGCATGCCGGGCCGCCACCGGGCGCTGGACGGCTGGTTCTTCGTCGAGGACGGGGCCATGCTGGCGGCGGCCATGGCAGTGGCCTGGCTGGCGGGTTCGGCGGCCGCCTTCCGCCGGGCGTTCTGGAAGCCCGCCCTGGCTCTGTTACTGATCGTCTGCGTGGGCGCCGCCTCGGCCACACTGGAGCGCACCATGCTGGCCGGCAACGCTTCGCTGTCGCTGCGCGTCATGGACCGCTCCGGCAAGGTCGCCGAAATGCCCCTTTCACCTCGCTCGGAGACGCTGCTTTACTTCATGAGCCCGAGCTGCCTGGACTGCCAGCGCGCCTCGCTGGTCATCGGCAAGCTGCGACTGGCGGCGCCGCTGGTGGTGGTGCCCGATTCGCGCGCCGAATCCATATACGAGTACCTGAACCAGGCGGGCATCAAGAACGCGGTGATTTCCCTGGACTACGCCACTATGGCGCCGCGGCTGCAGTTGAAGCAGGTGCCGGCCCTCTACGTCTTTCTGGGCGCCGCCCCCCAGGCCCTGATTCTGAACTTCGACCCGGCGGCCCTGGAAAAGGAACTGCGCAGCCGCCGCCTCCTGAACTGAAGTTTCAAGTTTGAAGTTCTCTTGGTCCGAATCACCGACAGGAAACTGGTTCCGCGAGTCCCGCAGCCGGTTGGCCTCCGCCGCGCCTCAGGCGCCCCGCTCGCCGAACAGCGCCACCAGGTCATTCCAGCGGCCGGCCGTCAGCGGCCGAAAGGTCAGTTTTTCGCGCATGGGCATTCACCACAAAGGCACAAAGAGCACCAAGCTCACAAAGCACTGTGCATCTTCGTGGTCTTTGTGTTCTTCGTGCCTTTGTGGTGAATCAACCAGCGCTCTATTCCTTCTTGGCGGCCGGCTTGGGAGCGGGCCGGCCGGCGCCGAGGTGGTCGTAGTTCAGCAGGATGTTGAAGACCAGGAAGTAGCTGCCCTGGGTTTCGCCGCGCCACATGGGGTTGTTGGCGAACAGCACGATGTGGCCTTTGCCCACCGGCACGTCGACCACGGCCGCCTTCTGGGCCAGCTCGGAGCCGCCGGCCAGCATGCCGCTCACCGCCAGTTCTTTCTCCTCGGCGAAGCGCAGGACCACGCGGGGCATGGCTTCGGGCGGGGGCAGGAAGCTGCGCAAGGCCTCGCGCGCCTCGTCCGGGATGGTGGTTTCTTCCTCGCCCGGGGAGCGGCGCTGGGGCCGCTCGGGGGGCTGCCAGGCGCGCCCCTGGGGGATGTCCGGATCGGTGGCCGAACCGCGCCCGCTGGGCCGCCCTTCCGTCGCGCCGAACATCGAGGAAGCGCCAAAGCCGCCTCCGGCGCCCGCCAGGCCCACGCGCAACACCGGCGACTGGTTGAAGTAAACCGCCAGCTTCGGCCCATAGCCGTAGGCGATGGGGCTCTTCGCGTCGGCGATGTTGGCGCTGACGACGGTGCCGCGCGCCTGCAACTGCCGGGCTTCGGTGATGGAGACGCCTTCCACCAGCCCGAAGGTGATGGGAATGGCAGTGGTGCCGGCGGCCACGATCAGCGTGCCGCCCTGCTCGGTGAATTTCTTCAGGTTGATCAAGCCCTGCAAGCCCATGCCGCCCCGGGTGTCATCGGTGGTGTCTGGGGCGGTGCCCAGGTTGGGCGTCAGCTCGCTGGCTTTGAAGGGCACCGGGTCGCCGCGCATCGGCAGGCCGTTGACGACGCGGGTCGGGTCGCCGCGCCCGGTCGGCGGGAACACGATCACATCGAATTTCTCCCGCAGGTTGGCGGTGTCGCGCACCACGTGCTCGGAGATGTAGGTGTAGGGAATCTTGAGCTGGTCGAAGGCGATGCGGTACCAGCCTTCATCCTGCGTGCTGGTCCAGGTGTGCAGCAGGGCCACGCGGGGAACGGCCAGCGGGTGGGTGGCCACCTGCGGCATGGCGTTCGCAGCCCAGGCGGTCAGCCCCAGCTCCTTCACCGCCGCTTCCAGCGTGGACCGCGTATCGGCCGGGTTGCCCTCCGACGGGATAATGAAGCTGCCGGCCGCGTACTTGCGCTCCTCGTGCGTGAAGGCCTCCTCGGCGGCCAGCATCCTGGTTTTGCTCAGGCGGAAGCGCAGCGTGGCCAGGGTGTTGTCGGCGTTGTGGTTGATGATGTAGGCGGCGGTGCCGGCGCTGCCAGAGATTTTCCCTTCCACCGCCGCGTCCTTGTCCAGCTTGTGCATGGCGGCCTTCAGGATGGCCGGGTCGGTCACGCGCACGGTCTTCAAGTTGCGCAGCGGCCCCAACGTCCAGCCGGTGTCGTCATAGGGCCGGGGGTCGCTGGGGTTGTAATACTGGGTATCGAGCAGCATGTCGGCCATGCGGCTGTAGGGCTGGTCCATGCGCACCACGTAGGCGCCCTCGGCCAGCTTGCCTTCCTTGACTTCAGCCTCCTTGTCCAGTTGGTGAATCTCGACGCCCTGCAGGCGCAGCAGGTTGGCCAGCGCCGCCGCCTCCACGGGCCGCTCGTCGGTGGCGATGGTGTAGGCGGCCGGCCCTTCCTTGACGGCCTTCTCGACGGAGCGCCTGCTCTTCAGGTAGAAGTTGCGCAGGAAGCGCTCCTTGTCGTTGGCCACGAAATTCATGGCCAGCAGGATGGCGCTTTGCTGCAGGTTGATGTTGTTGCGGATCGACCACTTCACCCGCGACAGCGGCGGGTTCGGCCGGTACCAGGCCCGCGAGGTGCTGCCGGCGGGCACGGTGCGCTCCGCCGTATCGGCGCCGCGCCCCCCGAAGGTCTCATAGAAACGGCCGATGGAGTTGTGGCCGTTGGCGATATAGAACATGTAATTGGCCGCCCAACCGTCGTAGAACCCGTGCGTCCAGACGCCGGGCACGCCGCGCCTGGTCATTTCCTGGATCTCGTGGTAGGCCAGGATGTGCCACTCGTCGATCACGATGGGGTCCAGCCAGGCGTTGTAGGGGCCCATGCCCGTCGAGGTGTAGAGGAAGGGCACCGACTCGTGCAGGTCGTGCAACACCTGCGGGTGGTAGTCGAGGAAGGCGCGCATCATGTTGCGGCTGAGCGCCAGCGACATCCCGATGCCGTCGCGGTTATTGTCGTGGGCCACGTACTTGCCCCAGTAGACCAGCGAGGGCGCCGCCTTGTTGGGGTTGGCTTTGCGGTAGCGGTAAATGTCCACCTGGCGGTCGTGCCCGTCCACTTCGATCAGCGGGGTGATGAGCACGATGGAATTCTTGCGGATGGCCTGGATGAGCGGCGTGTCCTCGACCGCCAGCCGGTAGGCCAGCTCCATCAGCATCTCCGGCGCGCCGGTTTCCGGCGAATGGATGCTGCCGGTGGCCCAGTAAAAGGGCTTGGCGTCGGCGATGGTGCGGTCGGCGTCGGCCACCGACAGCGTGCGGGGATCGGCCAGCCGCGCCGTGAGCTGTTTGTAGCGCTCCAGTTGGCGGATGTTCTCCTCGTCGGACACCGCCACCAGCAGCATCTCCCGCCCCTCTTCGCTCTGCCCCAGGCTGAACACCTTCACTCGCCCAGTGGTGCGCGCCAGCTCCCGCATGTAGCGGTAGATGTCCGCGCTGTAGGTGAGCTTGTCGGGAGTCCCCACCGGATACCCCAGCACCTTCTCGGGGGTCGGCACCCGGTCGGATGCCGGCAGGTGATCGACCAGCTCGGTCTGGAACATCAGGTCGGTCGTATACTCGCGGATTTTGCGAGTGTAACTCTCGTCGATCTTCTGCTGGGCCGGCGCCATCCCAGCCAGCAACAGGATGAACAGAAGCCCACAGGCCGCGCGTCGTGTCATCGTCAAATCCTCGCTCAATGGGAAGGTTCCGCCGATTTTACGCCATGCCGGTCCCCTGTTCCAAGTTCCAAGTTTTGACTATGCTGAGATGTTTCAAACAGATCAGCCCGGATGGGAAGCCCCGGAGCAGCGTGAAGCAGCCCGCGATCGGCGCGCACTTGCTGTATAATGGGTGTTTACCCTATACGGAATTGAGGTCACTGTGAAGGCCGGCATTCACCCTGCTTACAATGAAGTGAACGTCACGTGCGCCTGCGGGAGCACCTTCAGGACGCGCTCCACGCACAAGGGCGACGTCCGCGTGGAAATCTGCTCGAGCTGCCACCCGTTTTACACCGGCCGGCAGAAGCTGCTGGACCCCGCCGGACGGATCGAGCGGTTCCAGCGCAAGTACGGACGCGGCAAGAAGACGGAAGAAAAGCCCTCCTGATTCGCGCCCCATCTCACCATCGAAGCACGGGGGCGCCAAGGGACACATTCGAGTGTCCCCTGGCGGTGCAGCCTGGGTGCCGAGTTGACGGCACATAGCGCGCAGCGGGCCGCGTCACCCGGCGGACACGCCGGGTCTGCCCCCGTCAGTTGGATCCCGTGCGGGACAAACGGCGCGAGAAGCCCGGACTCGCCGGGCAAAATGCCACAAGCGATGCGCCCAATGAAAATGCCGGCTGAGGAGGGCCAGGCCGGGAATCAGGAATATCCATCCCGGCAGCAAGGGTAGCGCCAGGCCCATGACGCCGAGCCCAACCAGCAGAAAGCCGGCTATCAAACGCAACGTGGTCAGCATCGTCAGCCTTTCGCCTTCGCCGCGGGCGCTTGTGGGCGCGGGCTCACGGCGCGCCGCCGGCCCGCTGGGCCGCCATCCTGCGGCTGCGGCACTCCGCGCACCATTGGGTCTGAGGACACCGGAGCAGTTCTCCGGTGGGAATGATCAGAAAACAGCCGCGGCAGACCCCATAGGTCCCCTCAGCCAGCCGTTGCAAGGCGGCCTCGACTTCGGCGAGCGTGGTCTGCGCCCGCGCGGCGCGTATCGTCTCCGCGTTGTGAGAAGCGGCCAGTCGCGTTTTCACCCGGTTGAGCGCTGCCCGGAATTCAGTCTCGTTCTCAAGGCGCATGTCGTCCTCGATCACTCCCCTGTTGCGGGGAGGGACGGGCCGCCACGGTCGCGCGCCAACTCGCGCCCGACCGACCGCCCGGCCCGGTCGGCGGCCCGGTCAATGACCGCGTAGAGCCCGGCGTCCAGGTCCTCCACCTGGACTCTCCTGGCTCCCCGCAGGACCACCATGATGCGGCATTGTTTGTCGAGGCCGCCGTGCGGGCCGTTGACGTCCGACACGCGAACCGTCACCCGTGCCACTCGACTGCTGAAACGGGCCAGCGCAAACAGAATGCGGCGCTCGATGTGCTCCCTCAGGGCTGCGGTGGCCGGAACATTCCGCCGCCGAATCTCCAGTCGCATCGGCTCGGCCTCCGCCTCCCACCATGCCGCAGCCCGCATACCTTGGCAATAAGATAGTTTGGCTGTTATACCCCGAAAAAACCGAGGTATAGTCGAGGGCATGGATTGGATCAACTACCATCACCTGCTCTACTTCTGGCTGGTGGCCCGCAAGGGCAGTGTTGTCGCGGCCAGCCGCGAGCTGCGCCTGGCGGAGCCGACCGTCAGCGGCCAGGTCAAAGCCCTGGAGAGGTCGCTGGGCGAGAAACTGTTCCAGCGGGTGGGGCGGCGCCTGGAAATGACCGACACCGGCCGCTTGGTGTTCCGCTACGCGGAGGAAATCTTCTCCCTGGGACGGGAGCTGACCGATACCCTGAAAGGCCGGCCGTCAGGCCGCCCCCTGCATTTCAGAGTGGGGATCGCCGACGTGCTGCCCAAGCGAGTCGCCCATCGTCTGCTGGAACCGGCCCTGCGTTTGCCCGAGCCCATCGCCCTGGTATGCTTTGAAGACAAGCCCGACCGTCTTCTGGCCGGGCTCTCGCTGCACGAACTGGACCTGGTGCTCTCTGACTCTCCGGCGGCCCCGGGGGCCAGCGTCCGGGCCTTCAGTCATTTGCTGGGGGAGTGCGGGGTGATCGTGTTCGGCACCGCGCGGCTGGCAGCCAGGTATCGCCGTAACTTCCCGCGCTCGTTGGATGGGGCTCCCTTCCTCTTTCCGACGGACAACACCACGCTCCGCCGCTCCCTCGACCAATGGTTCAACTCCGAAGGCATTCGGCCCAGGGTGGCCGGCCAATTCCAGGATAGCGCCCTGCTGAAGGCGTTCGGAGAGACCGGCCTCGGCGTGTTCGCCGCGCCGTCGGTAACGGAAGCGGAGGTGCGGCAACAACATCGGGTTCAGGCCATCGGACGCCTGGGCTCCGTACGCGAGCGCTTCTATGCCATTTCCGTCGAACGAAGGATCAGGCATCCCGCGGTGGCCGCCATCATAGAAGCGGCGCGCGTCAAGCTTTTCGTCCAAGAGTTCAAGGGCCGCCCGGCGTAATACTTGCTTGGAAGGTTTCGCTTCTTCGCGAAGCTTCCCGGCTCTGTTGCGGCGATAGCTCCTTTGTGTTCTTCGTGTCTTTGTGGTGAAATTCATGCGGATGAAACAGTACCTGCAACTGCTCGGGCACATCCTCGACCACGGCGTGCCGAAGAGCGACCGGACCGGCACGGGAACCCTGAGCGTGTTCGGCTGCCAGATGCGGTTCAACCTGGCCGAGGGCTTCCCGCTGCTGACCACCAAGAAGCTGCACCTGCGTTCCATCATTCACGAGCTGCTCTGGTTTCTGACCGGCGAAACCAACATC
>Ga0315293_10006090_pt1 | contig 11304 bp, 8 predicted proteins | sample YL17G13_20_MG_FD_203071 | JGI IMG/M metagenome (GOLD analysis project Ga0315293, IMG submission 203071) | Sediment microbial communities from Yellowstone Lake, YNP, Wyoming, USA - YL17G13_20 | ecosystem: Environmental > Aquatic > Freshwater > Lake > Sediment | place: USA: Wyoming | collected... | reverse complement strand
CCGCTCTCCGGCTTGATCGACGCCCTGGTGTCGGCCACCCGGCCCGTGCCGGACGACGCCGGGACACTGCTGCGACGGTTCCTCGAAGAACGCTCGCCGGCAGAGGCCCTGACGCTGTGGCTCCGCCTGACCAGGGTCCCCGGCCGGCCGGCCGGCAAGGAGCAGGTGGTGCGGGGGCTCGGCCGGGCGATCGCCAGCCTGGATGCCGCCATCACCGGCCAGGTCAACGCCATCCTCCATCATCCGCGGTTTCAGAAGCTGGAGTCTGCTTGGCGCGGGCTGCACTACCTGGTCCAGCAGGCCGAAGGGGCCGAGAACGTCAAGATCCGCGTGTTGACCGTCTCTTGGCGGGACCTGGCCCGGGATGCGGAGCGGGCCATCGAGTTCGACCAGAGCCAGTTGTTCCGCAAGGTCTACAGCGAGGAGTTCGACACGCCGGGCGGGGAGCCGTTCGGCGTGCTCTTGGGGGATTACGAGATCCGGCACCGGCTCACCGAAGAGCATCCGGTGGACGACCTCTCCACGCTCAAGGCCATTTCCGGGGTCGCCGCGGCGGCGTTTGCCCCCTTCATCACCGCGGCCCATCCGGCGCTGTTCGGACTCAACGAGTTCGCCACGCTGGAGCAGCCCCTCAACCTGCCCCGCACCTTCGACCAGCTCGAATACCTCAAGTGGCAGGAATTCCGCACCAGCGAGGATTCGCGGTTCGTGGGCCTGGCGCTCCCGCGGGTCCTCATGCGTCTGCCCTACGAGGACGACGGGACCCGGGCCGACGGCTTCCGCTTCCGCGAGGACGTGACCGGCCCCGACCGGGAGAAGTATCTCTGGGGCAACGCCGCTTACGCCTTCGGCGCCGTCCTGATCCGCGCATTTGCCCAGTCCAACTGGCTGGCCGACATCCGCGGCGTGCGCCGCGACGAGGAGGGCGGGGGCCTCGTCTCCGGGCTGCCCGTCCACTCCTTCACCACCGACAAGCGCGGCGTGGCCGCCAAGTCGTCCACCGAAATCCTGATCAGCGACCGCCAGGAATCGGAGCTGAGCCGGCTGGGGTTCGTTCCGCTGTGCCACTGCACCGACACCGATTTCTCGGCGTTCTACACCAACCAGTCGGCGCAGAAACCCAAAGGCTACGACGACCCCGCGGCCACCATGAACGCCCGCATCTCGTCGATGCTCCAATACACGCTTTGCGTCTCCCGGTTTGCCCACTACCTCAAGGCGATCGCGCGGGACAAGATGGGGGCCTTCAGCGAGCCCGAGGAGTGCGAGGACTACCTCCACCGCTGGCTCCAGAAGTACGTCACTCCCGACAGCGAGGCCTCGTCCGAGGTGAAGGCGAGGCTCCCCTTGCGCGAGGCCCGCGTGGAGGTCTCCGAGCAGCCGGGCAAGCCGGGGAGTTATCGCTGCACCGCGCACCTGTGGCCGCACTTCGAGCTGGAGGAGCTGGCCGCCACGTTGAAAGTCACCACCGAGCTGACCCAAGGACGCGTAGGGTGAGAAGAACCGCAAGTGTGCCACTGCTTGCCGCAGGGCAAGCAGACATGGTAGGTTATGCTTCAGCATAACAGCTATCAGCTATCAGCTTTCTGATAGCTGACGGCTGATAGCTGATAGCTTTGTTTGCGGCTACGCCGGGTTATGCTGAAGCATAACCTACACATCCGACAAGGAACTCGCGACCATGAACGCGACACAACTCTACGAGACCGGCCAATTGGCCGACGCCGTCGCCGCTGCCGGCGACGAAGTGAAACGCCACCCCGCCGACCCCGGAAAGCGGATGTTCCTCGCCGAGCTCCTCTGCTTCACCGGCCAGTTCGATCGCGCGGACAAGCAACTCGAGGTCCTCGGGCACCAGGAGCCCAAGGCCCTGCTGGAGGTGAGCACGCTGCGGCAGCTCTTGCGGGCCGAGCAATCGCGGCAGCAGTTCTATTCGGAGGGGCGGCTGCCGGAGTTTCTGGAGCAGCCTTCGGAGCGGCTGAAGCGCCATCTGGAGGCGTCGATCCGGATTCGCGAGGGCCAGCCCGGCGAGGCCGCCCAACTCCTCCAGCAGGCCGAGGCCGAGCGCCCGCCCGTGGCCGGCACCTCGGGCGGCCAGCCCTTTGCCGATCTCCGCGACGTGGACGATCTGTGCGCCTCGCTGTTCGAGGTCCTCACGAGCACGGGAAAATACTACTGGGTGCCGATGGAGCGGGTGGAGTCGATGGAGTTCCTCGCCCCCAAGCGCCCCCGCGACCTGGTGTGGCGCTCCGTCCACATGGTCGTGCGGGGCGGACCGGACGGCCAGGTCTTCCTGCCCGCGCTCTATGCGGGCACGCACAACGAGTCCGACGACCGCTTGCGCCTGGGGCGCATGACCGATTGGCGCGGGGGCGACGGCGCGCCGGTCCGCGGCGTCGGCCAGCGCACCTTCCTCGTGGGCGAGGAAAGCCCGAGCATCCTGGAACTCAAGGAAATCACTATCACCGCTCCGGCAGCGGCGCCGTAGCACGAGCATCATTGACATGAGTAGCGTCCGCTCCGACCAACCCCTGATTCCTTCGGTGCTCGATCGCCTGCTGGACGACGAGCCCACGAAGAGCGTCGAGGCGCCCAAATCGCGGACCCAGGTGCTCCGGGAGATGAAGCTGAGCGTGCGCCGGGACCTGGAGAACCTGTTGAACACGCGGTGGCGATCGGCGTCCTGGCCGCAGCACCTCAATGAGCTGGAGGTCTCGCTTTTGAGTTACGGCCTTCCCGACATCACCGGGGCGGACCTGGCCTCGGCCTTCAAGCGGGAGGAGTTCCGCCGCACCATGGAGCGGGTGATCCGGGACTTCGAGCCCCGGCTGACGAAGGTGTCCGTCGTGCTCCTGGACCGGGGGGAGACCTTGGACCGGACGCTCCGCTTCCGCATCGAGGGACTGCTCCGCGTGGATCCCGCCCCCGAGCCGGTCGCGTTCGACTCGGCGGTCGAGCCGGCCACGGGCAACGTCGAGGTCAAGGGAGCGGCCGCATGAGCGAAGAGCTGGTTCCGTACTACAACCGCGAGCTGAGCTACATCCGCCGGCTGGGCGCGGAGTTTGCCCAGGCCCATCCCAAGATCGCCTCCCGGCTCGTCCTCGGGCCCCACGGCACGGAAGACCCCCACGTCGAGCGCTTGATCGAGGCGTTCGCCTATCTCAACGCCCGGATCCGCCACAAGCTCGACGACGATTTCCCCGAGATCACCGATGCGATGCTGGGCGTGGTCTATCCGCACTACCAGGTGCCCGTCCCGTCGATGGCCGTGGTCCAGTTCGTGCTCGACCGGGGCCAGGCGGACCTGGTCGGCGGCTACGCGATTCCCCGAGAGTCCGCGCTGGAGGCCGACTGGCCCGACGGGGACCCCTGCCGCTTCCGCACCTGCTATCCGGTGACACTCTTTCCGATCGAGGTGGCTTCGGCGAGCCTGACGGGCCGGCCTTATGCAGCGCCGCCGGTCGCCGGGGCCAGCGACGCGGTCGCCGTGCTCCGCATCCAGTTGCAGTGCTACTCCAAGGACGTGGCCTTCTCGCAACTGGCCGCCGGATCGCTGCGGTTCTACTTGAACGGGCAAGGCCAGCACGTGTTTGCCCTTTACGAGCTGCTGCTCAACAACACGCTCGCGGTGGCCGTGGCCGCGTCGCCCCGCGACCCGCAGTCGGCCGTGCTCCCGCCGCAGAGCGTCCGACCGGTGGGCTTCGAGCGCGACGAGGGGATGCTGCCCTATGCGGCCCGGTCCTTCCTCGGCTACCGGCTGCTGACCGAGTACTTCACCTTCCCGCAGAAGTTCCTCTTTTTCGAGCTTGCGGGGCTGGGGCCGAAGGTGCTGAAGCCGACGGGCACGCTGGAACTCTTCTTCTATCTCAACCGGTCCACGCTGGACCTGGAGCAGAACGTCTCGGCCGACACGTTCCGCCTCGGGTGTACGCCGATAGTGAACCTGTATCGCCGGCGCGCGGAGCCGATCGCCCTGACGCAGACCGAGACGGAGTACCGCGTGGTGCCCGACGCCCGCCACCCGCTGGCCGACGAGATCTACTCGATCGACCGCGTGGCAGCGACCTCGCCCGAGGGCGAGCAGGTCGAGTTTCAACCCTTCTACTCCTTCAAGCACGCGGCGGCCCGCGAGGGGCAAAAGGCATTCTGGCACGCCACTCGCCGCCCGGCCGCGGAGCCGGGCGCCAAGGGGGACCGGGGGACCGAGGTGTGGCTGTCGATGGTGGACCTGGGGTTCTCGCCGGCGGCGCCGCCCCAATGGACGCTCGACGTGGAAACGACCTGCCTGGACCGGGACCGGCCCTCGCGCCTGCCGTTCGGCGAAGGGCAGCCGGTGCTGCGCCTGACCAAGGGGGCGCCCCTCTCGCGGATCGCGTGCCTCACGCGGCCCACCGCCACCTTGCGCCCCGCGCTGAAGCACGGGGCCCTTTGGCGGCTCGTCTCCCATCTCTCGTTGAACCACCTCTCGCTGGCCGATAGCCAGGAGGGGGCCGATGCCCTGCGGGAGATCCTCAAGCTCTACGACTTCGCCGATTCCGCCGAGACCCGGGCGATGATCGACGGCCTCCTCAGCGTGCGGACCCGCCGCGTGGTGGGACGCTCCGCCGGGGAGCCGCGGGGCGGGTTCTGCCGCGGTTTGGAGGTAACCGTCCTTTTCGACGAGGAGCGGTTCACCGGCAGCGGGGTCTTTTTGTTCGCTTGCGTCCTGGAGCGGTTTCTCGGACTCTACTGCTCCATCAACTCGTTTTCCAAGCTGATCGCCACCACCAACAAGCGCGAGGGAGAGCTGCGACGATGGCCGCCACGGGCGGGCGAGACCGTACTTCTGTAGCCGACGCACTGCGGCGCGAAGCCCACCGCTTCGACTTCTTCCAGGCCGTGCGACTCCTGGAGACGATGGCCCAGGAGGCGCCGGAAGAATCGGGCCAGCGGCGGGCTCCGGTCGGACAAGACCACCGGCCCGACGCCGAGGTGGTCCGCTTTCGCGCCCTGCCCTCGCTGAGCTTTCCGACCGGCTCGATCGCCGAGCTGCGCTCGCCCGAGGCCGCGGGGCCGGGTCAGCCGGCGCCGGGTCAGCCGGCGCCGCCGCCGGACATGGTCGTGGCCTGCCTCGGGCTATTCGGTCCGAGCGGTCCGCTGCCGCTGCACTACACCGCGCTGGTGATCCAGCGGTCCCGCGAGCGGGACTATTCGCTCCGCGACTTCCTCGATCTGTTCAATCACCGCACGATCTCGCTCTTCTATCGGGCCTGGGAGAAGTACCGTTTTCCGATCGGCTACGAGCGGCTCCAGCGGGCCAGGGAGACGGCGGGCGAAGACCTCTTTACGCAGTGCCTTTACTGCCTGATCGGTTGGGGGACGGGCGGTCTGCGGGGCCGGTTGGCGCTGGACGACGAGGCCCTGCTCTTCTACGCCGGGCATTTTGCCCATTTCCCCCGCTCGGCCCTTGCCTTGGAGCTTATCCTGGCCGACTACTTCGAGCTGCCGGTCGGGATGAGGCAGTTCCGCGGCCAGTGGCTCTATCTCAGCGCCGAGGACCAGGCCCGCTTGCCCTCCGGCAGACCGCCGCCGGGCTCGGAAAAGCGCCTCGGCGACAATCTGGTCGTGGGCCAGCGGGTCTGGGACGTCCAGAGCAAGTTTCGCGTGCGGCTCGGGCCGCTGGGGTATCGGGAGTTTTGCCGCTTCATGCCCTCGGGCGACGCGCTGCCGCCGCTGTGCCAGATGGTCCGCTCCTACGCCGGGCCCCAGTGGGACTTCGACGTGCAGCCGGTGCTGCGGGGCGCGGAAGTCCCCTGGTGCCGGCTCGGGGGCCCCGCGGCCGATGGGGCCCGACTGGGCTGGAACACCTGGATCCGCAGCGGCGCGCTAGAGTATGATGTGGATGACGCCGTCTTTTCGCTGGAAGGATAATCATGGTTCCCTTGAATCTCAAATCGCTGGTCGCCAAGCTCAACGAGATTTGCCGCCGCAGCCTGGAAGGGGCCGCGGGGCTCTGCCTCTCGCGCACCCACTACAACGTGGAGATCGAGCACTGGCTCCTCAAACTGCTGGAAACTCCGAACACCGACCTGGCCGCGCTGTTGCGCTACTACGAGATCGACTCGTCCCGCGTGGTCCGGTCGCTCACCGCGGTGATCGACCGCTTCAAGACCGGCAATGCCCGGCCGCCGGGCCTCTCGCCCCACATCGTCGAGCTGGTGCGCCAGGCGTGGCTCGTCGCCTCGGTCGAGTTCGGGGCCTACGGCATCCGGTCGGGGCACCTGTTGTGCGGGCTTTTGTCGGACGAGTCGCTGGCCGGGCTGGCCCACGACGCAGTCCCCGAGTTTCAGAAGATCTCGGCCGAGTCGCTCCGCAAGGACCTGCGCGACATCGTGGCCAACACCGCCGAAGCCGAGGGAGAGATGGGCGCCGCGCCGGCGGTGCCGGGCCGCGGTCCGGCGATCGCCCCCGGCGGGCCCTCCAAGACGCCCTCGCTGGACCAATTCACCATCGACCTGACGATGCGGGCCAAGCGGGGCGACATCGATCCGGTGCTGGGCCGCGACGGCGAGATCCGCCAGGTCATCGACATCCTCATGCGCCGCCGCCAGAACAATCCGATCCTCACCGGCGAGGCGGGCGTGGGCAAGACGGCCGTGGTCGAGGGATTCGCCCGGCGGGTCGCCGTCGGCGACGTCCCGCCGCCGCTCAAGAACGTCGCGATCCGCACGCTCGATTTGGGCCTCCTGCAGGCCGGGGCCGGGATCAAGGGCGAGTTTGAGAACCGGCTCAAGTCCGTGATCGAGGAGGTCAAGTCCTCGCCGCGCCCGATCATCCTCTTCATCGACGAGGCCCACACCATGATCGGCGCGGGCGGAGCGGCCGGCCAAGGCGACGCGGCCAACATGCTCAAGCCGGCGCTGGCCCGCGGCGAGCTGCGAACCATCGCCGCCACCACCTGGGCCGAGTACAAGAAGTACTTTGAGAAAGACGCGGCTCTGGCCCGCCGGTTCCAGGTCGTCAAGGTGGAAGAGCCCACCGAAGCCGTGTGTACCGAAATGATGCACGGCCTGGTCGAGACTCTGGAGAAGCACCACAAGATCCGCATCCTCGACGAGGCCGTGATAGACGCCGTGCGGCTCTCGCACCGCTATATCTCCGGGCGGCAATTGCCCGACAAGGCCGTGAGCCTGTTGGATACGGCCGGGGCCCGGGTGGCGATCAGCCTCACAGCGGTGCCGCCGCCGGTTGAAGACTGCCGCCGGCGGATCGAGCAACTGACGACCAATATCGGCATTCTCCGCCGGGAAAACCTGGCCGGCGCCGACAACCAGGCCCAGCTCGACGAGCTGATCCAGAAGAACACCGAGGCCGAGGCGGAGTTGAAGGCGCTGGACGCCCGCTGGAAGGAGGAGGCCGAGCTGGTGGGCAAGATCCGCCAGGTCCGCGGGCAGCTTGAGGCGGGAGCGACACAGGCGGTGCCTGCGTCGGCTGGGGCTCAGGGAGGGCCCGCTCCGCCCGCCGCCGCTCCGCAGGCGCCTCCCGCAGCAGCGCAAGCCCCGGCCGGCGCTGCGCAAGCATCTCCCGCCGCCGCACAAGCACCAGCCGCGCCGGCGGAACCGCTCACCCAGGAGCAGAAAGACCGGCTCCGCGCCGAGATGGCCGAGCTGTCCAACCGCCTTAAAACCCTCCAGGGCGAGAAGCCGCTCATGCAGGTGTGCGTCGATTCGCAGACCATCGCCGACGTGGTCTCCGGATGGACCGGGATTCCCGTCGGGCGCATGGTCACCGACGAGGTCCGCACCGTCCTCTCGCTCAAGCAGCTCATGGAACAGCGGATCGTCGGCCAGTCCCACGCCCTGGAGGCCATCAGCCAGCGGATCCGGACCTCGCGGGCCAACCTGACCGATCCGCGCCGGCCGATCGGCGTTTTCCTCCTGGTGGGGCCGAGCGGCGTCGGAAAGACGGAAACCGCCATCGTCCTGGCGGAACTCCTCTACGGCGGCGACCAGAACATGACGGTGATCAACATGTCGGAGTTCAAGGAGGAGCACAAGGTGTCGCTACTCATGGGCTCGCCGCCCGGCTACGTCGGCTACGGCGAAGGGGGCGTGCTGACCGAGGCGGTGCGCCGCCGTCCTTACAGCGTCGTGCTCCTGGACGAAATGGAGAAGGCCCACCCAGGTGTCCAGGACATTTTCTACCAGGTTTTCGACAAGGGGTCGCTCCGCGACGGCGAGGGGCGGGACATCGACTTCAAGAACACCCTGATCCTCATGACCTCCAACGCCGGCACGGACCTGGTCATGAAGCTCTGCTCCGATCCCGAGACGTGCCCGGACTCCACCGCCCTGGCCGAGGCCCTGCACCCCGAGCTGCTCAAGACCTTCAAGCCCGCCTTCCTCGGGCGAGTCACCCTGGTGCCGTACTACCCGCTTGGCGACAGCGTGATGCGCAAGATCGTCGAATTGCAGCTTGGGCGGATTGGGCGGCGGCTCAAGGAGAACCACCGGGCAGAGTTCTCCTACGATCCGGAGTTGGTGGCCTGGGTCGCCAGCCGCTGCACGGAGGTGGCCAGCGGGGCCAGGAACGTGGACCACATCCTCACGCGGACCTTGCTGCCGGACATGTCGGCCGAGGTTCTGGCCCGGATGGCGGAGGAGAAGCCGATTGGGGCCGTGCGCGTTTCCGTTAGCCCGGAGGGGGGGTTCCGGTACGAGTTCTCGTGACGCGGGGGCGGGCCTGTTGCCTTCCTTCTGGCGTCTGTGCATGGGGCGATCTCGCTTAGGCAGACGGAGAGTCAGCAGTCGCTCTGCTGCCGTAGGCGGAAGACCTGGCTGGAGGAAGTGAAATGGCCGTGCTTGTTTACGTTTACGACGAGCGCGCGGGCTGGATTCTGCCTTACCTTCCACCCAATTCAAACGTCACATCGATTAAAGTAATCGCTGAAGCCACAGACTCCATTGCCTACATCGCGCAGAAGATTTTGTGGATGCTGCCTGAGGGCGAGAAGATCATGACCTTTTATCTTTGCGGTCATGGCAACGTCGGTTTTGTGCAGTTCGGCTTGGGGCTCAATCAGTCAAGTGCGTGTCAACTCGCCGCCTTGAAAGGCAAGTTCGACGAGCTATTCCCCGAGATCCAGATCCATGCCTGTCTGGTCGCAGGCAGCGGTGACACAAGGGGGGTCGGCTATATGCTTTGCCGCGCTATTGCCAGCGCCACCGGCGCGTTTGTCACCGCCGCAGCCAATCTCCAGTACGGCGATCCTCTGTACATGTACGAAGGACCCACCATAACGGTAGGCCCCAATGGCTAGAGACCCGCAGTGCGGTTCGGCTGTTTGGGGTCCGGCGGGGGGGCTGGTATGACTCCTTGTGGCCGCAAATATAGGGGGATTAGGGAAACTCGGAAAGATCCCGTGCGCCCTTCGTCGGAGTTTCCCCTAAGGCGACTTCCGGAAAAAAAGATAGCAACTTTTTCCCGCAGACTGCGAGAATAACGTATCAGCGGTGGTCAGTAGCCAGCCAATTCTCTAAAAGGAGTGTACCATGGCGTTTGATTGCTTTCTGAAGATCGACGGGGTCCCGGGGGAGAGCACCGACGACAAGCACAAAGACTGGATCGAGATCCTGTCGTACCACTGGGGCGTGAGCCAGCCGTCGTCCGGCGGGCGCAGCACCGGCGGGGCGGCCTCTGCCGAGCGGTGCAACCACACGGATTTCTCCGTCGTTCACACCCTCGACAAGGCCAGCGCCAAGCTGTTCCTCTTCTGCTGCAACGGCAAGCATCTGAAGGAGGCAACGCTGGAGCTCTGCCGGGCCACCGGCGACAAGTCGAAGTACATGGAGTACAAGATGACCGACGTGATCATCAGCAGCGTCCGGCCCGGCGGGGCTGCCCAGGGTGGCGAGGCCCTCCCCTTGGAGGAGGCGTCTTTCAATTACGGCAAGATCGAGCTGAGTTACACCTTGACCGACCACAAGACCGGCAAACCCTCCGGCGACGTCAAGTCCAACTGGGACCTCACCGCCAACAAGGGCGCGTAGTTCTTGCAGTCCGGCGCGCGTCCGGCCGACGCAGGCCGATGGACACGGGACCGGGGCCTTGGGCCTCGGTCCCGGGGCCGCTGCGCAGCGCGACCCGCTCGCGCACCGCAGGCTTCCAGCCTGTGAGCGAAGAAGACAGGCACGATGCCTGCGCTGAAGAAATCCGAAATGCCAAATCCGAAATCCGAAACGAGTTCCAACGACCGGATACGGAAATCCCGAGCACCCAAGCGGAGGTCTTGTAGATTCGGATTTGGAGCTTTGGATTTGTTTCGGATCTCGTATCTCATGCTTCGGAATTGGTTAAGGAGAGCAGCGTGGCCTACGATGCGTTCCTGAAGATCCAAGGCATTCCCGGGGAAAGCGCCGACGAGGCGCACAAGGACTGTATCGAAGTCCTGGGCTACAGCCACGGCATGACGCAGGCGGCCACCGGGCACGGCCGCGCTCACGCCCCGGAGGTCCGCGGACGCTGCGAGCTTCGCGACTTCTCGATCGTCAAAGCCGTGGACAAGTCCACTCCCCTGTTGGCAAAGCACCTCTGCGAGAACAAGCTGATCAAGGAAGTCAAGCTGGAGATGTGCCGCGCCGGCGGCAACAAGGAGAAGTACCTGGAGTATACGCTCTCGAACGTCATCATAAGCAGCATCATCGCGAGCAAGGGCCAGGGTGGAGCGGGGTTGCCGTTGGAGGACATAGCATTCAGCTACGGCAAGATCACGTGGACCTACTTCCAGACCGACCTCAAGACCGGCAAGCCCAAGGGGACGATCGAGTTCCAGTATGAATTGCCGGCCGGTTAGTGATGCTGGCCGGAGGGCTCGTTGTGCGGTTTCGCGGGTGGCCGGACCCGGGGGCGCAGTTTTGGGGCGGAATGATCGGGCAGCTTTAGGGAGTTGCGACCGTGCCTGAGTACCTCAACATCGAGAGTCCGGTCAAGCTCAAAGAGGGGAAGGACGCGGGCAAAGAGGCCTTCCGTCTCCTTTCCTTCTCCGGCCAGGAGGAAATCTCCCGGCTGTTCAGCTACTCCCTGGAGCTCCAGTCGCTCAGGGACGACATCCCTCCCGACGAAATCCTCGGCAAGCCGGTCTCGTTCAGCGTTCAGGATGCCCGCAACCAGCCGCGGCACTTTCACGGCTACGTGAGCCGCTTGGCCGCGGCCTCCGAGGAGAAAGGGCCGCGGTCTTATCGGGTCGAGGTGGTCCCCTGGCTCTGGTTTCTGACGCGGACTTCCGACTGCCGCATCTTCGCCGGGAAGACCGTCCCCCAGATCATC
>Ga0315293_10006085_pt1 | contig 11309 bp, 14 predicted proteins | sample YL17G13_20_MG_FD_203071 | JGI IMG/M metagenome (GOLD analysis project Ga0315293, IMG submission 203071) | Sediment microbial communities from Yellowstone Lake, YNP, Wyoming, USA - YL17G13_20 | ecosystem: Environmental > Aquatic > Freshwater > Lake > Sediment | place: USA: Wyoming | collected... | reverse complement strand
AGTGATAGGTCCGCTGTTGGTGCCCGGAAGTGCGGCGTGCTGAAAGCGCTGGCCGCTAACGGCAGAAAACCGGACTCGGATTAGACTGGCCTCACTCTGGTTCAACAGAGAGTTGGGCCCCTTTTCAGTCTTATCGCAGGGGATTGCATCGATAGGAAATTTGCCACCAAGCCAAGTTCGGCATATCGAAGCTCCTAGCGTACCGAAACAGCAGGGGGAGACTGCCTTGCGCAAGTCTCCAAAGGTATCCGCCGAGCACGCGCGTTTTGCAGCCAACTTTCAACATCTGGAGAGCCTCGATGAGCTTCGTAAAAAACACGCAACCTAATCGCATGCGGAAGACGGGTAAGCGGGTGTTGCTTGGTGAGACGCGGGAAGAGGAGGCCGCTCGACTTGAACAAGAGATAGCCGCCCATCCTGTGACACGGTGCGAACCTGGCGAGTGTAGCCCTTCCTCATCGCGACCGGGTTGGAGTAGCAAGCCATTCATGCCGCTTTCAGAGCGGATAGTCGCCGAGGGGATCGCGAAGAAGATAATGCGGAAGGCTTAAACGGAATCCTGATTTCCTTCCCGCAGGGCGCCGGATCAGATCTCTTCCTCCGGGCCAATGCCGCCGCCAAGGCCGCGAAGATCGTGTGCTCGGAGTCGGCGCGGCGACTGACGGCGATCGTGCGCTCGCGGGGTGCTATCCAATGATGTGGGCGATTGGCACCAAGCGGGTCAACTCGACTGATTGGCCTAACGTCAGCAACTGACCCGATGCTGTCGAAAAAAGGTTTTTTGAGGGGCGAGTGAGCAACATTGATTCAAGCTAGGAGTCTGACGCGCAACATTGATTCAAAAAAACGCGGCACCTGGATTCGATTGTTGCCCGCGCCCTGCTCGTCGCCGACTTTATCGACAGCATCGACCCCAAAGCTGATATCCGCCTGCTGGGGTCCTGTGATAGCCTCGGCGCGTGGCACTCCTCATCGCGCTCCATGTCCTTGCCGCCGTGGTGTGGGTGGGCGGCATGTTCTTCGCCTATATGGTGTTGCGCCAGTCTGCGGGGCCGCTTGAGCCCGAGCTGCGGCTCGCGCTCTGGCACCGTGTCTTCCAACGTTTCTTCCCATGGGTGTGGTCGAGCATCGTTCTCCTGCTCGCCAGCGGCTATGGCATGATGTTCCTCTATTTCGGAGGCTTCGCGGGCGCCGGGCTGTACATCCATGTCATGCAGGGCATCGGCATCGTGATGATGCTGCTGTTCCTGCATCTGTTTTTCGTACCCTGGCGCCGTTTTGGCGATGCCGTGGCAAGGAGGCGATTCCCCGACGCCGTCAAACACCTGGATCAGATTCGTCGCATCGTCGCGATCAACCTCGTGCTCGGCCTCCTAACGATCATCGTGGGCGCGAGCGGCCGCTTCTGGTAAAGGCGCCCGGCGAGTCGTTTGCCTGCTTCTGCGGCTTGGGCTCGCGAAAACCCTGCACGGCTGGAAGAATAACCGGGCAGAGAATTCCCATCAGCCATTGCGACAACGCGAACGACGAATGAAGCGCTTCAAGTCACCCGGATCGGCACAGCGCTTTCTCTCAATCCACGCCGACGTCTACATGTGTTCAACATCCAACGCCATCTGACCTCCCGCCGAACCCTGCGCGTGTTTCGCGATCAGGCTATGCTGACATGGCGCCAAGCGACAGTCGCAGCGTGAAACGTTGCGGCCATGGTCATTTGGCCTGCAAATTTTCGATTAACGTGACAGTGCCTAGATAAAGAAGAAGCCCCGACGGGGGAGACGGGGCCTCTTCGGGGGGTTCCTTTTGGGGGGAACCATGATGGGGTAACGCGGCGTTACGGTTATCTCATATTCGCCGTGGCATAGGGGTTGGGGAAATGCTCGGCCATGGCAGGCGCGGCGAACGCGACGACCAGGGTGATGGCGATCAGAAGCTGCTTCATGTTCTTTGCTCCATATGTTTGATGACTGGGCCGGTAACGTCCGACCCGACAAGTGTGACGACCAAGTTAAGTCGCCTCGAACGCGGCAGCAGGTTTCCTTCTATTCGGTCCCGCAGCAGCGCCTTGGTTTTGAATATAGGTTCAGCTAGATTGAATGCTATGCACAGTTTCGTGATATGAAATGCAATGTGCTCTATGATACAAGATCACCACGACGTTTTGATCGCCAATCGAAAAGGGACATGAGCCATGCTGTCAGAGACTCTGGCGGGCGGAGTAGGTCCCGAAAATTTGCGTCGCCCGATTATGTTGAAGATTTTCTTTCGGACAGCCATCCTCCGGCCCTATGAACCGCATGTCATTTTTCGTGATCGATTTCCTACGCGTCTCGCGTCTCGGCAACGAAGCGGCGTGCCTGATGCCAGCAGCAAGGAGCTGGGTCATGGTAAAGGCGCGAGTGACCAGCAGGACTCTTCGCCTTTTTTGGCCATGGCTCGCGCCGAAGAAAGGCTCTAAACTTTGCCTCGGATAGCTTGGCTCAAAGTGTAAGGGGGTACGCATGACAAGATCAGTCTTGGCACTCGCAGCCGTGTTTGTGACTCTTTCGACAGCGGCCTTCGCGGGCCCGGTCACCGACGAGGAAAAACAGTTCTGCGCCTATGACTATCGGCAGTATTGCGGACAAGACGGACTCGGAAGCAACTTGCTGAGGGATTGCATGGAGCAACACGGCAAGAGCCTCTCTCCACAGTGCATCCAAGCGCTGGTTGACGCCGGCGAGGTCACTAAGGGTGAGGTGGAGCAACGCGAAAAAAGCGGCCAGTGATTGGAGCCGTTTGCAAACCGAATCCCTTAGATCGAGCACTTTCCGGGCTGATTGAGTCACCGGGGATACCCAAGGCTCGTCTCGTCTGATTCAAGCTGCATGCTGGTGGCATGCGGAAGGCTAGAATTTTGCCGCATCAAATCGCATCAAATAGAGTCAGCCTAGAAGCGGTTACCGCCTAAATCACCTCGCCTTTCACGCGCCGGTTGAGAGGGCGACGCTCCACGCTGTTGCGCATATGCCAGCATGCATTTTCTTTTGTGGTTCACTGTCCTCCTCCCCAGGGAATCGCTCTAAGCTGTTATCGCCTGTCTGATGGCTTGGCCGGGTAGAGGGGGATTTGTCGATGTCGTCTTTTCGCGCGAGAGCGCTCATCGCCTTTGTCTCGATCTTGGGCTTCGTCTCAACGGCGCAGTCGGCGCCGATCAGCCCGCTCGTGCAGCAGGAATGCCGAAACGATTATCGGAACTTCTGCAAGGAATATGGGCTCGAAACCGCGGGCCTCAGAATGTGCATGGACCGGGCCGGCGGAAACCTGTCCAAGGGATGCGTGAATGCGCTGATCAAGGCGGGCGAAGTTTCGCAAGCTGACGTGGATCGCCGTAAATCAGGCCACTGAATTCGGCTTAGCCTGAGCATGGCCGTGAAGCATATGGCGCTGGCCGTGTCAGGCGTCGTGCCAATGGCCGAAACTCGCTGCCTGGCCGCGAAGCACGCCGTCGCGATCGACGAGCTGCCAGACGATCCCATCCTCGATCCAGAACCGCCGTCCAGACTTGGCGATGCGAAGCCCGCGATAGCCTGTGGCGAAGCCGTTGCGGGCGACGGCATCGAGCAGCTTTTGACGGTCCTCGCGGTCGGAGACTTCCGCGGATAAACGCGACGGCAGCGAGGTGAACTCGTCCCACGAATATTCGAAGCAGGCTTGCGCCGCCTGGTTCGCGTAGATGAAGCGCGGATCGGCGTCGGTGTTGTGGGCCACGACGCACTGGCTAGCGTCTTGATAAAGCCAAAGCGCCGAATGGGGTTGGCCGGCTTCGAGAAAAGGAGGCGGCGCGCCGACGATGCGGCGATAGCTTTCCACCAGCAGGTCGAAGAATTGGGGATCGGCTTTGTCCATGGCCCTGAATTACACTGCCGGAGCCGGCGCCGAAAGCTGAAGGGATCGTCATGCTGCGGGAAGAGCTGATTTTTGTCGGGACCTGCGACATCGCGGGCCATGTGCGCGGCAAGGGCTTCCCGGCGAGCGAGCTTCCTGCGCGCAAGATGAAGGGGATCGGCTGGACCCATTCCAATCTGATGCAGACGGCCTTCGGGCCGATCCTCGATACGCCGTTCGGCACCGGCGGCGATCTGATGATTGTGCCGGACGTGGATGCTGCGGTGCGCGTCGATTTCGCCGACGGCTCTCCGCCTGAGCATTTCTACCTGGGCGACATCTGCAACATTGACGGCAGCCCTTGGGAATGCTGCCCGCGCGAGTTTCTGCGCCGCGCCATCGTGGCGCTGAACGAGGCGAGCGGCTTGCATCTCATCGCCGCCTTCGAGCAGGAGTTCGTCTATAGCGGCGTCGAGGATCGGCCAGGGCACGCCTATAGCCTCGGCGCGTTCCGCCGCCAGGGTGGCTTTGGCGAGACCTTGGTCGCCGCGCTCCGCGCCGCGGGGCTCAAGCCGGACTCGTTTCTCGCCGAATATGGTCCGCGCCAGTTCGAGATCACCATCGGGCCGGCGCCAGCGCTTGCCGCTGCGGATCAAGGTGTGATCGCGCGCGAGCTCGCCCGTGCTACAGCCTTTCGCTTGGGCCATCGCGCTATCTTCTCGCCGATGCCGGTGGCGGACGGCGTGGGCAATGGCGTGCATATCCATTTCAGCCTGCGGAATGCCAAGGGCGCGCCGGCCACCTACGACAAGGACAGGTCGCTCGGCTTAAGCCAGGCCGCGGCGCAATTCTGCGCCGGGATCTTGCATCATCTGCCGGCGATCGCCGCGATCACCGCGCCGTCGCCGGTGTCTTATCTGCGACTCACGCCGAACCGCTGGGCGCCGACCGCCATCGACATCGTGAAGCAGGATCGGGGCGCCGCGCTCAGAGTCTGCCCGGTGTTCGCGAGCACGAGCGCGGAGGAGACCGCGCAGCACTTCAATATCGAGTTCCGCGTCTGCGATGGCGCGGCAAGCCCCTATATGGCGCTCGGCGCGCTGATCTTCTGCGGCGCCGAGGGGATCGCACGGCAGCTCGCGCTGCCTGAAGCCGCCAATACGCCGCCGCTGCTGCCCCACTCGCTCGCCGAGGCGCTGGACAAGATGGAGGCGAGCGCCGCGGTCAAGGAGTGGTTTGGGCCGACCTTCCTTGAGGCCTATCTCCGCCACAAGCGCTCGGAGCTTGGCTTGGTCGCCGGCGACGATCAGGCCGAGCTCTGCGCCCGCTATGCTGAGGTTTATTGAGCGGCGGCGGCGAGATCCAAGACCTCGTCGGTCGAGAGCATGCGGCAATAGCCCTTGAAGCAGGAGAGCGCCGCCGCGTGCCGCGCCTCGGTCTCGGCGGCGCAGGCATCGTGGATGCACGTCATGTAGTAGCCGCGATCGGCGCCGTCCTTCACCGCGTGGTCGACGCATTGGTCGGTGAGGAAGCCCGTCACGAACACATCCTCGATGCCGATATTGCGCAGGAGGTAATCGAGGTTGGTCGAGTTGAACGCGGAGGAGGAGGTCTTGGGCAGCACGAGCTCGTCGCGTTCCGGCGCCACCTCCGCAACGATCTGCGCCTCCCAGGAGCCCTTGGCGACCGACATGCCGGAGAGCTTGTAGTCGAGGCTACGGTCGCGCCCGTCCTCGGTCAGATTCTCGATGATTGTGTAGATCACCTCCAGTCGCCCGCGCCGGAATGCGGCAAGCAGCCGGCGGAGATTTTGGATGACGCGGTCCTTCGCTGCGGCGTGGAATTCCGGCTTGGATTTCTCTTGCGCAGCACCGAAGGTCCCGTTCTGCACGTCGATAACGAGCAGCGCGGCGCGGCCCCTTACGATCTGCCGGTCTCGGGTCAAGTGCGGCGGCACGCTTCAGCCTCCATAGCGCTCGGTGCGAATGATGTTGGCTGTGACGCCCGCCAGGATCGCGCCTTGGCTCGCCGCCTCCACAAAGGGATTCGCGCCGCAGATAAAGACCTGCCTCGTGGCTTGCGGCAGCCGCGCCAGCAGCTCGGTGAGCATCGCCGTGTCGACGCGGCGCCCATAGTCGCGCTCCCGCCGCGCGGGCTCGCGCGTCAACGCGAAGGCCAGCTCGAAGCCGTCTCGCCGGTCCTGCAAGGCAATGAGCTCGTCGCGGAAGATGATCTCGTCCCAGTTCCGCGCCGAATAAAGCAGCAGCGCCGGTAAGCCCGAGCCTTGCGCGGCGCGATGGCGGATCATCGACATGAGCGGCACCACGCCGGAGCCGCCGCCGATCAGGAGCAGTGGGCCGCCATCGGCGATCGCCCAGACGAAATGCCCGCCAATCGGTCCACGCAGCTCGATGTCGTCGCCGACCGCGGCCACCTCATGGAAGAAGGGCGAGACCTCGCCGTCGTCGAGCCACTCGATGGCGAGCTCGATCAGGCTCGAGGTCTCCGGCGCCGAGGCAATGGAATAACTACGCTCCGCCCGGTAGCCGTCAGGTGCGGTCAGCCGTACGTCCACATGCTGTCCGGCGCGGAAGGAAAAGGGGCGCGGCGGCGCGAAGAAGAAGCTCTTCACGCGCGGCGTTTGCGGAACGATGGCGGTAATGGCCGCTTGCTGCCAGCGCAACGCGGCCCGACCGTTCACGCTGGCGGCTTCGGCCTCAGTCACCGGTAAAGCGCTGCTCGCGCCAAGGGTCGCCATAAATATGATAGCCGCGCAGCTCCCAGAATCCGGCCTCGTCACGTTCGGTAAATTGGAGTCCATTGACCCACTTTGCCGACTTCCAGAAATAAAGGTGTGGCACCAGCAGCCGCGCGGGTCCGCCATGATCTGGCGGCAGCGGCGCGCCCGCATAGCGAAGGGCGATCATGGCCTTGCCGCCGACGAGATCGGCGACCGGCACGTTGGTGGAATAGCCGTCATAGGAATGAGCGAGCGTGTAGGGCGTGGGCGCCTGTTCCAGGCCTGCAGCGGCCAAGACGTCGTCGATCAGCACGCCCTGCCAGAGCGTATCGAGCTTAGACCATTTGGTCACGCAATGGATGTCGCGCGTTTGGTCGGTCTGGGGCAGCGCATTGAACTCCGCCCAGTTCCAACGCGCGAGGGGTTTCGGCCCGAGCTTCAGGGTGAAGGACCAATCCTCGGTGCGGATATGCGGCGTGGGACCGGCGGAAAGGACGGGAAAATCCTCCGTCAGCGACTGTCCCGGGGGAAGCCGCTTGGCGATGTTCGGCGGACGTTGCCGTCCCGTGAAACCGCGCGTTACCATTGGCTTCTAATCCTATTTGCCGCAACAGAGTTTATCAGACCAGTGTTGGGTCTTGCTTACGATCAGTGACCGGCACAGGTCTAGGCCGTGCCGACGGATTTTTGCCGAGGCGCGGCCTGGGACGCGATGCCGCAAAGGCGGCGTAGGTCCTTTGCGGCCACGGCCCCTACATCTTACTTCGGACCTAAGCCCCGCAGTCCCCTGAGAGTTGCAGAAGGAAGTTGGATAATGACCAGGCTGGATGCCGGCAAATCAGGCACGTTCAAGATCGACGGCGAGACCGCGATCCATCGTCTCGGTTTCGGCGCGATGCGCGTCACGGGCCCCGGCATCTGGGGTCCGCCCACAGATAGAGCGGAGGCGATAAGGACGCTGAAGCGCGTGCCCGAGCTCGGCATAAATTTCATCGATACCGCGGATTCCTATGGGCCAGATGTCTCGGAGCAGCTCATCCGTGAAGCGCTCTACCCTTATGACGGCATCCTTATCGCGACCAAGGCTGGGTTCAGGCGCCCTGGACCAGGCATCTGGGAGACGGATGGGCGCCCCGACTATCTGCGCGTGCAGGCGATCAAGAGCCGCGAGCAGCTTGGGGTCGAGCAGATCGGGCTGTGGCAATTGCACCGCATCGATACGAAAGTTCCGCGGGACGAGCAGTTCGCAGCGGTCAAGTCGCTGCAGAATGACGGGATCATCATCCATGCGGGCCTGAGCGAGGTCTCGGTCGCCGACATCGAGGCCGCGTCTAAAGTGTTCAAAGTGGCAACGGTGCAGAACCGCTACAACCTCGTCGATCGCGGCAGCGAAGCTGTGCTCGCTCATTGCGAGACGCACGGCATCGGCTTCATTCCCTGGTTTCCGCTCGCCGCCGGCGACCTCGCTAAAAGCGGCTCGATCCTCGATGCGATCGCCAAGGCCCATGGTGCGCGGCCAAGCCAGGTCGCGCTCGCTTGGGTGCTCAAGCGCAGCCCGGTCATGCTCCCCATTCCGGGCACCTCGAAACTCGCCCATCTCGAAGAGAATGTCGCCGCCGTCAACATCAAGCTGTCGGATGAGGATTTTGCGCGCCTCGACCGCGCGGCCCACGCCGAATCTGAGGCGTCATAGCGCGACGTCAAGAGGAAGCCGGCACGTCCGTCTTTCCTGGCTTGCGCCATGGTACGGTCAGGAATGATCAGGGCGGGGAACATAGCAAGCGGCCTGCCGTCGCGGCCGCTTGTCGATGAGGTCGCGGAGATCCTCGTCGAGCGGCGGGGGGTGCGCATCGAGCGCATCGTCTCCACCGGCCAGGCGACGCCGGAAGGCCAATGGTACGATCAGGAGACCGATGAGTGGGTGCTGGTCGTGGCCGGTGCGGCGCGCCTCAGGATCGAGGGCGAGGATAGGGACCGCGAGCTTGCCGAAGGCGATTGGATTTTGCTGCCAGCCCATTGCCGCCACCGGGTCGCCTGGACGCAAAGCGAGCCCCCGACCATCTGGCTCGCTATCCATGTCTTGCCCGAAGGCGAGCCCCTAATCTGACGTCGTCGGTTAGGGGTGGGGCTCGCGGTCGGTAGAGCTGCCGACGAAATGCCGGTAGAGCGCCTGCGCCCGGTTGGCGTAGGAGGCCTCGCCAATCCCGAGCCGCGACGGCATGCTCTCACCTGCCCAGGCCAAGCCATAGTAGCTCCAGACATCGGGCCCCTTACGCGCGAGATAATGCACGGCTTGCAGATCGCCAGGGTCGAACAGCGTGATCAGAAATCTGCTGACTGGGCTCGCGTTCTCGATGGCCACGACAAGACCGCCCGGGCCTATCTCCCGAACCCGCATTCGGTAGACGATTTCGCCGGACGCGCGGTTGTCGGTTTGCGCAAAGTAGAGATCATGGCCGCTCTTCATCTCGGTCAAGGTGAAGTCGGCCCGCGGGTGCGTTGCCTCCGGCCCATCCAGCGCCGTGGCATGGGTGATCAGGGTGCGCCAGCCGCCTTCGGTTACGGACCAATATTGGATGCCCTCCAACGCCGAGATGGCGCCGAAGCGCGCGAGCAGGCCGTCAATGCTGCCGCTATACGGAAAACGCCCGGCAAGGGCCACGAGCACGCCGCCACTCTTCGCAGTCCAGCCGGTGCAGGCTGGAGGGACCCATGGAACGCTCAACTCACGACTATTCCAGACACGGAGATTGGGTGGTTCGCCAGGGCTCGCATAGTCTGGGAAAGGCGGGGCGGCCGCACAGGGTGGCCGGGGAAGCTCGGCCGCGGCTGCCGTGCCAACCGACCATAACAGGACGGCAATAGCGAGCAGCGCTCTCACCGGGAGGAAGCCGAGGCGATCGATCTGCAACATTAGCCGGCCACTCGAGCGCCACCCTGTCATGCGACCTCTACGAGGATCGAACTGAAGCAGTCGAAAGGAGGCAGCAGTGAGTTTGTCGCGGAGCGATGTGTCGGCCAACACCATGGCCACGGATGCCATGAACAAAGTCCCCCAGATCACCTTCGCCTTTTGGGTGATGAAAATCTGCGCCACGACGCCCGGCGAAACGGCAGGCGACCTTTTGTCGATGACCTTGAATGTGGGTTACGCCGTCAGCAACCCCATCTTGATCGGCATCTTCATCGCCACTCTGGTGGCTCAGCTCGCCTCGAAATCCTTTCATCCGTTCCTCTATTGGACCGTCATCCTCTCGACCAGCACCGCCGGGACGACCATGTCGGACTACATGGATCGCACGCTCCAGCTCGGCTACCCCACCGGTGCGGCGATCCTGCTTACCATTCTGCTTTGCATTCTGGCTCTGTGGCGCTTCACCATTGGCTCGCTGTCCGTCAACAACATCCGCACGCTCAAAGTCGAGCTGCTATTTTTCGTCCTCGATTTCAAGCGTGACCAGTCTCGCCAGTAGCGTTGCCGGATAGAGCTGGCCAATCATCGCCTCTACGTTGCTAAGGCTGCGCGCGATGGGGTGCATAGCTGCAATATCGCCGGAGCCCGCCGTCGTAAGCGTTCCGAAGCTGAAATAGATGACAGTGCTGGCGAGCGTTGGCGTGTCCGTGATGGCCATGCCGGAGAAGGCATCCGGGATCAGCAAGCCCACGAAAGTATAAAGCGCCACGAAAGTCAGACCGATGGCGAGGTAGAGCAGGATAGCGCCCATGACGCGATGGTAGGTAATGCGCCCCGGAGCGAAAACCGCGCGCGCAACCACCCAGCTCAGAGCGAGTCCAAGGAGAATCCATGCGCTGGCGTCGAGGTAAAGATCGAAGCTCGAGGGTTGTTGGAGGCGAAGCACCGTGGCCCAAGTTGAGAGGCCGAGGCCGATCAGCATCAACATGAGAGCGGTGGAAATTCCAGACTGTAATAGGACGGCGACGATCACGACGATCGCGCTGGCGTAGCCAACCGAGCTTCGGATGGCACCCGCCGCGTGAAGCGGGGCGATCACGAACAAGATGAGGGCGAGCAGGATCGTCAGTACGGTGAGGAGCGGATCGCGCAAACGCTCCTGCAAACCCCCGTAGCGCTCCTTGATGACTTGGTAGCGTTTCTTGATGACGGGGTCGATCACGCGTCTAAGTCCCTGCCCAAGCTGACTGGCATGAGAATTGGCCCGAGGACACGCCTCTTGGCAATCGCTTTGATTTCCGACCAGGGACGATAATGAGCAGCGCCCGATGCTACTCGGCGGCGAGCCTCACATATTGGCCGTTGGCGACGGGGCAGCGGGCCCAGAGCTCCTGGAGAGCTTGGATCAAATAGGCCATCTGCGCATCGCTATGCACCGGGGAGGGGGTGAGGCGCATGCGCTCGGTGCCGCGCGGCACAGTCGGGTAGTTGATCGGCTGCACATAGATGCCGTAGCGCTCGAGCAGCATGTCGGTGACCGCCTTGCAATGCACGGGATCGCCGACGATCACCGGCACGATGTGACTCGGATTGTCCATCACCGGAAGCTTCGCCTCGGCGAGATGCCACTTCAGTGTGGCAACGCGCTCGCGAAGGCGCTTACGCTCCGCGTCGCTCGACTTGAGATAGCGGATGCTGGCAAGCGCACCAGCGACGATGGCGGGAGCCAGCGAGGTGGTGAAGATGAAGCCCGGCGCATAGGAGCGAATGGCGTCGCAGCAGGCTTTG
>Ga0315293_10006084_pt1 | contig 11310 bp, 8 predicted proteins | sample YL17G13_20_MG_FD_203071 | JGI IMG/M metagenome (GOLD analysis project Ga0315293, IMG submission 203071) | Sediment microbial communities from Yellowstone Lake, YNP, Wyoming, USA - YL17G13_20 | ecosystem: Environmental > Aquatic > Freshwater > Lake > Sediment | place: USA: Wyoming | collected... | reverse complement strand
TCATATCCGCCTGTATCGACGACATCCACCACATGCTCTTCATCGATCTGCCATCTGCCGTATATCCGGTCACGGGTAATGCCCCGCTCAGGGCCGACAATAGCCCTGTTCTCCCTGACGAGGAGATTGAAGAGGGTGGATTTTCCCACATTCGGTCTTCCAACGATGGCAACCAGCATTATGTATATCCCAGCCGCTTAAGTTCCTGGGTGTTTTTCGTCCAATCCCTTGTCACTCTGACAAAGAGTTTGAGGTACACCTTTACCCCAAGGAGTCTCTGGATATCAAGCCTCGCGAGCGTACCGATTTGTTTGAGCATCCCACCCTTCTCCCCGATCACGATTGCCTTCTGGCTTTCACGCTCCACATGGACAACCGCACCGATGTAGGTCGGGAAACCCTCCCGGAACTGTTCGATCTCGACTGCGACCGAGTAGGGGATCTCCTTGTGGGTCAGGGTAAACACCTTTTCGCGGATGATCTCGCGGCAAAGGAACCGCTCCGAGAGGTCCGTGAACATGTCTTCCGGGAAGAATCGGGGACCTTCGGGGAGGGCAGCCTTGATGATCCCCATGAGTGCGTCGATGCCCTCTCCAGTCAGGCTGGATATGCCCAGGCAGTGCCGGAAAGGGTAGGCTTTCCCCAGTTCAGTGAGTCTGGTTTGAGCCTCATCCCGGCTGATGAGATCGATCATGTTGAGGGCGAGAATGGCACCCTTCTCCGCCTTCTTCAGGTGGTTCGTGATCAGGGAAATTTTCGAGGGGGTATCGTCGGGTTCCGCCATGACCATGACGAGATCAGCCTCATGAAGTGTGGTCACGGCCTTATCAACCATGTAACGGTTGAGCTCCTTGTGGGGTTCATGGATGCCGGGGGTGTCCAGGAATACGATCTGTGCCTCTTCTCCGTTCCAGATGCCGAGGATCCTATCCCTGGTAGTCTGCGGTTTTTCTGTGATGATGGAAATCTTCTCCGCGATCACATGGTTGAGGAACGATGATTTCCCGACGTTCGGTCTGCCAATGATAGCGACGAAACCGCTCCTAAAGTGCTTAGCCATGCTATTTCAGATCAAGCTGTAACTGCCTGCCCCATTCGGTCTTCACCGGCAGGATCACCTTGAAGCTGGAACCCTTGCCCTCTTCGCTCTCAACATCGATTTTACCACCATGGCGTTTGATGATCCCATAGCTCACAGACAGCCCTAGTCCCACGCCTTTCACATGGGGCTTCTTGGAATAGAACATCTCGAATATGCGCGGGAGATCATCCTGAACGATGCCGACCCCCGTATCGGTGAAGATGATGTTCACGATCCGGTCGTCATGACCCGCTTCGGTCGTCACCGTCAGGAATCCGCCTTGCGGCATCGCCTCAACCGCATTCGTTATGAGATTTACGAACACCTGTTTCAGCTGTTCAGGAACACCCTGGACACAGGGACATGCTCCTTCCCTGAATTCCAGACGTACCTTGTTCTCTTCGAGGTATTTCCTGTTGAAGGCAAATACATCACGCAGGATCTCATTGATATCTATCTCCTGTACCTTTCCCTCGGTGGGCATATAGAAGGTCTTCATATTGCGGATGAGCTCGGCGATCCTGTCTGTCTCCTTGATTGCCAACCTGATGAACTGGGTATCGATCAGGTTCTTATCCTCAATGTTTAAGACGTGGTTCAGACAGCTCCGGATACCATACAGGGGATTATTGATCTCATGGGCGATGGATGCAGCGAGTTTACCTGTGGCTGCAAGCCGCTCAGACTGGACGAGGGCCGACTCCATCTTCTTCTGGTCGGTGATGTCCTTGATGATGGCAGAAAACCCGATGATAGAGCCCGTATCATCCTTAATGGCCGTCATGGTGAGGCTCACGTCAAGGATCAAACCCGACTTCGTCTTTCTCCTCGTCTCCAGATCCTTGACGAATCCCTTCTCCATGACCACATCGAGCACTTCATCAGCTTCTTTGCGCTTGTCATCGGGGATAATGGTGAATGTAGACTTGCCGATGATCTCATCCTCAGTCCATCCGAACATCATGTAGGCACCCTGATTCCAGGATATGATATGCCGGTCCGTGTCCAGACCGATGATGGCATCCGCACTGAAATGTTCGATATTGGCGAGGAGCCGCAGCTTTTTATAATTCCTGACCTCTTCGGTGATATCCCTAGCAACCCCGGTAAACTCCCGCTTCGTTCCGTTTCCTATGCTTCCCAGGGTAATACTCCATACCCGTTTGCCTTCCCGTGTATCAACCGACATGGGGAATACCACTGGACCATTGTTCTCGCTCAAGTTTTTCAAAACACCATGGAGCCTATCAAGTGAAAAATCATCGGAGACAAACTCGTTGCAGGGCCGGCCGAGAATCTCATCCAGAGAGAGGCCAAGCGCCTTTAAGCCCTTTCTGTTCATGTAGACCATCCGGTAGTCATTATCCATAGAGAATATCATATCGCTCGAGCCCTCGACGATAAGCCGGTATCTCTCCTCCGTGTTTCGCAATTCCTGAAGTTTACCCCCGTACAATTCCTGGATCCGTATGGTTGCCTTCCGCAATTCCTCCTCAGCCACCTTCCTGAGGGTGATATCCTCGGCCACGAGGTCTATAGCACGGTATGATCCATCCTGAGCATAATGGATGGATGCACGCCATGTAAGGAAGAGCATGTATCCCGACCGGTTATACGCCCTTACCTCGCCAGACAGGGTGGCAACTCCCTCTTTCACCCCATTGCGGATATCATCCACGATGTGGACATCATCCGGGTGGAGGAGCGATTCCCAGACGATTTCATTTCCGAGGAATTCACCCGCCGGATACCCGAGAAGGCTTTCCAACTCAGGGTTTATGTACGTACACCGGCACTGTTCATCAAGCCAGACGATGATCCCTGGGGCACCCTGTGCGATCCTCTGAAAGCACTCATCATAATGCGAGACCTCTTTCGTCTTCTCCTCCAGGAGCTTATTGAGCCCCTGTATCTGATCCTCAAGCGATTGTAGATCCTGAGTTTCCAGTTCCTGCGTCCCAGGAGAGCCGATGGCGAAGATGCTATCGGTCTGTCCTGCTTTAATGAGGGCGAGCCAAACATCAAGGGTGATCTCAGAACCATCCGCGCTGACAAAGACCATCTTTACCCGGTCAGGACAACCTACGCCAAGGGTGGACAATACCCTTTCCATCTCGCTCTTTGACTTACTTGAAACGATGTCCAGGATGGTGTCCTGCATCGTATCCATACCGTATCCAGTCAGCTGCTGGAAACTCTTATTGAGGAATCTGGGCTTACGGTCTGTATCCATGATGAATATGGCATGGGGGGAGTTGTCGAGGATCTCTTTATAGAAATCCTTGCTGCCCTCAACTGTTTTCCTGGTCTTCCGCAGGCCTTCCATGGAATGACGTATCTCGATAGCCTTGTCGACATCCTGCTTGAGTTCGCTCGGAAGGAACGCCCCCTTGCGAAGGTACCTGAACACGTGCTTGGAAAGAGCGGCATCCATCGGCCAATCGTCCTCGAAGGCTGTAATCACAATCACGGGCATATGGGGGTCAAGCGTACCACGAACCCTTTCCACCAGTTCCATGCCCTCCATCTCCGGCATCCGGAGATCCGTGATCATGACCTCGAAGCGTTGCTTATTCAGGGCATTCAGTGCCTCAAAGGGACGGGATGCGGGCGTCACCTCGAAGTCATACTTGAGTACCTGATACAGGTAGTTCCTAAAAACAGGGTCATCCTCAACAACCAGAATCCTCTTCTTCATGGCTGTCACTTTTCTTCTGGTATGCGGATAGTAAACATCGATCCTTCACCCGGCCTGGAGACCACGGTTATATTGCCGCCTATGGACTCCACGATATCTTTGGCCAGGGAGAGTCCGAGTCCCATACCGGTCCGAGATGGCCACTCGCTGTAGAAGGGTTCGAAGATCTTTCCAATCTGTTCCTCGTGCATGCCTATGCCGAGATCGATAATGGAAAAAACGATAAAGCCCTGATCAGAGGAAACCCTCAAAGAAACCTCCTGTCCCGAGGAGGAGGCATTTATCGCGTTCATGAGACAGTTCATGATCACCTGTTCCATAGCCTGCGACTTTATGAGGGCACTCTCTATCGCGAGTTCTTTCCTAAGGACGACCCCTGATGAACGCGCCAGTGGGGTAACCAGGAGAAAGACCCCGTCGCTGAAGGCGGCGAGATCGGTAAGCACCGCTGATCCTTCCCACTTCTTCGTGAGGCTCAAGAGCTGATTGACAATCTTGAGGACGTTGTCCGTTGCAATGATCATGTTGTCCACCATGCCTTGAAAATCGAGGTCCTCCTCCACCCCCCGCAAGACCTTGATATTCCCTTTTACGAGATCCTCCTTCATGATGCTTGCAAAACCCTGGATCGCCCCCAGAGGACTCTTCATGTTATGGGCCATGGTTGCAGCAAGATTTCCTACAGCGCTCATCTTTGCATAGGCGGCCACCCGCTTCTGCTGATCAAGGTCACGGGTAATATCCCAGAAGAGGATGAGAGTCCAGCGGTTCACCTTGATAGGATGGGTGATGATCCGGAAGACGCGTTTCGATCCCTCAAGAATTCTATCATATTCCATGTGTGCGAGGATAGCTGCGGTAAGCCCCTCCATTTCTGGATCCTTCCGGAGTGCCTCTATGACATTAATACCCGTGATCCCGAGGGAAGACCGGATATCGCTTGACATCATGTTCTCGGTACAGAGATCCCCCTTCTCATTGACCAGGCAGAGCCCCATCGGAGACGCATCGATCAGCTCCATATTGAGATGGAACAACTCCTCGGCCTTCTGCTTTTCCAGGGAAGCGCTGGAAAGGGCCTGTCTCAAAGTCTCGGTCTCCTCATGACGCGTGGTCTCGGTATAAATGCGCTTCAAGCTCGATGCCACCGCCTCGACAATGGTGGAAATGAGGGCGTGGTCATCACCCAATTCTTCATCCAGGGGCTTCAGGTACACGAACGTCCCGGAAGCGAGGCTCATACCGACCGGATAATCGCTGGATACAATCATGCTTTTCAATTCTTCATCTCCGACCCGGATGAACCTCTGACTCTCACCCGTACGCATCTCAAAGACGAGATTCATGCCCTGGATCTTGAGCCCCCCCAAGAAAGCCCTGATGAGTCCTGCATTGCTGAGGAGGGTTGCCGTAGTCTCCAGGGCTTCAGAAATCTTAAGGGTTTTGTTGAGGTTGGCCATGAGACTGATGACGATATCAGAGCGCCGGCTCAGACGCTCCACTTTTATCGTTCGCTGCTGTAGTGCGATGGAGACGTCCGAGAGCCGCATGCTCGCCTTGTTCACCAACCTGAAAAGGCCCTCCCTCGGCTTACCGACCCCGAGCTCATTGCTGATTGCAGCTATCTCAGACGGCACCGTCAGCATGATGTCATCGAGCAGGTCGGAATTCAGCTGAAAGCGCTTCAAGAGCGGATTGGTAATCCGAGCAGGGAAGTAGTTGCCCGATACACCGCTGTAGGTCATGTGGGTGAGGATGTTCGCGATATGGATAACCCCTGAGATACGGTACTGGTCTTCGTCGATAACAAGCACCGGGGCATGATGGCACCAAACGCTCTCCACATAGATCCCAGGCAGCCCCCATTTCTCGAGCACGGACCTTCCAATATCCGCATGGGTAGTGCCGATGACCTCCCGCTCGATATCGATGAGCGACCGCAGGCCGTCCTTCGCTCGCTCCAGCACTCCCGCATAAAGCTGATGATCGCTCAGGTCGAGGATGAGCTTCCCGATGTCATGGAGGAGGCCGGCGGAAAATGCCTTGCCGGAAAGCCTTTCATCAAGTGTCTCCATGATAGCCCTGGCATAAATGGCGCAGGCGATCGTATGTCGCCAGAACTCCTTATAGTCGAGTCCGGAGCCCTTGACGGTGGGGAACATGTCCAGGACACAGAGGCCCAGTGCCATGGTCTTCACTGCTTCCAGTCCCATGGCCACCACGGCGTCCCGTACCGTATAGATGGTCCGTGATCGCCGGTAGTGGCTCGAATTGGCGAGCGAAAGAATACGCGCCGTCAATGCCTGATCTTTCTCAATGAGCCCGGACAGTTTCGCCACCGAGACATCGTCTTCGAGCGCCATTCGAAGCACATGATCGGCGAGCTCCGGCAGGACCGGGATTGCCTGTACGTTAAACGTATCGGCCTTCATAGTATGAGATGTATAATATCCATAAACGTTAGACAAGCATTTTCTATGCGCCCTCCGGCATAGAGACATCCTCGGGGCACCTGTTCGTCACCCGTGTACGCAAACTTCAGCCTAAGCTGATTCTCCCGTTGGTAGCCGAGGAGTTCAGGGATATCCCGCGGGTTCACCCGCAGCGTGGAGACATCCCCCTCTGCCAAAAGTCTTTCGGCCATGAGCCTGAAGCCTAGCGCCCGCACGAGATAACCGAAGCAGTGATGGAGGGGCCCGGCCGTGACTTTCAAACCGGGGGATAGCGGGAGCCCAATCCGGATGATAGTGCACTCCACCGCCTGCAATACGGCATAGGCATAAAGCGCCCGGGCAACTGCTTCATCGAGGCTGAGCGGTGTATACGTCCCCTCACGGTACATCTCCTCCAACGCCGTGCCAGCAATCACCACCGTCGGGTAAACCCGTGCCGTATCCGGTACAAGCCTTTTGACTTCTTCCACCGTGGCCTTGAGGCTTTGCCTGTTCTCTCCGGGGAGCCCGGGCATAATCTGTATACCAAGTCGTAACCCGGAGCTCTTGACGAGACGGGAGGCCCTGCGCGTGTCGGCGCTGGAATGACCTCTGCCGCTCAGCGCAAGCACGTCATCATCCATGGACTGCGCCCCGAGCTCAAGTTCAACAAGGCCTGCTTCCTTGAGACGATTAAGCATGGCTGCATCAAGCAGGTCGGGCCGAGTCGAAGCCTTCAGCCCATGCACGATCCCTCTCTTTACCAGGTTCGCACCAACTGCAAGGTAGCGCTCGAGGAGCGCGGGATAGATCCCGGTAAAAGAGCCGCCATAGAAAGCGATGAGCCTGAGTCGCTTATGCGGTGCAGAACACTTTGCGAGGAAATCTTCGACAATCCCTTCCACCTCCTGCGGCTCGACTGGCTCGGAAAACTGGGCCTGGTCGCAGAAGATGCACCGCTGGGGGCAGCCCAGGTTGGAGACGAAGACGGGGATTACGATAGGGGATAGTTCAGAGATCGCAATGCCTCCCTGCAGGCATGTTGCGAGGCCTGCTTCTTGCTCCGTCCCTCCCCTCTTCCCATGACCGCACCGTTCACCATCACCACCACGACAAAGGTCTTTTCATGCTCCGGTCCCGTTTCCTCTTCGACCTCGATCTCGGGCTGACAGCGGAACCGCGACTGGCAATACTCGATAAGGATGCTTTTGAAATCGGAGATAGAGATGTCCGTGAGCGCTCCGATCACCTCGCGGACATGGTGTTCGACGACAAAGCACGCCTCCTCGAATGAGCTGTCGAGGAATATGGCGCCGATAAGGGCTTCATAGGCGTCCGCCTGGATGGACGGCTTTTCACTCCCCCCGTCCTGCTCCTCCCCCCTGCCCAGGCAAAGCGCCTGTCCAAGACCCAAATGCTGCGCGATCTTGACGAGCGTCCCTTCGCTGACGAGCTCGGCCCGGATCTTGGTGAGCCTCCCCTCGTCTTCCATGGGGAATTCCCGAAAGACCTTGCGCGTAATGGCCGCATTCAAGATGGTGTCACCGAGAAATTCGAGCCGCTGGTTATCACACATGCCCTCGTCCCTGTGCTCATTCGCATAGGTGGAGTGGGTGAGCGCCTCCTGGAGAAGGCTGTCGTTCTTGAAGGTATATCCGAGCCTGGCCTCCAGATCACATCCCACTGAGCAGGCCCTCGAGATCTATCCCGGAGAGGAAATCTCTTTTGTCGCACCCCAGTTTGTACTGGATGGGGGTGATCGAGATTATCTTGTTCTTCAGGCAGACGGCGTCCGTATCCTCGGTCTCGTCCATGATCTTCGTCATCCCGGCTTGCCAGTAGTACGTGATCCCCCGTGGGTCGGTGCGCTGCACGAAATTGTCCACGATCCGGGAATCCCCCTGCCGCGTGATCCGTACCCCCTTGATCTCCGCGAGGGGTGCGGAGGGGCAGTTCACATTCAAGGCAAAGGGCAGGGGCTTTCCCAAGGAGGCCAGCCTGGATGCGAGCCGGGTGCCGAATATGCTCGCCGCGTTGTAATCGGGATGGAAGTAGTTGTCCACGGAGAGCGCGATCCCCGTGAACCCGAGGATGAGCGCCTCAGTCGCGGCAGAGACCGTCCCCGAATACAGGACATTTATCCCGACGTTCTCGCCCTTGTTGATCCCCGAAACCACGACATCGGGGGGCGGGTCCATGAGGCAGGATACCCCCAACTTCACGCAGTCGGCAGGGCTTCCGGTGATGCCATATCCGTAGAAATCGCCGCCACGGTGGATGGGGATGACCCTGAGTGGGTCGGCGATAGTGATCGTATGGCCCACGGCCGACTGCTCGGTCACCGGGGCAATCACCACCACCTCGCCGATTTTCTCGAGCTCGTGCTTGATGGCCGCCAGGCCCTGGGCATAGATGCCGTCGTCGTTGGTCAGCAGAAAACGCATGGCACTCTTATTAGCCCCAAGCCACACCGGATGCAAGACCCAAAAAGTTCGCCCCCCCCTTGATCCCAGGTGAGGCCAAGAACCCGCAGGACGGTCCGCTCGCTTGTCATCGGTCTGGAGAGCGGACCGCCCGGCGGATGTCAAGCCCCCCTGAAGATTCAGGGGGGATGGGGGATTTGAGCTTTTGAAGGGGCTTGAGCTTTAGAACATGTTGTAGCGCAGGACGCGGACGTCGTGTGACAGGAAGCCCTTCTGACCAACGATGACGAAACCGTCAGGGTTGCCGCCGCTCTCGGTGATGATGATGGAGAGCCCCTGATCATCGAGGTCAATGCCGCCGTGCCTTTCCTGGTAAATGCAGGTTCCTGAGGCATCGAGCACCGCGATGTAAACGTCCGAGTCGCCGACACTGGGTGGACCGGAGCCGCCGCGGATATCATCCGAGAAGGTCATGCCGGTCAGGATGAAGCCGAGGCCGCCGGGGATCTCCGCCAAGGAATGTGCCTCGTCAATTGCTTCTCCACCCGAGAGGGTGGACCAGGATTTGCTCCCAATTGGATCTTGGTACTTTATGGTACAGGCGTCAGGTTTGGCGTTCCCGCTTCCGGCAAAGGAATTGATCCATCCGGTAACCACAAAACCGCCATCGGCTGCCTGGACGACGTCCCAGGCAGCGCCGCCGATAATGGGAAAGCTGCTGCTGTCCTCCCAGAGGATAACGCCGGAGAGGTCGGTGCGGATCACATAGAATGCGAGGACATTCTTGCTCCCGGCCAGGATATAGCCATTGGCGTTCCCTAGATTATCTACGGTCTCCTTGATTGAGTAGGCGAACTCAAAGGTCCCGGTAGCATAGAGCCTATCCCAGGATACCGTGCCATCTGCGTTGAGTTTGATCACATGGATGTCGGCGAGCAGAAGGCTGGGGCTGGTGTAGCCCGCCAAGATATATCCGCCGTCTTGGGTAGTCTGGATGGAGTAGGCGTAGTCATTCCCGGTTCCGCCATACATGGTCTGCCCTTGGACGACGCCCGCGGCGGAGAGTTTCAGGACGTAGAAATCCTTCCCGCCGGAGTTGGTCACCCCGGGGATATCCGTTGAATCCGAGTAGCCGGCTACGATATAGCCGCCGTCAGCAGTACATTGGATAGAGCGGGCGATGTCGTCACCGCTACCGCCATATAGAGCCTGCCATTGGAGATTGCCGGCTGCGTAGAGTTTCAGCACATAGCAATCGTAGCCGCCATGGTTTGTGGCACCAGCGATATTCGTCGAATTTGACTTGCCGGCCACGATGTATCCGCCGTCCGCGGTCTGCTGGATGGAATATGCTACATCATCTCCGCTGCCCCCGAAGGTTTTCTCCCACTTGTCCTCAATGAGCGCTACCGTAATATCCCAGGTGTAGCTCGCCTGGCCATCGACGTTCGATACAGTCACCTTGAGGGTATGCTGTCCGAGGTTTGCCGACGTGGGGGCATAGGTAAAGGTGTTCGTGGTCGATGCCTGCGTTATGCCATCCAATTCCCAAACATAGGTAAGGTTACCACCCGTGGCCGTTACGGTGAACACCTTGCTCTGGTTGGCCTGCAGAGTGATCGGACTTGGAGGAGAAGTCGAAGTGATGCTGGGTTTGCAACCGAATGCAACGAGGACAAGGACGGCGATCACGATGAGACTCCATATCCTCCTCATTTCCATACAGTTCCCCCTTTATCGTTTGTGACACGGTATAACATACGTACACGTGTGGAGTAGCAAATTAAGTGCCACATTATCTTTATGATATTATACGGTGAACATTCGCACAAGGGTAAAAAAATGAAATCATTTTCCACTTTTTCCGAAAATATTTCACATTCTTGATTCCTTTGTGGTCGTGGGGGAATATTCGCGTTCCCACTACTCTTATGATTCATTCACAGATGTTCCTTTATAGTCCCCCAAAATATTGACGTGGACGTTCGAGCCAGCGACAGCGAGGTTATACTCCTGGTGTGCAGTTGTTTTTTGATCTCTCACCGGTGGGAACAACCCTGTCCTGATGGTTCATCTACCTGTAACGGTGCTCGATGGTGTCAATGCTACGGCTTTACCGTGACTATCCACTTCACGGGAAAGTATCCGGTCGCCACTGAGTTCTCCACGACGAGGAGCCAATGGGTTCCAATATCTGGTATTGTGGGCGTATATGTATAGGATGTTATCCCATACGTAGCGGGAATTTCTTTCCAATCCATATACCACTTGATCTGGTACTGGCTCTGAAACACATCGATCGAAAAGGTGATGCTTTCACCCACACGGATGGCCTGGTGTAATTCCTTGGGCGAATGTGAAACAATGCACCCGGGCAGGACTGAAAGGACCAGGATGAATCCGATGATCAACACGCCTTTTCTCATGGATATCCCTCCCAACAGTTATGTAGGCTGGGTTGCAAATTAAGTGCCATTGTCTAAGTATAATATTACAAGGAGGAGTCACTTCGCAAGGGCAAAAAAAGAAACCAGTGCAAAAAAAAACCTTTTTCACTTTGCAAGATCATTGAAAAGCAACAAAACCCCGCAGGCATGCAAGATGGTCGGGTCCTGCAGCTAAAGGATGTTTGGGAACTGATGTTCACGGGGCGGGGAGAAGCTGCCATGTTTGTGC
>Ga0315293_10006082_pt1 | contig 11312 bp, 7 predicted proteins | sample YL17G13_20_MG_FD_203071 | JGI IMG/M metagenome (GOLD analysis project Ga0315293, IMG submission 203071) | Sediment microbial communities from Yellowstone Lake, YNP, Wyoming, USA - YL17G13_20 | ecosystem: Environmental > Aquatic > Freshwater > Lake > Sediment | place: USA: Wyoming | collected... | reverse complement strand
TGATGTACAGGTGAGGCTGATCAATGCGGATGACCTCGAGGAACAGATCGGGGTCGTTGGGGGATATTTCTTTCCAGATCAGCGCGTTCCCTGGGCCGGCGTTGTAGGCCGCCAGCGCGGCGACCAAGTCGCCCTCGAAGCGCTGACGCTGCTCAAGAAGGTATGCGGTGCCAAAGCGCACGCTGACCATCGGCCGGTACAGGTCTTGGTCGGTGTAGCCAGGCGGCCAGCCGAGCTCCTCGGCCAACTGCTGCCCCGTGGAAGGAATCACCTGCATCAGGCCGCGCGCTTCGGCGTACGACGTGGCATACCCCTCGAACAGGCTCTCCTGTCGGACGACGCTCAGCAGGAACAGCGGGTCGAACCCGGCCTCGGCGGCAGCCGGCAGGATCAGTTCGCCGAAGTAGGCTGCGAAGCGGATGTGGTTGAAGTACACCGGCGCCGTCAGCGTGGCGGCGTCGTCCATACCGGCCAGGCGCAGGATCTGGCGTGAGGCGAAGATGGCCGACGGGTACATGCGCAGGTCGAGCAGCGCGTGCATCAGCCGGTAGGTCGCCTCGGCATCCGTCTCCACCGAGCGGCGCAGCGACTCGAGCTCGGCCTTGGATTCGCCGTACAACCCCAGCCGCATGAACTCCACACCCCTCGTCCAGCGCGGGTCCGCCGCCAGCGCCAGGCCCAGGTCGGAGAGCGGTTCCGGCCCGGCGACCGTGAAGGTGGACCTCAGCCACGCCTCGGCTTCGGCGCGTTCCGCATCCGCGTCGGTGGTGAAGTCGAAGACGCCCAGCGACTGGAAAGGTGCACGCCCGACGAGCAGATCGCCGGCGCGCAGGGAGTAGTAGCCCGTCGGATCCGCCACCTCGGCCGCCCGCCAGGCTTCGCCTGCGCCGGCCGAATCGCCCAGGGCCTGGCGCGCCTTTCCGATCCACAGCAGCGCTGCGGCGCGCTCAGCGGGGTCCTGAGAAGACGTATCGGCGGTCTGGAAGGCAGCCAAGGCCTGGTCGAATGCCGGCTGGCGATAACGGGCAATGCCCCCCTGGAACGCTCCCGCGAACGCCTCCCCGCTTGACGGATACTCGGCCGGGATCCGCAGCCAGATGTCCGCCGCCCAGCCCAGATCCCCGGACCGTTCCGCCACGCGGCCGGCAGCGAACAGCGCGGCCGGCGCTTCGGCGTGCCCGGGTAGGCTGGCTACAAAATCCAGGTAGGTCTGGACCGAGTCGGCGTACAGGTCAAGTTCCGTCCAGCGCACCTTGGCCAGGGTCAGCCACGCATCCGCACGCTGGGTGCTGTCCGGATACTGCAGGACGACGGTGCGCAGGTCCTCGATGGCGCCGTACACGTCGCCCAGTTCGAGCGAGGCGAGGGCGCGGTAGTAGAACGCGGCTGCGCTCGGCGCCCTGGCGATGGCGCGGTCGAGGGCGAGTTTGGCGGGTTCGTGGGCGCCGGCCTGGTAGTCAATATAGCCGCGCAGGTAGTCATCGACAGTCACACCGGCATCGACCAGGCGAACGAGGCCGCTGTACGCATCGTAGGCCTCGGGAAAGCGCTGGATGGAATCCAGGTAGCGGGCCTGCGCTGCGGCCGTCTCGCCCTTCTGCTCCAGCGCCAGGCCCGAGAGGAAGTTCAACGTGGCCAGCAAGGATGGATCGGCCGAGGCAACTGCCAGCGCGTCGAACTCGGATAGCGCGCCGTCCGGGTCTCTGGCCTCGACCAGCGCCCTGCCGATCTTCACCCGCAGTGTGGCATCGCCTTCCAGCCGCGGCGCGGCCAGCGCCGCGCGGTAGGCGGCGATGGCGTCAAGCGGCGCGCCCCCCGCCCGCCACAAGTCACCGATCTTCTCCTGGACGAAGGCATCGAGCAAACCAGGTCGAAGCGTCACATACTGCACGTAGTCCTGCAGTGCTTCGCCCGCCTGGCCGAGCTCCTCGTGGGCCACGGCGCGCAGGAAGTAGGCCTCGGCGCTCTGCTCCGGCTGCGGATCACTCATGACAAGCTGGTTGAAGGCTTCGACGGCTTCGGGAATCCGCCCGGCTTGTAGCAGCGTGGTCCCCAGGCCGAGCTGCGCTTCGGCGCGATCGCCGGGATCGCCCGCCGCGGACAACGCCTGCCGATACAGCCCCTCGGCAGACTCCCAGTCGCCGATGCGCCGCGCATCGGCCGCCTGCTGCAGGAAGGCAGCCGGTGCCGGCGTCGCCGTTGGCGTGGGCGCCGGAATGGGCGTATCGCTCGGCACCGGCATGGCGCTGGGCGGAAGCGGGGTGCTTGCCGGCACCGGCAGGCTGCACGCGCTGAGCACCTGCCCCAAGAGCAGACCGAGACAGACGCAGATGGCCATGGAGCGCGGCATGCCCGGCATCATACAGGCGGTTGCGGGAGGGTGTCAATCCAGGCCATCGATGGCCCGCCTCCCGCCGACGGGCGGCCGATTTCGGAAGTCCAAAGGACTTCAGAATTCGCTCCCCCTTTCCCGCTCCTTGCTGCGACCGCTCCGCTGTGCTACACTGCCGACTGCCCAACCGCCGCGCTCTCCCCGAGAGCGCGCTTTCGTGCCCCGGCGAATCGCCTGCCCGATCTAGGCGCGGCTGTGGACGATGTCGAGGATGAGGGACACCCAGGACAGCCACCCATGCGCGCCGTGGAATGGAATCCGGTCGGACCGTGCGTCCGCGTCGTCGACCAGCGGCAGCTTCCGGCCGAACTCATCTGCCTTGACCTGTTCGAGGTTGAGGACGTGGCGACGGCGATCACCGCGATGGCCGTGCGCGGCGCACCGACGATCGGCGCCACGGCTGCGTTCGGCTTGGCGCTGGCGGCGCACGCGTCTTTGGCCGTCAGTCTCCCGGCGTTCTGGGACGACATCGGGCAGGCCTCGCGCCGGCTGCGGTCAGCCCGCCCGACGGCGGTCAACCTCGCCTGGGCGCTTGACCGGCTGGCCGGCCGCGTCCGCGACGCGAACCCGCCTACCGTGGAGGCAGCGCAGGCGGCCTTCCTGATCGGCGCGCAGCAGCTGGCGGACGAAGAAGTCGCGCGCAACCGGCGCATCGGACAGCATGGCGCAGCGCTCCTGTCCGATGGAGATACGGTGATCCATCACTGCCACACCGGGGCGCTGGCCGCGGTCGACTACGGCACGGCGTTGGGCGTCATTCGCGCGGCGCACGAACAGGGCAAGCGGCTGCACGTCCTGGTGGACGAGACACGGCCCCGGCTGCAAGGCGCCCGCCTGACCGCCTGGGAGCTCCAGAAGCTCGGGATCGCTTTCGAGATCATCCCCGATTCGGCGGCAGGACTCTTCCTTCAGCGCGGTGACGTACAGGCGGTGCTTGTCGGCGCCGACCGGGTGGCCGCCAACGGTGACGTCGCCAACAAGGTCGGGACGTACATGCTCGCCCTGGCGGCGCAGGCGAGTCGGGTCCCGTTCTATGCCGTCCTCCCGACCTCCAGCATTGATCCGGCGTGCCCCAACGGAAGAGCCATCCCGATCGAAGACCGGCCCCCGGAAGAGGTGCTGAACTTGTCGATCGACGGGAGGCCGGTCGCGCCGCCCGGCGCATCCGCGCGCAACCCCGCGTTCGATGTTACCCCCCATGCCTGCATCACCGCCCTCGTGACTGAGGTTGGCATCCTGTATCCGCCGTATGGTCCCGCACTTCGCCGCGCGTTCACGGAAGGACAGCCCGCATGACCCTGGCGCTTTCTGGTTCGATTGCCTATGACTACCTGATGACCTTCCCCGGCCGGTTCCGGGATCACATCCTTCCCGAGCGGCTGGATCGCTTGAGCCTGTCGTTCCTGGTCGACTCGCTTGAACGCCGGCGGGGCGGAATCGCCACCAACATTGCCTACACACTGGCACTCCTCGGGGAGCGGCCCCTGGTCGTCGGCACCGTCGGCGAGGACTTCGACGAATACCGAGCCTGGCTGGATTCGAAGGGCGTCGATACCTCCGCCATCCGGACGGTGCCCGGGCTGTTCACCGCCTCCTTCTTCGTGACCACCGACACGGCCAACTCCCAGATCGCCAGCTTCTATACCGGCGCCATGGCCAGGGCCGGCGAGTTGAGGCTGGGTGATCTACACCCCCGCCCCACACTCGTGGTGATCTCAGCCAATGACCCCGCCGCCATGGAGCGGCATGCCGAGGAGTGCCTGAGTCTCGGGATCCCCTACGCCTACGATCCCAGCCAGCAGGTCGTGCGCATGGACCCGGCTACGCTGGCGCACGGACTGCACGGCTGCATGGCGGCCTTCGGCAACGACTACGAGTTCGCCTTGATCGAGGAGAAGACCGGGCTGACACCGCAGGCGCTGGTGCAGCGGGCAGCCTTCGTCGCTGTCACCCTGGGGGAGGCGGGGGCCGACATCTACACGCGCGACGGACGCATCCACGTGCCCGCCGTCCCACCGAGGGCGATCTCCGATCCGACAGGTGTCGGCGATGCCTTCCGCGGAGGTTTCCTCAAGGGGTTGGTGCACGGGCTGGCGCTCGAGCGCTGTGCCCAGATGGGCGCGCTGGCGGCCGCGTACTGTCTGGAGACCCATGGCACCCAGGGGCACGACTTCGACCTGCCTGCGTTCGTGCGTCGCTTCCGCCAGCATTTCGACGACCAGGGCGACATGGACCGCCTGGCATGACCCCTGATCTGCTGGCGCGCGTCGAGCGGGTGCTCGAACGCGAACGCCTGTGGTCGGCGTACGCGTTGGCCGACCTTGAGCCGCCGCACGCGGCCGATGCCCAGTGGCTAGCCGGCGAGGAGGCCGTTGTCCTGGTCTTTCGTGCCTTCGAACCCCCCGTGCTCTTCGCGGCGGGGTCGCCAGACGAGGCGCGTAGACTGCTGGCGAAGATTCCATCCGGCCGATACCTGTTCACGCTGATGGGGACGCATCGAGCCCTGCTGGCTCCGCGGATCCAGGAATCCACCGAGACGCAGATGTGGCGGATGGCGCTTCATCCGGAATCGTTCGATGCGGGCCTGGCGGCCGGCGCAGAGCCTCTCTCGAGGGGGGATCTACCGGCGATCGAGGCCTTGTTGGGTGAGCATCCCGATCGCCCGGACGCATTCGACCCCGGCCAGCTCGACGACCTTGCCTTCTACGGCGTTCGCCAGGGCGGCGCGCTCGTCGCCGTCGCCGGAACCCACGTCGTCTCCCAGTCCCGCCGCCTGGCGGCCGTCGGGAACGTGTTCACCCATCCCCAGCATCGAGGCCGCGGACTGGCCACGCAGGCGACGGCAGGCGTCGTGCACGCGCTGCTCGGGCGCGGGGTGGAGACGATCGTGCTCAATGTCTCGATGCGCAACGCGCCGGCCATCGGCTGCTACGAAAGGCTAGGATTCTGGCCGTTTTGCGGCTACTATGAAGGCGTCGGGCAAGTAGGCCCGGCGTCCGATTCCATCCAGGAGTAGACAGTTCCATGAGTCAAACGCACGACGTCAAGGACATGCGCCTGGCCGAGGGCGGCCGGCGACGGATCGAATGGTCCGATCTGGAGATGCCGGTTCTGCGGCAGATCCGGCAGCGGTTCGAGAAGGAACGACCGCTGAAAGGCGTGCGTGTCTCGGCCTGCCTGCACGTGACGACCGAGACCGCCAACCTGATGCGCACGCTGCAGGCCGGGGGCGCCGACACGGTGCTGACCGCCTCCAATCCCCTTTCGACGCAAGACGATGTCGCCGCCTCGCTCGTCTCGCACTTCGAGATCCCAGTCTTCGGGATCAAGGGCGAGGACAATGCCACGTACTACAAGCACATCCACGCGACACTCGATCACAAGCCCAACGTCACCATGGACGATGGCGCCGACTTGCTGAGCACGCTCCACAAGGATCGCCGCGAGCTGCTCAAGGATGTCGTCGGCGGGACTGAAGAAACGACCACCGGCGTGATCCGGCTGCGGGCCATGGCGGCCGACAAGGCACTGGCCTACCCGGTCATCGCCGTCAACGATGCCATGACCAAGCACTTCTTCGACAACCGCTACGGCACCGGCCAGTCGACCCTTGACGGCATCGTCCGCGCCACCAACATCCTGCTGGCCGGCAAGGTCTTCGTCGTCTCGGGCTACGGCTGGTGCGGCCGCGGCCTGGCCAACCGTGCACGCGGCATGGGCGCCAACGTCGTCGTGACCGAGGTTGATCCATTGGCGGCGCTGGAGGCGGTGATGGACGGCTTCCGCGTCCTGCCCATGCGCGACGCCGCCCCGATCGGCGACATCTTCTGCACACTGACCGGCGATCTGAACGTGCTCGACAGGCCGCATCTCGAGGTGATGAAGGACGGCGCCATCATCTGCAACTCGGGCCACTTCAACGTCGAGATCAACATCCCGGCGCTCGAATCGATGGCTACGGAGAAGCGGCGGGCGCGCGAGTTCATCGAGCAATACATCCTGCCCGATGGCCGTCGGATCAACCTGCTGGCGGAGGGCCGGCTGGTGAATCTGGCGGCGGCCGAAGGCCACCCCGCCAGCGTGATGGACATGTCGTTCGCCAACCAGGCGCTGTCGCTCGAGTACCTGCTCCAGCATGCCAAGGAGCTGGAGAACAAGGTCTACGGGGTCCCGGAGGCCATCGACCGGGAGATCGCCCGTCTCAAGCTCGAGGCGATGGGGATCCGCATCGACGTGCTGACCGACGAGCAGCGCAAGTACCTGGCGTCGTGGGAGGAAGGCACGTAGGCACCCGGCCGCGGGAGGTAATGACCAGGCCCGCAGCCGGCGAAGCGTGAGCTGCGTTCCTGGCGATCGCCGTGCGCGCCCAGAGGTGCAGCCGGGGAGCTTGGTTGTGCCTCTCGGTGGCCTCCGCTAGACTTGTCGACGTCGCTGGCGGGGGTTCCCCGGACCCGCCCGGGGGTCCCCCGGCGCAGGCAGGGGATGACCTGATCACCTCTCTACGTGACGATGCAGGGCCCGCCCCCTCGGGAGAGGGGAGCCGTCTGTGTCTTCCTGTGCCGCTCCCTTTTGTGCGCGTCGCCCTCCTGGCACGGATCGTTGGGCACCGGACGAGCACGCGTGAAGGCCGCTCACTTTGACAGTGGAGGAGTCGCATGAGTCGAAAACTGCTCGTGGCGTTGATTGTCCTGGGTCTGGCGGCTTCGCTCGCCTGCGCGTTGCCGGGCGCCATCGCTGCCGGCACCGATGGGGGTGAGGAATCGGCGATCACTTCCGGGGAGCCCGAGCCGGGGGGGGACCCGGCGGAAGACCCGCAGCCGCCGGCGGATTCTGCCCCGGGCGTCGCCGCGCGCCAGGGGATGAAGCTCATCTTCATCCACCATTCGTCGGGCGAGAACTGGCTTGCCGATGAGAACGGCGGGCTCGGACTGGCCTTGATGGAACATGGCTACTTCGTGAGCGACACCAACTACGACTGGGGCCCAGAGGTATCCGATCTGGGCGGCCCGATCGGCTCATTTACCGACACCGGGAACTGGTGGAACTGGTTCCGCGGGCCCGACAGCGAGGCCATCCTCCAGGCGGTGTTTTCCGAGTCGGAGCAGCATGCCGCGTATACCCGTCTCGATGCGGATCCGGGGGGCGAGAACGAGATCGTGCTGTTCAAGTCGTGCTTCCCGAACTCCGCGATGGACGGTGACGGCGGCGATCCGCCTGCCGGGGAGGACAACCCCTTGCGCGGTCTGGATGCAGGCAGCGGCTTCCAGACGGTGATGAATGCCAAGGGGATCTACATCGAATTGCTCGAGGCGTTTGCCTCCCGGCCAGACAAACTGTTTGTGGTCATCACCGCCCCTCCACTGCAAGAGGACGAGACGACAGGGGAACAAGCGGCCAATATCCGGGCCTTCAACCGCTGGTTGGTGGAGGAGTGGTTGGCGGAATACTCCCTCCCGAACGTGGCGGTCTTTGACTTCTACAACGTGCTGACCTCGAACGGCGGCAGCCCGGACGAGAATGATGCGGGGGCTGAGGGCGGGAACCATCACCGCTTGCGCGACGGCCAGGTCGAGTACATCATCGACCAGGGCACCGACACTTCTGCGTATGCCTACTCCGGCGACTCGCATCCGACGGCCGCTGGGAACCAGAAGGCGACCGATGAGTTCGTGCCGCTGCTGGATAACTTCGTCCGTCTTTGGCGAGGCGAGTAGGTAGACATGCGTTTGCCACGGTCGCAGGTTCGGGAACCCTGAACGGCGGCGGCGAGGGCGTGATCACGAGTCAGCCAAACCACCTCATGAGGTGCTGAAACTGAAACCCACTTCCCACTGGCTTCTTCTCGCTTCGCTGGCGCTTGCGCTGCAGGCATGCTCCGGGGGCGTTACCCCTCCGCAGGCGACCGCGCCCGTTTCCGACGTGGTGGAAACGTCGGCAGAGATCCCTGCGCTCACCGCGCCGGAGACGTCCCTTCCCATCTGGATCCCCGAACCGGGAACTACCTGGCAGTGGCAGCTGACGGGGGACCTCTCGGACTCGCTTCCGTCCGCGTCCGTTTACGACCTTGACCTGTTCGAGACAGACGCCAGCGCCGTACGTGCCCTGCATGCTCAGGGACGGAAGGTGATCTGTTACTTGAGCGCCGGTTCCTGGGAGGACTGGCGGCCGGACGCAGAGACGTTCCCCGGGGAGATCATCGGGAAGAAGTACCAGGGGTGGCCAGGGGAGCGCTGGCTCGACATCCGCCGCCTCGACGCGCTCGGAGAGATTCTGGGCCAGCGTCTCGACCTCTGCCGCGCCAAGGGCTTCGATGGAATCGAACCGGACAACATCGACGCCTATGCCAACGACACGGGTTTCCCTCTGACCGCCGCCGATCAATTGACCTTCAACCGCTGGCTGGCGTCTGAGGCGCACGCCCGCGGCCTGTCGATCGGGCTCAAGAACGACCCCGATCAGGCCGCTGAACTCGTGGCGGACTTTGACTGGGCGTTGACCGAGGATTGTTACGACCAGGGTTGGTGCGGCGCGATGCTGCCCTTCCTGGAGGCGGGGAAGGCGGTGTTCGCCGCCGAGTACACGGATACGGGGGTCGATTTCGAGGCTGCCTGCATGGAGCTCCAGCCGGCTGGTTTCAGCCTGATCCTGAAAGATCGGGAGCTAACCGCCTGGAGCCAGGCGTGTGAGGAATGACGGCCCGCACGTGTGCGTGGTCGTGATCGCTCGCTAGACCGAAGTACATGCCCTGGCGACCGTTGCAGGCGGTCACAGCCCGGGCTCATTCGCCGCTGGGTGTATAGGGAGCGGCAACTCCGCCGCCAATGCGATCCCGGGACTTCCCCGACTCTCTGCCCCAACCCGGGGTGTACATCAGGAGGAGAACGATGGAAGCGGCTCAGCGGCGGCAGCTTCCCGCTTCGTCGTCGTGTGACGCCGCGGCCCGCGCAACACTCCGACCGCGGATGTGCTCAACCCGACCGGCCAGGATCTGCTGAGCATGGGCCGGCGGACCGTCTTCCTTCCTTATCAGCCCAAGACCATCCTGAACAAGGCCAAGCGCGCCGATCACTGGTTCTGGACGCGCTACTCCGCCTATCCCTACATCGGCTGCCAGCATGGGTGCGCCTTCTGCTACTGCCGCGAGCGCAAGTATGCCCCGTACGACGATCCGGAGGACTTCGCCCACGTCATCAAGGTCAAGCAGAAGGCGGCCGACCTCCTACGCCGCGCGTTGTCGCGCGTCCCCGCCGATCTCGTGTTCACCGGGGACTATCAGCCCGCCGAGCGCAAGTTCATGGTCTCCAAGCAGATGTTAGAGGTGTGCCGGGACTTGGGCTTCCCGGTCTTCGTCCTCGAACGATCTCCACTGGTCGTGCGCGACCTCGACTTGCTGCAGGACATCAATCGCCGCGCGCCATCCGTCGTCGCTTTCAGCATCCTGACGACGCCAGATTCCCCCAGCTACAGGAGCGTTCGGGAGATTGAGCGCCTGGCGCCGGCCCCCGAGAAGCGCTTTGCGGCTATGGCCGAGTGCGCCAAGGCCGGGATGCTCACAGGCACGTGCCTGATGCCGGTGCTCCCCGGGATCAGCGACGATGATGCCACCCTCGAGTCCGTCGTGCGCTGGACGGTCGAGCACGGCGGCCGCTTCGTGCTGGTGGGCGCGCTGACCCTTGCCGATCAGCAGCGGAAGTACTTTGCCCAGGTTCTCCGTCAGCAGTTCCCGGATGCGCTGAGTCGCTACCGGTCCCTCTACCCAGCGGGGAGTTATGCCCCAAGCGGGGATTTCAACCTACACCTTGGCCAGCGTGTGCGCGAGGCGTGCCGGGCCCACGGAATCGCGGATCGGATCCCGCGGCCGATCATCCCCGGCGACCGGCGCGCGGTCAACCAGCGCGTCGTGGAGTGGTTGGCGAATCAGGCGTACAGCCTGGAGTTGGAGAGCGCCCCCGCCCACCGCGTCTGGGCGTACCGCAAGGCGGCCTGGGCCGTAGAGGACCTGGAGCCGGACCTGCGTCGCGTGCGGTCCGAGCTCGGCCTGAAAGGTTTGCAGAACATCGCCGGGGTCGGGACTGCGATCGGGGCCGAGGTTGACGTCTTGCTGAAGACCATCGGAGGAGACGGGACCCCAGAGAGCCTGAGGCTTTCGACCCCGGGAGTCAAGTGAGCCCCCTTACGTTACCATCCCGGGCTTGACCGCGTGGGTAAACCGGCGATGCAGGCGAGCTCATCGCGTCGCGGCGTGCTGTCACTCGCCTCACCCCGCGAGCATCCTACGGACGCGCAAACATGCAGCGGCAGGCGCTGGGTTCTACCCAGCCGGGGGAGTCCCGGCGTGCGCGGGCTGCCCGCCCGCGGAAGACCGCTCACCTGGGATGGATGGTATGGGCTCGAGGTACAGCGGAGGCGTTCGGCTGACCTCGGCGTACGCTCCGCGGTAGGCCGGCGGAAGCAGCGCAGCGATCTGGAGCATGACCTCGTCGGCGACCGCCTGCCGCATGTCGGCCGTCCATCGCTCGGTAGGCCGAACTCGAAGAAGCGGCCCCACGCGGATGTGAAAGTCGGTCCGGCGCAGGCGCTTCAGGTTCGACCAGATGTGCTCGTGCCCATAGAATGCCACCGGCAGGATCGGCGCGGGCGAGTGAGCCGCCAGGAAACCGATCCCCGGCTTGGCACGCCGCAGGCAGCCATCGCCGCTGCGCGTCCCCTCGGGCGAGATGGCGACGATTATCCCGGCCTCGAGCGCCTCCAGCACGCGGCGGATGGCGGTGACATCCCCTTCCCCTCGCCGGATCGGGATCGCATCCCACAAGTTGAAGAGCATCCCCATCAACGGGCTGTCCCACGTCTCGGCCTTGGCCAGCCCTGTCACCCGCCGCGGCTGGAGGTGCGAGAGGACGAGGGGGATCTCCAGGAAGTT
>Ga0315293_10006081_pt1 | contig 11313 bp, 10 predicted proteins | sample YL17G13_20_MG_FD_203071 | JGI IMG/M metagenome (GOLD analysis project Ga0315293, IMG submission 203071) | Sediment microbial communities from Yellowstone Lake, YNP, Wyoming, USA - YL17G13_20 | ecosystem: Environmental > Aquatic > Freshwater > Lake > Sediment | place: USA: Wyoming | collected... | reverse complement strand
GACGCAAAGGGTTGTGGGATGGGAAGGTGGCCGAGAAGGGGGCATTTATGGTGTTTTTTGCGATTTTTGGTTGGGAGTTTCTGTAACCGCAGATTACGCAGATTTCGCAGATTATTTCAATTTTTGCATTCGGGAATTTGAACCGCCAAGGCCGCCAAGGCCGCCAAGAACGCCAAGAAGTTTTAGCCTCAGATGGACGCGGATGAACGCAGATGCGGAACAGGCTTGAGGTCTGAGGAAGTGAGGCAACGATAGAGTCGGCACGGGGGCTGGCTACTCTGGCTCGCGAAGGTCAGACAGCAATTTCTCGACTTTCGCCACCATGTCAGGAACGCCCACTTCCTTATATAGGCCCAAGGCTTTGTCCCACATCTCCTCCGCCTTGGCAAGGTCGCCGCGCGTAAAATGCACATTGCCCAGATTGCCATACTGGTTGGCCATTACCACCTTGTTTCCCATTTCCCTCGCCAACTCAAGAGACTTGCCGTACATCTGCTCCGCCTTGGCAAGGTCGCCGCGCGTGAAATGCACATTGCCCAGATTGCCGTAAGCGACGGCAATGCCTTCTCTATTTTTCGCGGCCAGGGATATTGTCAGCGCCTTTTGATAGGCCGCCTCGGCACCTTTCATATCACCGATTTGCGACAGATAATGGCCGTACAGATTCAGAATGCGGTCAGACTCGTAATCCTTGAGCGCAAGCGCAAATTTCTCCTCTGCCTGCGTGAGCCTGCCTTTTTGCGCGGCTGTCCATGCTTGTTCCGCCAATTCCAGCGCGCGAACCTTTTTCTGCTGCGCGGCTGCCGAGGCGCGTTCCTTATGGCGCTCTTTCTCGGTGGTCGCGCGTTGTTCTCTTTCTTCCATCACCGCCAATCGCTGCTTCATCTCTGCAAGTTCTTTTACGACGTTCTCTAGCGCGGCTTTGGTGTCTGCGTCCGACGTCGGAGTCGGAATAGCGCTACGGGATGGCAGTCTCTTGTCCAGCCATGCGTGCAGATGGTCCTCAAAAAGAATCTCCCATTCTTGAGGAGTTTCGTAACGCGTGTAAAGCAACTTGCCTTCTTTTTCAATTGCCTTCTTGAAGTCCTGAACTTGTTTGAACTGCTCGTCGGGGGCAAGGACGAGGTGTTCATCGGCTTTGCGGAAGTAGAGCAGGATGTGCGGCTTTTGGTTATTGCTTGCGTTCGCGGCTTCACGCGCCTTGCAGTACTCCTCGTGGGTGCCGGAACTGTGCGTTTTCGTGGGCGTGCCCCACTTGTGCCAGAGGAGCATTACGAAGATTTGGCACTTGTCGACTTCCTTGTCGATGATGCCTTGTGATGATAAATCCAGCCCGGGGAGAGCGGTTTCATAAGAGCAGGGAACAAGGTGAATGCCAAGCGCATTCGCCTTTCTCTTGTTCACCTGTTCGATGATTTTGGTGAACGCCTTGCGCTCGGCCTTGAGGTCGGACGGCGAGGCGATGAACACGTACCTTTCAATTAGCGTCATAACACACCTTTCTCTGGGATCCCGGGGAATTAGGCGGGTACAGCATATAGAGATTTTGGGGTGATTGCAAGAATTATGTGAGTAGGGCGGCGGGGCAGGTCAAAGGTGGAAGGTGGCAAGGAAATGTGTCAGCGGTCTTGGTGGCTGGTGGTTGAGACGAGGGGGTATCAGGGGCGGGAGAAGCGGGAGATAATGGAGTGGGCGGTGAGGATGGCGTCGAGTGCGCTGCTCATGATGCCGGAGGCGTAGCCAGCGCCTTCGCCGACGGGGTAGAGGTTGGGGGTGGAGAGGGATACGCGGGTGTCGTCGTCGCGGGTGATGCGGACGGGTGAGGAGACGCGCGTCTCGGGGCCGATGAGGAGCGCGTCGGGGCCGTCGAATCCGTTGATGGAACCGGCGAAGACGGGGAGGGCTTTGCGGATGGCTTGGATGATGAAGGGCGGCAAAATGGCGGAGAGGTCGGCGGGGGCGAGGCCGAATGCGTAAGATGTTTCTGGGAGCGTGGCGGGGACGGAGCCTGCGATGAAGTCGGGGGCGGTTTGGGCGGGAGCGCGGTATTCGCCGCCGGCGAGTGTGAAGGCGGCGCGTTCCCAGTGTTCCTGGAAGCGGAGTCCGGCGAGTGGGTCGCCTTGCGGGGCGAAGGATGCGAAGTCGCCGGGGGTAACCGGGGAGACGAGGGCGCTGTTGGAGAATTTTCCGTCGCGGGCGTGGTTGCTCATGCCGTTTGTGCAGAGGCAGTCGGGTTGGGCGGTGGCGGCCATGAGTTGGCCGCCGGGGCACATGCAGAAGGAGTAGACGGGGCGCGGGCCGGGAGCGCCTTTCCAGACGATGCGGTAGTCGGCTGCGCCGAGGGCGGGGAGTTTGAACCAGTTGCCGTATTGCGCGCGGTCGATGAGTTCGCGGGGGTGCTCGATGCGGAGTCCCATCTGGAAGGCGCGGCGTTCGAGGGCGACGCCGGAGTCGCGGAGCATGGCGTAGGTGTCGCGCGCGGAGTGGCCGATGGCGAGGACGAGGATGCCCGCGGGGATTTTTTCTCCGGAGCATTGGAGTTCGAGGGCGTCTCCGCGCGGTGTGATGGCGTCGAGGCGGGTGTTGAAGCGGAACTCGCCGCCGAGGGATTCGATTTTTTCGCGGAGGTTGACGAGGACGGCGCGGAGGCGGTCGGTGCCGACGTGCGGTTTGGCGTCGATGGCGATTTCGGGCGGAGCGCCGCATTCGACGAGGGCCGCGAGGACGGTGGCGATGCGGGGGTCGTCGATGCGGGTGGCGAGTTTTCCGTCGGAGAAGGCGCCTGCGCCGCCTTCGCCGAAGAGGTAGTTGCTTTCGGGGTCGAGGGATTTTTGGGCGTGGAATGCGGCGATGTCGGCGAGGCGGTCGGGGACGGGCTTGCCGCGTTCGATGACGAGGGGGCGGTAGCCTGAGCGGGCGAGTGTGAATGCGGCGAAGAGGCCGGCGGGGCCGGCGCCGACGACGACGGGCCGGGCGGGGAGCGGCCCTGGGCCGGGCTGAGGCTCCGGCTCGGTTTCTTCGGCGAGGACGCGGGCGGCGTGGAGGGGGAGGTTTTCGAGCATTTCGCGTTCGCGCTCGCCGAGGTCGATGTCGAGTGTGAAGACGAAGCGCGGGGTGTGGCGGGCGTCGATGGCGCGGCGGACGACGCGGAGGGCGAGGATGTCGGCGGGCTTGAGGCCCAGCGTTTGGGCGGCCTCGGCGGCGAGAGTCTCGGTTTGCCGCGCGGAGAGCGGGAAAGCGGCGAGGTCGCCGGAGATTGCGGCGGCGATGTTGTATAGTCTGATTGTCATGCGCGTTTTTTCAATTGGGACGGCCCGAAGACCGTCCGCCACATTTGCGGGTCAGGAGACTCCTTCGTGATTTCGGCGGACGAAGGGGCCGCGGTTTTGCCGGAGGCGTCGGCTGGCCTTTTTGAGGAAGGCCTTTTCGCGGGCGGAGAGGGAGTCGAGGCCGGTGCTGCTGATTTTTTCGAGGAGGGCGTCGACTTTGGCGCGTGTGCGGGCGTCGTCGCGGCGGGCGGTTTTTCTCCTGCGGCCGCGGAACGCCACGAGGGCGGCGTTCCATGCGGGGGCGGTCTTGAAGAAGGCGAGTCCGAAGGCCGCGCCGCCGACATGCGCGACATGCGCGATGCCGTCCTTGCTGCCGGTGACGGAGAGGATGACTTCAAGGGCGATGAGGGCGGTGACGAAGTGTTTGGCCTTGAAAACGAAGAAGCGCCTGTCGGGATAGAGGATGGCGTAGGCGACCATGACGGCGAAGACAGCGCCTGAAGCGCCGACGGCGACGGCGTGGCCGCGGGTGAGGAGTTGGAAGGCGAGCCAGCAGAGACCGGCGGAGACGCCGCCGATGAGGTAGAGGGCGAGGAATTTTTTCGCGCCGATGGAACGCTCGACGTCCTTTCCGAGCATCCAGAGCCAGAGCATGTTGAAGGCAATGTGAAAGATGTTGGTGGTGGAGTGGAGGAAGGTGGCGGTGAGGAGTTGCCAGGGGCGGAAGTCGGCGGCGTTGACGCCGAAAAGGAGTTCGAGGTTGTAGCCGGCGATTTTGTTGCCGGTGATGATTTGGACGAGGAAGGCGGCGCCCGTGGCGATGAGGATGGCGCGGACGGCCGGGGTCATCTTGCCGCCCCAGTCGAAGCGATATGTCGGTTTGTTGTATTGGTCCTGGTACAAGGGAAAACGAAAACGGAAAACGGAAAAAGTCCCGCGCGGGCACGGACAACCAGAACAAAAGGGGTCTGACCCCTTTTGTTCTGGATCAGTGGGTGCGGCGGATTGCCGTGTCTTTTTTCAGGTCGTATTCGAAGGAGACGGCGTCGTATCTATCGGCGGCGCGGTCGAATTCCTTTTCGAGATAATATTGTTTGTTTTCGAGGTTTTCGATTTCGGCGAGGAGCGCGGCGAGTGATTTGAGGCGTTCGAGGCGCTTGTCGATTTCCTTGCGGAGGAGTTCCTGCTGGCTGTTGATGACGGTCTGCTGGAGTTGGAGTTCGGCGAGTCTGTTGAGGTATTGTGCGCGTTGGGCGGCGCGTTCCTCGTCGGTCAGGGGCGGGGGGACGTCGGCGTCGGCGTTTTCGAGTTCCCATTTTTCGCGCTGGAGTTTCCGCAATTGGTCCGCGGTCTCATTGGCGGCGTTCTGGACTTCAGCGAGTGCGTTCCCGAGTTCCTTCACGGCGGGGTCGTCCTCGCCGGAGGTGGCGGCCAGTTCATCTATCTGTTTTTGCAGTTCGGCGATCTGCTGGTTGTATTTTTTGATGTCGCTATTTGCCTTCTTTATTTGTGCATTGATTTCGGCGATGCGGGCCTTGATTTGCTCGGGTGTGGCGGTTGCGGGGTCGAAGGCGGGCGGGCCGTCGTCGGGGGGCTCCGGGAGGCCGAGACGCCCGCGGATAATCCTGATTTCGGTCTCGACGGCGACGGCTTTCACATGGAGAGCAATCTCCTGTTTCCGGAGTTCATCGAGGATGCCGTCGACGACGGGGGGCGTTTCGGCGATGTTGTAGATGAGCGCGAGTTGCGACTTTTTCTGAATGAGGTCGTTTCTCAACTGGTCCAGGGTCTTTTGGGCGGAGTCCTTTTGCGTTTGGAGGCGCTTGAGAATATCTTCGTAGGCGGCGGCGTATGCCTTGCGGAGCGCTTTGTCGACGGCGGTGAAGATGAGGGGCGCGGAATCATTGAGGTTTTCCTGGCCCTTGGGGGACTTGGCGGAGAGGGTTGCGGTGAGGGTGGAGTTGTCGAGGCTGAAGGAGAGTTCGAGGTCTTTCTTATCGAGCAGCCTGATTATTCTGCCGCGGTCTTTGGGTTCGAGGGATTCGATTGCAAGGTCGGCGAGGCGCGGGGAATCGCCGGACACGCCGAGGGATGCGGCGTCAACGAAGTCGCGGTTCTGCAAAGTCCAGGCGGCGGAGAGGTTGGATTGGGGTGGGGGCGGAGCCTCGTCCGCGGCGCGAAGGGACAGGATGCAGAGTGGCGCGAGGAGCGCGAGAATGGCGAGCGGCATAATGAGTCTTTTCATGATTCATCCTCCTAAAGGGAAAGGTTGACGGGGATATTCTAGCGCGTTGTGCGGAAAAAACAAGGGCGACGCCGCAAGGCGGAAGGCCGAAGGCGGCGAGGGGGTGTGGAGTAATTCGACGTGTGACTGCCCAATAATTCGACAGTGAGGTGGGGAGTGGGGCGACATAAATGGGCGACGGGGTGTGGCGCGGGGGGTCGTGTTGTAAGGTGATATTTGATGGGTGGTTATGGGGCGGTTTTTGGCTGGGCGAGAAGGCGTGGAATGGCGCGCGGTTGGAATGCAAATTGCGTGGTGGAGTAGGGGCATTGCGCTTGACCAAAGCGTTCGGGAGTGATATATTAGCGGTGACGCTGGTTGTCATTGTCGCCCGGCATAATTTATGATGGGAGCAGCCATGAGTAATTCCCATTTTAAGCGCGGATCCGGCGGGTTTACGCTGGTGGAGTTGATGATTGTGATGACGGTGATCCTGGTGCTGATGACGCTGACGATAGCAATCGGGCCGCTGATCATGAGGCAGGTGCACATACTGACGACAAAGACCAAGATAGACGTGCTGATACAGCAGATAATGAAGTACGAGAAGGACTACGGTGTGTATCCGGCGGACAGCCAGTGGATAGGGAACCAGGTGGACAACACGAGGTTCCTTGCGGCGATGCAGGCTTACGGGGTGAAGGAGAGCGATGTGACGGATGCTTTCGGCAACCCGATAATATACGACCGCGTATGGAGCGAGGGCTCGCCGACGCAGCCGACGCAACTCGAGATAAACATGGATTTCCCCAGCGACCCGCGGCAGAAGGACCCGCAGTACCAATATGTGAAGGACCTTGACGAGGAGAGGCTGGACCGCGTGCATTTTTTCATGTGGTCGACGGGGCCTGATCCGAGCGCCGCGAGGTGGACCGACGACATTATGAAGCAGGGCTGAATCATGAAGAATAGCCGCGATAAAGACGCGCGTGTGCGGGTGGGCGGCGGGTTCACGCTGATAGAGTTGACCATCGTGATAGGGGTGCTGGTGCTGCTGATGGCGATGGTGCTGGTGGCGTTGAGCGCGGCTGACGTGACGAGGATGGGGGCGGAGGCGACGGTAAACCGGCTGGCGATAGGGATAAGGAATTACGCGGCGGCGCACGGGGGAGTGCTGCCGCCGGCGGACTTTTCGGTCATAGACACAATGGTAACGGTCAATCCGACGCCGTCCACGGACGAAGAGAAGTCAAGCGCAACCCTGTTCTATTTCCTCACGCACCAGTTCAAGTCCACGGATGTCGCGGACCCCACATGGGTGGGGCTGCCGCCCAGAACGAAAGGGCCGTTCCTTGCGATAAACAATCTCGAGACGGGAATCCGGAGGGACGCTTCCGTGAAGGAGGACACGGTGATAGACCTCCAGAACGGGTACGCCGGCGCGACAACGTGGTTCATTGACCCGTGGGGCAACCCATACCGGTATGGCCGGCGGGCCGTGGACGCGGAGGGGAACAGCGGGGACGAGGTGACAATGAAGAGACAGGGCAAGACCATTGCGAAGATTACCGGATTTGTGCTTGAGTCCGCCGGCCCAGACGGCAAGTTCGGCGACGCGGGCAATCCGAGCGGCCCTGACCACAGGGACAACATAAGGCTTGAACAAGCGCCATGAAAGAACGCCGCGATAAATACGGATTCACCATCGTGGAACTCCTGATAGTGATCGGCGTGATGCTGACGATCGGGGGGATGAGCGTCTACGCCGTGACACAATTTCTCAGGGAGGACCGGCTTGTAATCGAAGGGCAGAAGATCGAGTTGTGGATGCGCCAGCAGCGGGAACAGGCGCGCGCGCTGCGGCAGGACCGGCGGGTGATATTCGACTTCGTGAGGCGCAGCCTGCGGGTTTATTCGGCCGGCATCGACAACGCGTTTGGGTCATTCAGCAATCCGGGCGACGACGTTTTCGAGGAGGAATTCTTCCTTGACAAGGGGATGTCCTTCGAGCGCGCGGTAATAAAGGCGAGCGACTACCAGGGGGGCGCGGCGTATTTTCCGGAACTGTCCGGCGGCGAGCCGCCGACCGCGTTCAGCCATGCGAATTACGAGACGGGCGCGATTGTGTTCAAGCGGAGCGGGAAAATAGACATGGAGAAATACACGCCGTTGACGGGGGCGGCGACGGACTCGCTGAGTTTTGACGTTTCCACGTCCGATTGGGAAACCGACAAGAACGCGGACATAATCATCATCTCCCGTGGGGAGCCAAAGCGGCTTCTCATAGATGTCAGGTCGCTGGGAGGCCAGGTGGACAGCAAAGTGGCGAGGCTTAAGACGACGCCGTAGAAATAGGCTGTCAAGCGCGGGTGAAGCCATGATAACAACGAGCCGCGGGGACGAACGGGGCATAACGCTCATCGAGATTTTGTTTGCGACGATGATACTGAGCGTGGGGCTCATAAGCATCGTGGCGCTGTTCCCGCTGGGCGTGCAGATGCACCAGCAAAGCATCAAGGACGAAAAATCCGCGCTGATCGTCCAGTCTCTCAAGGACGCCATCACGGTGGCGTGCAAGTATGCATCGTACGACCCCGTGATGGAGGAAACGACGATAGTCATCGTGCATGACGGATTCGGCCCGCTGGACACCTACGGCGTTCCGGAGGGCAAGTCTCCGCCGATTCTTCTGCCCATCCATGCGGACGTGCCCAGGGTATTGGGCAGAGAGAGAGACGACGTGATGAACCCGAACGGGACCAACCCGCCTTCGGGAATTGACATAAAATACGTGAATAACGAATTCCAGCCGTATAAGGGCGGCCAATTGGGGAGCCCGAACGAGGATGCGGACGCGCTCCCGCTTGGCCAGTTGCTTTTGAAGGACAGTCCGGACAACGGGTATTACAACAGGCGGGACGATTATTGGGCATATTCGTTTGACATACAGGTGCGGGAGGCAATCACTGTCCGCCGTCCCCGGCCGCCCGCCGGCGCCGAGGAGACGAGGTACGATGTCAAGATATATCGACTGGCGTCCGCAGATGATGAAGGGAATGTGACACACGACGAATACGAATTCGTCATCCGCGTTTATCAGCATTGGCGTCCGCGCACCGGCAAGGACATTGCGGCGGGCAGGGAGAACAGGCAGCTGATACGGGTTTACTCGTTCGTCGCGTCCGTAAGCAGGTGACCAAATGCGTTCGGCAAGATTCCACAATCCATGCGCGGCGAGGCAGGCGGCGTTCACGCTCGTGGAGATCGTGGTGGGCCTCGGCCTGCTGTCGCTCATCGTGACGCTGCTGTTCACGGTCCTATCGACCGCGCAGCAGACGGTGTCGGAGTCGAGCCGCGCGGCGGACATTCACGAGAACGCGCGCAACGCCCTGCAGTTTTTGCGGGATGAACTGTTGAGGCACAAGCCGCCGCGCAACGACTGGAACGCTAATGAGACTTTCAGCCCCGGACAGGTATTCATCATACGCAACAACCCCAAGGGCGACGGCTTTGACCAACTGATTTTCACCACCGGCGCGGGCAACGACCCCCAGGGGCGGCCGCGGCGGGCAAACGTCCGCTACTTCGTCGCGGATGACCCCGTCCTCCATGTCAAAGTGCTCAAACGCCAGACCTTTGTCAGTCTGATCGCCGACCCCAGCCAAATGCCAGACTCCAACCCCGACCCCGAAACCGTTCCAGCGTGGGCCAACTCAACCTCGTATGCCGCGGAGGATTTGCGCAGAGATGCCACGGATAATACTCTGTGGAAATGCTTGTCGGGCCACGCTTCCGCGCCCGCACTACCCCCACCGCAGATATCGAAGACATTCTCTGAAGATAGGGCTGCTCACCCGTCTTATTGGCGAGAACTGGGTGTCATCGTCACCATCTGCGAAGTGGTCGACCAGTTCAACGTGGAGTACCTCGCGTTCCGCGCGAAGAACAACAAGGGCGAGCCGGACAAGTTCCTGCCGGCGTTTGGCGATGACTCCGTGAAGGACTACAATGGCCGCATCTGGAACGACATGTGGGGCGACCGGGACGACGTGTCGAGCGGCATGAACACGAACCAGACATCCCCGCCCGCCATCAGGATTACGATTGTAGTGCGCGAGAAGTTAGGCAGGCAGAAATATTTCTTCCAGGAAGTGTTCCTCATGCCGATGAACGCTTACGACCGCAATACGTCGAACACGCACGACAAGAACTCCTGACGCCGCATTCCACAATAGGCGGCGCATCGCCGCGTCAACGCTCCTCAGGCGGGAATATCTTGCCGGGGTTGAGGATGTTGTTGGGATCAAAAATCCGCTTGAGTTTCCTCATTATCTCCATCTCCACCGGTCCCACCTGAAGCGACAGATAAGGCTGCTTCGCCATGCCAATGCCGTGCTCGCCGCTGAGCGCGCCCCTGAGCGAGACGACCGCCTCGAAGACCTCGCGGATGGCGGCTTCGCCGCGCCGCACCGTCTCCTCCTCCGCGTAATTCACCAGCGCGTTCACGTGCACGTTGCCGTCGCCCGCATGGCCGAAGCAGACTATCGGCGTGTTGTGCCGCCTGCTTATCTCCTTGACCCTGTGAAGCAGTTCCGCCAATTCGCTGCGCGGGACGCAGACGTCCTCGTTTATTTTTCCGCCCGGGCTTATGGCGTACAGCGCGGGAGACGCCGCCCGCCGGAACTCCCACGCCTTTTCCCTTTCCTCGGCGGTGCGGGCCTCAAAGACTTCGAACGCCCCGCCAGCCTTGCATATTTCCACGCACCGCTTCATCTCGCCCGCAATCACCTCCTTCTTGCCGTCGAGTTCCACCAGCAGCGCCGCGCCGGTTCCGTCGGGTATCTCGAAGCCCTGCGTCTTCTGTATCGCGCGGGCGCACTCGTCGTCAAGAAACTCCACCGCCCTCGGCACGATCTTCGCCGCGATTATCTCGGAGACCGCCGCCATCGCCTTCTCCGCGTCCCTGAAGTAGCAGAGCGACGTTGTCACGCTCTCGGGCATGGGAATCAGCCGCAGCGCCGCCTGCGTGTAAATCCCAAGCGTCCCCTCGGAGCCGACCAGGAGCGCGGTCAAATCATAGCCGCTCACGTTCTTCATGGCGCGCGAGCCGGTGTGAATCATCTCGCCGGTCGGCAGCACGACTTCCAGGCCCAGCACGTACTCCCGCGTAACGCCGTACTTGATGCATCGGAGTCCGCCGGCGTTCTGCGAGAGGTTGCCGCCGATGGTGCAGAACTCGTGGCTCGCGGGGTCGGGCGGGTAGAACAGGCCGTGCTTTTCCGCCGCCTTCTGCAGGTCCGAAGTGATGACGCCGGGCTCGACGGTGGCGGTGAGATTGCGGAGGTCGATTTCGATGATGCGGTTCATGCGGGTCATGTCGAGCGCCACGCCGCCCAGAAGCGGCACCGCCGCGCCCACAAGGCCGGAGCGCGCGCCCTGCGGATACACGGGGACCTTGCGCTCGTTGCACAGTTTCATCAGCCGGGAAATTTGCTCCGCGGCGCGCGCGCGCACGACGACGTCGGGCAGGGCCGTGCGCCGGGCGGCGTCATAGGAGGCGCAGATGCGCTCTTCCAGGGAGTCGCTCACGTCCTCGCGCCCGAAGATTTCAATCAGTTGCCGTTTGAACTTTTCGTCAACATTTGGATTGGTCATGTCCTCGCTCGGAAAAAGGGCCGGGACATTATGCCATAATTCCCGCGGTTTTCCAGTGGCGGGGGTGTGTGCCAAAATTGCGGGTGTTCAACGGGGTCAGATGACGCCTCGGCATCCCGACCGCCTCGGGACGCCAAGGAGCCGAAAGGTTTACCAGCCTCTGGC
>Ga0315293_10006079_pt1 | contig 11314 bp, 8 predicted proteins | sample YL17G13_20_MG_FD_203071 | JGI IMG/M metagenome (GOLD analysis project Ga0315293, IMG submission 203071) | Sediment microbial communities from Yellowstone Lake, YNP, Wyoming, USA - YL17G13_20 | ecosystem: Environmental > Aquatic > Freshwater > Lake > Sediment | place: USA: Wyoming | collected... | reverse complement strand
CTTATCAAGAAGAGAAAATCAGCCCGCTCAAGCCTTTCGTCCTAATGGACCTGGGAATCGCTTCTCTGAAAGACGCGAGTGCCGCCGAATTGAAAACGAGCTCTTCTGGGTTTGTTTTTGGACTCGGCGGCGGCCTCGTTTTGTTTAAATTTTTCGATATCGGCATCGGTTTCGAGGCTGTCCTCCTCAAGGATAAAGATCCCGCCACGAATTCGCCGACGGGGGACGAAAAGACGAGCAGCTTTGCGCCGGTTTTCTATTATGCCCAGGCCGGCGTCCAGGTCCCCATCCCCTTCAAAAACAAGAGAGGCCTTTTTCCCCTCTGGATCGGCGCCCATGAGCGTGTCATGGGAGTTTCCGCCTCTCGCGAGATCTCCTCTCGCAGCTATTTCCAGCCAGAAATCAAGATCCAGGTGGCTCGCGAAATCTTTATCGGCGTCGCCTGCACGATCTTTTGTCGATGCAGCGACTTCAAGAATAAAATCACCCTTTTCTTCAGCGGGAATTTTTCCAGGGTCCTTTAGCGGCTTTTTCGAGCAGCCCCTCCGGCTGGGTTCTTGTGTGCAATACGTATTTATCGGCAGCCTGAAGGCCTTTTCAATTTCATCAAGAAACGGGAATAAGCAGCTTCACTCTAAAAAGACTCGCGCGCCGTAAAGTAAAAGCCCGACGTTCCTTTGCCCCAAGCGAAGTCGAGCCGCAAGTTCGTTCCTTCCTTGGGGACGACCAAGAACCTGATCCCGAACCCGACGGAGTATTTGAATTCCTCCGGGTTGAGGTTTCCAAGCTTGTCGGCGACATTCCCCAGCCCGGCGAATCCAGCCAGCCCGAATCGCCACCACACGGGCAGGCGATACTCGCCCTGAAAAGCCATCAGGTAACGATCCCGGTAGCGGCCGCTGTAGTAGCCGCGCATGATGCTGTCGCCGCCGAGCTTGGCATACGACTTGAAGGGCACCTCGCCCGTGGCCGACTGGAACAGAGCCTGGAAGGCCAGGACGTGAGTTGCCGTGACCGGGAAAAACTTTCGCAGGTCGAGCTTCAGAGAAGTATAGTCGAAATCACTGCCCAGGAATTTCTTGTTGAAAAAGGTGCTGAATTGCCAGTAGTTGCCTCGCCGCGGAGTAAAGATATTATCCCGGGTGTCCCAATTGATGATGAACCCCAGGCCGGAGGCCGTCCAGCCCGTGCTGCCCGGCCATACCCCCCGGTCCAGAGATAATCCCGGATCGGTCTTGAGCATCTTGTAGGTTTCGAAAATATACTGAATGCCCGCGTAAAGCTTCTGTTCGGCCAGGATCCTCGTCTGAAAAGACGTTTCCACGGAAAACGTCCGGGGCGTGTAGTTTTCCTCTGCCTCATCGGGAGTATCGCTGCCCACCCCCCAGAATTTATCGGGATATTTTTCAAAAACCAATTTGGATCTCAAGAGGTATTTCTCTTTCTGGAAATAGAATTCCGGCTCCCACTGCGTCGAGAATTGTTTCAGCTGGGTGTAGATGGCGTAGAAATACAGAGAGGAAGGGCGTTCGGTCGGAGCGCTTTTGGCGGGACGAAACGTGATCAGGCCTCCCACGCCCCCGCCCAATTTCGTTTCGGGCATGTAGAGCACGACGGGGAGGATGACGAATCCTATGCTGGATTTTTTAGCCGGCTCTCCTTGGGCGCTCTCTTGAGCGGCCTGGCTGGCGGCCCGGAGAGGAGACAAAAGCAGCAGCAATGAAAAAGCTGCGATCATGGGACTTTTTTGTTTCGACATAATTGGCCCTCCCAAATTTGCCCTTATTATATCAGGCATATCTGCGGGAATCAATGCGTTCAGCCGCCGGAAAATTCCTCTAACCAATCGGCCGGGGCCCGGCGTTTCTACTCGCTCCAGAGCGATTGCCCTGGATCGGGCTTGAAGACGCCTGACCTGGCTTCCTCGAGCATCTGGGCGACAAGCAGGTTCCAGCTGATGAAGTCGGGCGCGGCCAGCGGGGCGCCTGTTTCGGCATGATAGTTTTCGTGCATCATCCCGTTGCGGGCGAGATCGTCGAGACATAACCGCGTGACCCGCTCCGCCACTTCAACAGCCGCATCGGGGTAGCCGTAATGAAGCAGCGCATGCATAAACATCCAGTTGGCGTGCGGCCAGATCGGGCCCTGCCAATTGGAGTACGGCTTGATCACATTTTTGTTGTTGTAGAGAGACTCATCCGCTGCGAGCGACCTGATTCCGTAATTCGACCATAATTTCCGAGGATTGAGCACATAGCGCTCGATCATCATCCGGGCCTGTTCCGGCGAGGCTAGATGAGCCCACAGCGGAACCTGGTTGCTGTAGGTGATGCAGCGGAGGCGCGTTTTTTCGACGGTGTCGTAGTTATAATAAGTCAGATCGTCGGGATCCCAAAGGAAATCGTTGATCGCCTTGCTAAGGCAGCGGGCCCGGTCGCGGAAAGAGGCGGCATCTTCGCGCATTCCGGTTTTTTCCGCGACGAGCGCCATAGCCCGATAGTCGAGTGTCTGAAAGGCATTGACGTCGGCGCCGGCGACACTGTTGTGATAGCGGCGGACAAGCGCCGGGTTGTTGTCGGCGCCGGACTCCAGGCTGTCCCACCATTTGACGAGACCGGTTTCTGGATCGCTCATCTTGCGCTCGCGGAAGTTGACGCACGATTGGATTTTTTCCCAGACCGGTTTGAGCCAGTCAAAGTCGCCGAGCGCTATGGAAGCGTAATAGGCCGCCTGCCCCATGAGCGGCTTGATGTGGTAGAGCCGGGCGTCGCGGCCGGCCCAGGGCCGGATTCCGCCCGGCGTCTGCCCGTCGGGCTCTGTGTGATGGAGGAAGTTTAAACACCAATTCTTGAGGTAGATCCCATCGGACACGTTTTCAGAAATCAGGTGGAGTCCGACGAAAAATGCGTCCCAATCCCACAACTCTTCATAGACGCCATTCGGCACGATGTAATCGTAGGGGAGGGCGCCATCGGCCCGGCGGAGAACGTGCGTCCGCAATCCGCCGATCTCGGACTTCGCCGCGGCCGCCAAAGCATCAAGGGTCTTATTCTCTACACGATCATTTCTCATGGCACTCCTCCTGAAAAATTGATTGAGCCTCGGATGTCTGCGCCTCCGAGCTAGATACCAATACATTTTACCCGAATTTTCCTGAAAAAAAAGCTCGACTCGACCCGGTTTGAAACCAGTCAATTTGGAGGAGAGGCCGGTTAAGCTTTCTTGATTAATCTTGGCGTCTATAATAAATTTAAGGCGACCATGTCAACGTCCGCCAAACTGCCGTACATAAAGAAGGTAGGCCAGCGAGGCGATATAACGGTCTGGATTGTCGATGGCAGCTATATACGCGGTCACATCGATGAGGAGTTTACCAATTTCGGCCAGCATTACGCCTTTACCTATATTCCATTGAATGAGTTCTGGATTGACCGCGAAGCTGTCCACGACGAGACTCGGTTTTTCATCGACCATCTGCTGGTTGAACACCGGCTTATGGCCAAAGGTGTGCCCTATGACAAGGCGCTGATTGAGGCCGATAGGGAGGAGCGCAAAGAGCGCCGGCGTGCCGGAGACGTCAGCCGGTTTACGCACCACGGGGAAGAATTGCCTGACGCTAAAGGTGTCCACGAGCGGCTATGGAAAAAGCTGGAGAACGGAGTCAGCGTATGGATTGTTAACGGTCGCCTCGTCCGCAGTGTTTTCGATATTGACTTTACCGAAGGCGGCCATGACCACGTCTATGAGTTCGTACCTGAAAATGAGGTGTGGATCGACGACGCTATTGAAGAGCCGGAACGCGGCTATGTCCTATTACACGAACTGCATGAGCACAACCGCATGGCACAAGGATGGCCTTATAACAAGGCCCATGAGGAATCAAGCGGGCTTGAATCCCGGTGCCGCCATCATCCGGATGAACTGCACGATGCCCTGGCGGCAGAGGGCTGGGAGTAGGACTTAGATTATTGAGGCGGTGTCCACGAGGCTAAAGAGCGATGCGAAGATTATAGCCTAGCTGGCTAAAATCCCAGCTGGGCTCTCTAAGGCCGGCTACAAAGGGTACCTAGGATGAGCGTGAGCATTTTTACCCAATAATACCCTTCCCCCAATACTCCCCTCCGGATGTTAGGTTTTTATTCCACCCCCTATGAAATATCAACTTCCCGGGGGGTAGAGGGGGGAGGGGTGTGGGAAAGAACGTGACGAATGGAAGTCGGGCGTTCGCTTTTGGACATCGACTGTCCCGAATCCGCACACTTCGTTTTCCGGCTTCCCTCCGGGAATCAGATGGACGAGTGTTTTTCCTCAGGGGAGAATGCTTGGCATGATAATTGCGGTATTTTCATTACGCCGACCCCGGCGTGTTCGATGTGTTCACCTTTCCCCTGCTACGCGGCGACGCCAAGACGGCCTTGGCGCGCCCCTATACCGTCGTCCTGACCGAGCGCACCGCCAAAAAATACTTCGGCCTGGAAGACCCCATCGGAAAGTTTCTCAAGTTCGATAATCAATACGATTTCGCGGTCACCGGCGTCATCCGGAATATCCCCCCGAATTCCCATTTGAAATTCGATGTCGCGTATTCCATGGAGACTTTTTTCGCCCGCCGACCAAATTAAAGGGACACTTGGTTCAACGATATCAGCGCTTATACCTATATCCGTCTGAATCGCCCCGAGGCACAGAAGCCGCTCGAGGCGAAGCTTCCCGAACTGAAAGAAGAGAAGATGGGGAAGATATTAAAGGCCATCAAGGGAACAGTCCGGCTCCATCTTGAACCGCTGACCTCCATCCATCTCCGTTCCAAATTGCGATGGGAATTCGGCGGCAACGGCGATATTCTCTAAATCTATGTTTTCGCGGCCATCGCCGTCATCATCCTGGCCATCGCCTGCATCAACTTCATGAACCTGGCCACGGCCGGGTCGGGCCCGAGGGCCCGGGAAGTCGGAATAAGAAAAGTTGTCGGGGCTTGCCGCCGCGACCTCGTCGGACAGTTCCTGGGGGAATCGACGAGCACCAGTCTGCTGGCCCTGATAGTGGGCCTGGTTTTCGTCCAACTGGCTCTTCCCCTTTTCAAATCGATTTCCGGCATCGAATTGAGACTCGGCGCCGGCGAACTGGCCTGGCTCATTCCGATGTTCTTCGGCTTGGCGCTGTTCGTCGGATTCGCCGCCGGCAGCTATCCCGCCATCTATCTTTCGGCTTTCCAGCCCGTTAAGGCCTTGAAGGGAGGCCCGAGCGGCTCCGAGGCCAAATCGGGGAGCGTCCGTTTCCGCCGCCTTCTCGTAGTCGGCCAATTCGCCTTGTCCATCGCCATGATCACCGGGACTTGGATCATCGGGGATCAGATCCGGTATATGAAAAACAAGGATATCGGCTTTCAAAAAGAGCAAGTCCTCGGGATTCGCACGTCGGACCAAAAAATCCTGAAGACCCTGGATTCGATCAAATCCCGGCCCAAAGAAATCCCCGGCGTCCTCGAAATCTCGGCGACGTCATTCGTGCCGGGCGCGGGTCAAAGCACCAACGCAGTCGTCCCCGAGGGCTTCGAGGGGGATACGAGCGCGATATACCGAGTCGTAAACGCCGATGCGGATTTTGTCCGGACGATGGGAATGGAAATCGCCAAAGGAAGAGATTTCTCCAAGATCTCTCCCGGCAGTCTCTTCGATTACTTTTTCATCGATGAGCTTTTCGATGCCCAATACCGGTCGGAAGAGCGGCTGAACAAAATTTTCTCCTCGTTCAGTCTCTTGGCGATCGCCATCGCCTGCCTGGGCCTTTTCGGCTTGGCCTCGTACATCGCCGAGCGGAGGAAAAAAGAGGTCGGCATTCGCAAAGTCCTCGGAGCCTCCCTCGGCGGGGTTGTCGGGCTTCTGGCCAAGGAATTCCTGAAACTGGTCGGCCTGGCCGCGCTGATCGCCTGGCCGATCGCCTACTTCGCCATGAACATCTGGCTGCGGGGATTCGCTTACCGGACTCAGATCAATTTGTGGACTTTTGCCGTCTCCGGCTTAGCCGCCCTGGCCATCGCCTTCTTGACGGTGAGCTACCAGGCGGTCCGGGCGGCCTTGGCCAATCCGGTGGATTCGCTGAAATATGAATGATCATCGGAAGGATGGGGGCCGAAATCTTGATCGATCATCAGAGCCACCCGGCTTTTTTAACGGATACAGCCGATGGACGGGATCGATGAATAAGAAATTTGGGTCGAAATATTATGATCGGCCCCTATTCGATATAGTTCACGATGAAAAAGGAGATCTTATGAACATTCCAAAATTTGCCTGGGTTTTGTGGCTTTGCTAGGGCTCCTCGTCTTGGCCGCCCCGTCTTCGCCCGCCCTAAGCTATTTTGAGCTCACCTTGACATTCCCTCGCATCATATCTTATCATCCACTCTCAATTTCTTAGGATGAAAAAGAAAGGATAATCGCGCCATGCCTAGGAACACCCTATCATCCTCGTTCCGCAAGTCCGCCATGGCCGCGGCTGTCTGGTTCATCGCGGCTGCGCTCCTCCAGGCTGCATCCCTTCCTACGGCAAAACCAGCCGACGTCGGTTTGTCGGCGGATCGCCTCGAGCGGCTCAGCCGGGTGATGCAGGAATATGCCGACCAGGGAAAGGTCGCGGGGATGGTGGCGCTCGTCGCCCGGAAAGGACGGGTCGTATATTTCAAGCCCTTCGGCAAGCTCGACCTAGCCAAAAGTGTCCCGATGCCCGCCAACGCCATTTTTCGCATCGCTTCGCAGACAAAAGCCGTGACGAGTGTGGCGGTGATGATACTGCAAGAGGAAGGCCGTCTTCTTCTTGATGACCCCGTTTCAAGATATATCCCCGAGTTCGCCGCCACCCGCGTTGCCGTCCAGGCTGCGGACAAGGACGCCAAAGGCTATACGACGGTCCCGGCCAGGCGGCCCATCACTATCCGTGACCTCCTCACCCATACGGCGGGAATTTCCTATGGGGACGGCCCCGCGAGAGAGGAATATCTGGCGGCCGGCATCCACGGCTGGTTCTTGGCTGATAAGCCCATGCCCATCGGCGACATTATTAAGAAACTAGCAACGCTTCCCTTCGATGCCCAGCCCGGCGAGAAATTCGTCTACGGCTACAACACGGACATCCTCGGCTACCTGGTCGAGCGCGTCTCCGGGATGACTGTGGCAGAATTCTTCGACAAGAAAATCACCTCACCCCTGGGCATGGCGGATACTCATTTTTTTCTTCCCGAAGATAAAATAGGCCGCTTCACATCCGTCTATGGCGTGGACGAGAAGGGCGGCCTCAAGCTCATGGAAGATGGCCGGGACAATTTTTACGTCAGGGGTCCCAGAGTCTGCTATGCCGGCGGTGCCGGGCTCCTCTCGACCGCCGAGGATTACGCCCGTTTTCTCCTCATGCTCCAGAACGGCGGGGAGCTCCAGGGCGCGCGCATCCTCAGCCCGAAGTCCGTGGAGCTTATGACGGTCAACCATATCGGCGGACTCTATGGCAGCCAAGGTTTCGGGCTGGGATTTTGGATCACGGAGCGGCTCGGCTTTTCCGGCCAGCCGGGGTCTATCGGCGGCTTCGGTTGGGGGGGCGCTTATCATACGACCTATTGGGTCGATCCGGCCGAGCAGCTTGTCGCCGTCCTCATGACACAACTGCTGCCTGCAGGCAACAGCGACCTTCATGGAAAATTCAGGGCGCTGGTCTATCAGTCGATCGTAGAATCTTACGAGAAGCGCTAGGCCGCCTTTGATCGTCTTCTTTCCCTGCGCCCCGGATGCCGCCCTCTCGAAGTATGGCGCGGCGCTTCCTTTTACGGCGTGCCACAGAATCCGGTTCAAGGAAAGATTCACCATCTTCAAAGCCCATATTTTGGAATCGATAATATTTTTGTCATTCTAGGCGGATTGAAAATTTGCTTTACTAAAGGCTACTTTGCCCTGGCGCCCGTAGCTCAGTGGATAGAGCGGTGGACTTCGAATCCAAAGAGTCGGGTTCTGCCGGCCCCCCCGGAAATCCTCTGGTCCAGCGGAAAATCGCGTTTTCGGTTTTATTAGCCTTAATCACAACTGGGCGCTTTTAATCACATTTTGTTACACGGCTGCGACACGGAGGAGTGGTCTACGTTCTTGATTCGGATTGTTGATGTCCGAGTCTCATCCTGGTTGACTCTAGCGCCTTTCCCTGCTAATCTTTAGCCATCCCAAATAGAAGGGGTCAGCAATGGCCGTCAAATGTCCAAAGTGTCAGTTTGAGAATCCTTAAGACACCATATATTGCGGGAAGTGCGCGACGCCCCTTTCTCCTTCTAAAGAAATCCCTGTTTCCCAAACAGAGACACTCAAAACTTCTATCAAAGAGCTGACAACCGGCTCCACATTAGCCGGCCGCTACCAGGTCATCGAGGAGCTGGGGAAAGGCGGGATGGGCAGAGTCTACAAGGTCTTCGAAACGAAGACCAAAGAAAAAATCGCCCTGAAACTCCTCAAGCCCGAGGTCTCCTCGGACGAGGACGCGATCGAGCGCTTCGGCAACGAGCTTCGCTTCGCCCGGAAGATCAGCCACCGCAACGTCTGCAGGATGTACGACCTGGGCGACGACAGGGGGACACACTACATCACCATGGAATACGTTCCAGGTGAGGACCTCAAAAGCATGCTCCGGATGATGGGGCAGATGGGCGCCGGCAAGACGATCTACATCGCCAGGCAGGTCTGCGAGGGGCTGGCAGAGGCACACCGCCTGGGCGTCGTTCACCGCGACCTCAAGCCGCAAAACGTCATGATCGACCGGGAGGGGAACGTCCGGATCATGGACTTTGGGATTGCCCGGTCTCTGAAGGTGAAAGGGGTGACGGGAGCGGGGGTGGTGATTGGAACTCCTGAGTATATGTCGCCGGAGCAGATGGAGGGCAAGGACGCGGACTCCCGGTCGGACATCTATTCGCTTGGTGTCATTCTTTATGAAATGGTGACGGGCAAGCCGCCGTTCGAAGGGGAGACGTTCGTCAGCATCGCCTTGAAGCAGAAGACGGAGGTGCCGCGAAACCCACGAGATTTAAACCCGCAGCTGCCCGACGACTTAAACCGCCTGATCCTTAAGTGTCTCGAGAAGGACCGGGAGAAGAGATATCAGAGCGCCGAAGACTTGCTTGTTGACCTAAACAAGATTAATCAGGGACTGCCGACAACGGAAAAAGCCTTCCCTTCGCGGAAGACATCGACCTCGAAGCAGATCACGGTCTCGTTCCAGCCGAAGAGAGTGATCGTTACCGCCCTGGCCATCGTCGGACTCGCCGCCGCTGTCATCGTCGCTTGGCGGCTTATATCCCCCAAAAAGAGTCAACTCGCCGCAGTCGTCGCTCCTAAAATCTCAATTGCCGTTCTTCCTTTTGCCGATTCCAGTCCGGCTAAGAATTCCACGGATCTTAGCGCGGGGATGGATGAGACGATTGCCCGCAAACTCAAGAGCCTCAGTCAGCTCGAGGTCAAATCCCCCTATGAAGTCCAGCGCTACAGGGGGACGACAAAAAATCTCAAAACCATCGGCGAGGAGATCAAAGCCACCCATCTTTTGACGGGAACGGTCGCTGTCGATGGAGATAACGTCCTGGTGCAGGCTTTCTTAAATGAAGCTTCGACGGGGAACGTCGTCTGGCCGGGGTCTTTTGAGGACAAGATGACGGGATACTTCGATATCCAGAACCGGATAGCGGAGCGGATCGTCCGCGAGCTTCAAGTCAGCCTGACTCCCCAGGACCGGAAAGCCTTGGAGAAACCTCCCGCCAAAAACATCGAAGCCTATCGATACTATTGGCAGGGCAGAGCGTTCTGGGCACAGCGGGAAGATAAAGCCTTTCAGACGGCCATCGAATTCTACAAAAAGGCTATTGCGCTTGATCCGAATTATGCCCAGGCCTACGCGGGGTTGGCCGATGTTTATACCCTTATGCCCGTGACTCCGGAGACAGTGCTGGACGCAAAAAACGCTGCCCTGGAAGCGATAAGGCTGGACGATTCGCTGGCCGAAGCCCATGCTTCGCTCGGCCTGATCAGTCTTCAGCATGAGTACGATTTCAAGGGAGCCGAAAAGGAATTCCTCAAGGCCATAAAACTGGATCCGGGCTATGCAACGGCCCATCAATGGCATGGCCGACTGCTCTCTATGCGCGGCCGGCATGACGAGGCCATCGTCGAGACGAAACAAGCCGTTGATATAGACCCCTCGAATTTCATCTTTCTCCAAAGTTTGGGGGCGGCCTACTATTACGCCCGTCGGTACGAGGAATCCATCGTATGGCTTAAACAAGTCCTCACATTAAGACCTAATGACCTTACCGTATTTTTAAACCTCGTCGACAGTCTTTGCTTTGTTCAAAGGTATCAAGAGGCGCTCGATCTTTGCCTCCGGCCGCCCTATCGTGATGCTCAGCTGGGATTTTTATGCCTCGGTGTGAAGAATAGCGTCCAGTTTTTTCAAGGAAAGAAAGAAGGCCTCTCGGAATTTTACCACAAGTTCGAGAATGTTCTCGGAACCCAGGATCCTTCGACGACAATGATGATCTTTGCGCGTCTGGGCGAATTCGACAAAGCATTCTTCTGGGCCGACAAGGCCGTCGAAGCCCACCATTGGGGAATTATGTTCATCAATGTCTTTCCTCTTCTCGATCGCTGGCGGGCCGATCCCCGATTTAAAACGCTTTTGAAAAAAATCGGCTTAGCCGATTGATTGAAAGGAAGATACGGTAAGATTCAAAAAAGCGAGGCGGCCTAATATATCTGACCGCGACCATTCTCCGATTTCAGATCAACCTCATGAGATCATCCACGGATAAATGGGCTTGTTTGAGAAGATGTGATAATGTGGATCGCTTGATCGGCTGATGGGTAGGAACCGTCAATTTTAATAGTTCGGCTCCGGTACGCTTTTGAAGGCGGATGTGGCTTCCTCTTTGTCTGACGACAATCCAGCCATCCCTGCGCAGGGCATGGATGAATTGGTGATATCCGAGGCTGGGGACTTTAGTCACAGAGTGATTTCAATGAGTTCGGAACCTGGGGAGAGACTCAAATCATCCTCAACCGGCTCTAAATAAAGCTCAATCGCCTCACGAATATTGGCCAGGGCCTCTTCTTTTGTATCTCCCTCACTAATGCAGCCCGGAAGTACGGGCACAATAGCCGTATATTCTCCCTCCTCGCTGGGCTCCAAAATGACCTTCAATTTCATTCTTGGCTCCGTTCTTACCGTGCTCATGATATCACTCTCCTCTGGTTTAGGCAATCCAACAACGGATATAAAATGGACGATATCGG
>Ga0315293_10006078_pt1 | contig 11316 bp, 6 predicted proteins | sample YL17G13_20_MG_FD_203071 | JGI IMG/M metagenome (GOLD analysis project Ga0315293, IMG submission 203071) | Sediment microbial communities from Yellowstone Lake, YNP, Wyoming, USA - YL17G13_20 | ecosystem: Environmental > Aquatic > Freshwater > Lake > Sediment | place: USA: Wyoming | collected... | reverse complement strand
GTGGAGCGGAGTTTCGCCTACAGACCTTCTGCAGGGTACATGCTGTCTATAATGTCCTTTTCTCACAGACCCTCGGCACGGCCAGGATGATGGTTGGCTTCTTCGTCTGTATATCCTCGACGATGGCGTTGAAATCCTGGACGTAATAGGTGGTGATACCCTTCTTTCTGCCGCCGAAGTGTCCAGCAACCCGTTCAAGGTCGTGGCACAGGGGAGGAACGGTAAGGTCACCGCGCCGATGCATATGATGCCCATATCAGCGATAATCCACGCGAGCCTGTTCTGGCTTAAGAGGGAAATGCGGTTTCTCTTCCTTACGCCGAGGATGTAGAGTCACAAACCTACGGCCTTGGCGCGCTCGAAGTACTCTTCCCAGGAGATCCCCAGCCAAACACCATGGAGCTTCTTCTCCACGGCAAGCCTTTTCCCATATTTCTTTACAGTCGTTCTGAAGGTGATGTCCATATTCTTTTCCATACCCGTCTCTCTTCTTCAACCTTCCTCTTTGTTCTACCCATCCTTTCGTCAAAGGCGAAGCAGATTAGGGGAACAGGCTCAGCCGGTGATGGATAGAGAAGAGGGGGGGGCTTAGACATCGATCTCGAAGTAGGGGAGGTCCGTGAAGCTGCCCGTTCTCTGTTCAGCCCATACCGCTCTGACCCGCATGCCGGGTTTTACGCGGTCGAGATCCTCGGGCTTGAGTTCATGGGCAAAGGATTCCCCGGGGGATGCTCCATCCAGGACCATGAAAACCCCTCCATAGGGGGTTTGACGCACCTTGCCGGTCAATGGGTCAGGGCTTGCATAGTAGACCACGTCGACCAAAACGACCGTGGCCTTCGGCCCGACTTCGATAAACGCATCCGCGCGCACCCGACAGACTGCGCATATCTCTCGCGGGGGAATCTGCGTTCTGCCGCAGAGCGGACATTGCGATGCATATAGTTTCTTCTCCTTCAGGCCGGCAAACCACTTGCCCATATGCGGTCCAGTTGCGAAACGTTGAAGAATGGATGTGACGCACTTCAGGGATATGAGCTCCTCGCCCTGCTTCTCCTCGCCCGGCAGTTCGTACTTCTTGAAGAGCTTTGCCGTTGCTCCGGCCGCAGACATATCGCCATCGATCCGAACCTTGCCTGAACTAATGGCCGTTGCACCATCGAGTTTCCCAAGGCTGATATCGACAAAGACCTCGGCATCCATGTGCATGACAACGGTGCAACCGGCATCCACCCCTTTCTTGACAGTGCAGGTCTTGTCCCTTATGGAGATGGTCCACCCGCCGCCGCCTTCGCCGGAGAGGTCATAGCCTATCCGCATGTCAACGCCTTCGGCCTTGTCCGGGCGGAACCGCTCCACCATGGACTCCACAATAGTGTGCGCCCTGATACGAGGGGTAAACTTCTCGAACGCCTTGGGAAGGACATTCCCAAGTATGGTCAGATCGCCGGAGACCTTGAGCTTGCCGGAGGAAAATGCCTCACCCGAGTCAACCTTGCCAAGCGCACCACCCACAAAGGACTCCGCATCCGCAGAAAGGATGACCGAGCACTTGGACATTGCACCCTCGATCCGCACAACCTTGAGAACGGCATCCTTGATCGTGACGACCCATTTCCCTCCGCCCTCTCCTGAGATATCATAGCCTATGGTGACAGCAACCCCCTGCACGCCATCGGGACGGAACCTTTCCGGCATGGTATTGAAGATATCTTCTACCGTTGAGCCAAAATATTCTTTCATGGAACCCTCCTTCCTCTTCACATCTTCGCATGCATGCTGGGGTGTTGATCATCCTGCCGCTCCATAACCACCACTGCTTCGCCTCACGAGGGAAGGGATTATGGAATCCTCCAATAGTGCTGCCCTTGTTCTGATCATGATAACCATGATTCCCGGTGGGATGATTTTTCTTTGTTTTACCGACATGGGTTTCGAAATCAAGAACAGCGGGGGGTCGGTTTCCAGTGGGACCACCTTTCGACGGGATGATTCTTCAAAGGATAGTTTTCCTGTCCAGTATTCCTCCCTTCTCCCAACCCCTGTGATACATCAGGGGCTGCACGCATATATCCTGTGAGCACCTATCATGAGCAGATCAAAAAACATGACAGCTCTGTTCATCAGGGAAAGATGATCCTTGTCCTCCTCCCCTTGCATCACTGTCGACAATCCCGTATCGCCCTTGGCGATTTGAGTCTCTCTCAGAAGCATAGGTGTCAGCCGTGATGAGTAAAGGGTGCATGTGGAATGAAGTGGTTTATGCACTTTCCCGACCCATTTTCCCTCAAGCTTCTTCTTTCGAGAACACTGTGCTTATATCAAGCGAGGGCTGTTCTTACAACAAGTTTGCAGGTCTCTTGTCCAAGGACAGTCAAAAGGACAAGTACAGCAAAATAGAAAGTGTGGCGTGTAAACACCACATCACTTATAGGAAGCAATACTCTGAATGTCTGAATGGCCTTTAGAGATCTCCCGAGAGGCTGTCGAAAAACTCCAGTAAGCTCAAGAACCATCAAATTTGGACCATCAAAACAACAAAAGCCCCGATCAAAAAACTCCCAACGTAGGGCATTCTACGAGGTCGTTTTTTGTCACTTTTCATCCTTTGAGTTTTTCGACAGTCTCTGATGAAATATTCAATACAGACAGACTACAGATTACCTCAAGGAATATGGGCTTTCTCTGATGCCATATTTGTTCAGAGATCGTGCCTACGTAAAGCTGTCTTGCAGTTCATATGACCCTGCCGGGGTCGCATTTTTGCCTCCCCCCAAAGTCAATAATCAAGACCGGGCACCTAGAGTTCTGGGCACCTCTAGTTCTGTTGCAAGCTTAAAATGAACGAAATGTGGCTCATTGATTGGTTTCCCGGGCCGTTTCAGATTAAATCAAGGAGGGGCTTACGGCTTAACCGAAGGCAAATTGTCCTCAGTTCTAGGTTTGCGGGAGGTCGCAAGATGAGATCCCCGAAACTCCTGTTAAACCAATTACAAGTTTCTCAAATTGTTGGGGCAAAGACCTCCAAAGATTTGCTGGGGTTACCTGCTTCACGTAAAACACCTGAACCTCCTGAAGAAAAAACGAATTGTTTCTTTCACTATTCAGAGCAAGAGAATCAACGTTTCCACGATTGTGGAAAAAATCTTCTGGCAAAGGATACTCTCCTGTTTGCCTCCATGAGTTGAGCCCCGGCGCTTGTGAAAAACCCAGAATCAGATGAAGTGTATCTTTATGAGGAAAATGACAGTCAGGAGACTGCAGCGGATATTCTCACCTCGACCTTGTGTTCCCGGTGGTCGTCGACAAGGGGGATCGCCTTGTCTTGTTGATCGAGTCCATCTACTTCCACACGCATCTCGCCGGTTACATCGTGTGTTTGCCGGACGATGATGTGATAGACCGTCTCCCGATACCGGTAGTGGACCTTGAATGTCTCCCAACCCTTCACGGGGAGGCACGGGGCAAAACGCAGTTTGTCCACGTCAAGTTTAAGGCCCAGGAGCGATTCCACGATCAGCCGGTACATCCAGGCAGCCGAGCCCGTGTACCACGTCCAGCCACCGCGACCGGTATGCGGGAAAAGCGCATAGACATCAGCAGCGACAACATACGGTTCGACTTTATAGGTGCTGACTTCCTCGGGGGACCTGGCATGATTTATCGGATTGATCATGGCAAGCAGTTCCCAAGCGCGAGGGCGCTCGCCTAACGCGGCGAATGCCATGGTCGCCCAGATTGCCCCATGAGTGTACTGCCCGCCATTCTCTCTCACACCCGGGACGTATCCTTTTATGTAGCCCGGATTCAACTCCGACTTGTCGAGGGGCGGGTACAGGAGTCGGATCAGTGAATGCTCCCTGTCAATGAGCTGCTTATCAAGCGCTTCCATGGCCATGCGTGAGCGCTTTGCACCTCCCGCCCCGGAGAGAACGGACCAGCTTTGCGCAATAGAATCGATAGAGCATTCAGGGTTGCTCGCCGATCCAAGCGGCGTTCCATCGTCAAAGTATGCGCGGCAATACCACTCGCCATCCCAGCCGTTCTGCTCGATATTTTCACGCAGCGCAGCCGCACCCTGAAGGCAGCGTTCGGCAAAGGACAGGTCGAGAGTCCTGCGGGCAACCTCACTGAACTGCATAAGCACATCATACAGGAAAAAGGCCAGCCAGACACTTTCACCTTTGCCGTGTTCGCCCACAAGGTTCATACCGTCATTCCAGTCACCGGAACCGATGAGTGGCAGGCCATGCTCACCAAAATTGAGGCCTTTGACGATGGCCCGGACACAGTGTTCGTACAGACCGGCAACGTCCCCGGAGTGTGCCGGCAGATCGTAATAGGAGTCCTCGTCTGTGTTTACCGGACGGCCTTCTATGAAGTTGACGGGTTCATCCAGCACACCGGTATCACCGGTGCTCAGAACGTAACGGCAGGTAGCCATAACGAGCCAGAGAAAATCGTCCGAACAATGTGTGCGCACACCCCGGCCAAACGGAGGATGCCACCAATGCTGAACATCTCCCTCCTTAAACTGGCGGGCCGCGCAAAGGAGGAGATGCTCGCGCACCAGGTGCGGTTGGGTGTGGATGAGTGCCATCACGTCCTGCAACTGGTCGCGGAAACCGAATGCGCCCCCCGGCTGGTAATAACCGCTCCGTGCCCAGAGGCGGCATGCCAGGGTCTGGTACAAAAGCCAGCCGTTGGCCATGATGTTCACAGCCATGTCAGGTGTTTCCACCTGTACCGCACCGTGCGTGTGGTTCCAGTACTGCCAAACCGTTTCAAGCTCGCCGCGCGCGGCTGCAGAACCACGGAAGCGATGAACCAGGTTAACAGCGTCATTGGTATCTCGCCCTGTGCCAAGCCTGAAGATGATCTCACGCTCCTGACCGTCTGCGAGCTCGAAGGGAACCTGGATGGTGGCGCAGGGATCGAGGGCAGCCCCTACTTTGTTGGAAAGCCGTGTCCGCCTTAGGGCAGCCGGATTCCTGAGCGTGCCGTTGCGCCCGATGAACTCCGCTCGATCGCCGCTTACGGTCCTGGTCACATCATCCACATCGAAGAAGGCGATCCGGCCGGAGAACTCAGAGTTGTAAGAGTTCCGCGCAAACAGGGCGCCGCTGGTCGGGTCGATCTCGGTAATCACATGCATGGCCGATTTCGGCCGCAGGTCTCCGAGCACCCACTCAACATAACCCGTCACAGAGAGCCGGCGGCTTCGGCCTGACTCGTTTCGCACTTTGAGTACGGTGAACTTGACCGGTGCGTCCAGTGCCACGTAAACCCACACCTCTGAGCGGATGCCGCGCTCCGTATGCTCGAAGACGCTGTAGCCGAACCCGTGCCGGGTGACGTAAGGCATGGCCCCTTGGCTGGGCAGCGGCATGGGCGACCAGAAGTGGCCGCGCTCTTCATCACGAAGGTAAAACGCTTCTCCGCTTGAGTCGCCCACGGGATCGTTGTTCCACGGAGTGAGGCGGAACTCGTGGGCATTTTCGCTCCAGGTGTAGGCAAGCCCGCTCTCTGAGATGATGGTCCCAAAGTGCGGATTAGCCAGCACATTCACCCACGGCGCCGGTGTCACCTGATCTTGCGCTGTCGTAATTACGTACTCTTTCCCGTCAGGGGTGAATCCTCCGATCCCGTTGAAGAAGATCAGATCATGGCGTGGCAACGCGGCTACTACCTTTGGTTCGGGGCGGTGTGTTCGGGTCGGATTAAGATGCGGCAAGGCTACTTCGACAATGCCTCGCCGGTAGAGCTGCTCCGCCAGGGCCCCCCGGCTGTCGGTGATGATGGCGCGGGCGACCGTTTGGAAGAGAATGCGGTCTTCGCTCGATATCTGCTCAGTGAGCCTTACAAAGATGCCTCCCGGCCGATCCGTCACGTTGACTTCGATGCCTGCGGCAATGAGCCCCATGATCTGGTCGTGCAGAAGTTGCCGGTAACCGGCGTGATCTTCGTTCCAGATCACGAGGTCCACGGTCAGTCCTTTTAAACGCCAGTACGCGTGGGCCTGGACGAGTTGGCGTACCAGTTCAATATTGGATGGTTCTTTGATCTGCAGCAGCACAATGGGCAAATCCCCTGAAATGGCATAGCCCCAGAGGCCGGATTGCCCGCGATTGTTCTTGATGAGGAGGCTCGGGTCGGCGCGCAGCGACGAATTGGCATAGATTACGGAGCCGGCAAGGCGTCCATAGAGTTGTGCGTCGGCCTCCGTGATATTGAGCTGTTGCAGGATCACCTGAGAGTGTGTCCACGCCAGATCGAAAACGCGATCCGCAAGACGCCGATCCTGGTATTTTTCGACAAGGCTCAACGCTGTGTCCCTTGTTTCACCGACACCGGAGACCATATCGATCGTCGCCGATTTTCCCGGATCGAGCATGATCAGGTGCCGGATCGCGACAATCGGATCGAGCACAGAGCCGTCGCTGCCCGAGAGCACAGCGGATCCCCTCAATGCTTGAGGAATGACAAGGGTGTTTCCGCGGCCGATGAACCGCATGCGGTCGGTCTCATAGGAAACTTCTCCGGTGTGCGCCCCGTGCATGGCCATCAGGTGCAACATCCACGGCACGGGCTCACCCTTGGAGCGGGGCCGGCGGGTACAGAGGATCGCCCGGTGTTGGTGGAGGATCTCGGTCTGGACAAAGAGGTTGCTGAACGCCGGATGCAACGCATCAGTGGCAGGCGGTGCGAGAACGACTTCCGCGTAACTCGTCACCTCGATCGCTCTGTGCCTGCGAGAACGGTTGGTGATGCGGATTCGGCGCAACTCGATATCATCCTCCGGCGAGACAGCGATCTCGGTATGCATGTCGATATCATTGTCGCGGCGGCGGAACTCTGCTCGACCCTCTGAAAAAATCACCTCATAGAGCTTCGGTTGTTTCAGAGTCGGCTGGTAGGTACTTGACCAGAACTCCCCGCTTTCCATATCGCGGATGTAACAGAATGTTCCCCAGTTATCGCTGGTAGTGTCTTCGCGCCATCGTGTGACGGCGATGTCTTTCCAGCGGCTGTAGCCGCCTCCCGAATTCGTGACCATAACGTGGTATCTGCGGTTCGATAACAACTGAACTTCAGGAACCGGTGTGTCCGGGCCGCTGAAGACACGTACCGGAGTCTCCAGGCCACCGGGAGTCGTGCGTAAATCGGAGAGTTCTGTGGTGTGCGAATAGAACGCCGTGGCCTTGGGAACACGCTCCTGAAGCAAAAGTGTTGTCGCCTGGAAAAGCGGATCAGACTGGAATCGTTGCTGCATCGGACGGTCCAGGAGGATATAGGCCAGGGCCAGGAGGCTCATACCCTGGTGATGTGCCATGAAGGACCGGACCACGGTGCTCGATTGCCCGCGCGTCTGACGTGAAGGCGTGTAGTCGATTGCTTCAAAAAGGCCGAATCTTCCCGCAAACCCCTGCTCGACGAGTCGCTGCAGATTCAGGCACGCCGCCTCAGGCGCCACCATCAGCGCCAGCGCCGAGGCATACGGTGCAATGACAAGCTCCTCGGCCAATCCGCGTTTGAGCCCCAGGCCGGGTACGCCGAATGCGCGGTACTGGTAGTTAAGATGAACGTCGACCATGTTGTATCCGGATTCCGAAATACCCCACGGGACCCCGCGGTGCATCCCATACTCGATCTGTCTCTCTACAGCCGCCTTGTAGGTCCGGTCGAGCAGGGTGTTTTCGTATGTCGGCATTACCAAAAGCGGCATGAGGTACTCGAACATCGAGCCGTCCCAAGAGAGAAGAACCGGATCTCCGCCGACATTTGTGAGAAGGCGTCCCAGGGCGAACCAGGACTCTTGAGGCAGTTGTCCCTGAGCAATCGCAACGAAACTTGACAATCGTGCCTCCGAAGCCAGCAGGTCGTAGAAACTCGAATCCCGCCGGTCCTCCCCGATGTTGTACCCGTTCGCTAGCAGATGACGCGCCTTGTCGTACAGGAAGCCATACTCCATGTGTGCCAGTTCGTTTAATTGCCGGGTAAGGCCTTCGATAGCCGCTATTCTCTCTTGGGCGCGCCGGCTTGCTTCACTGATGAGATCTCGAAGCTTAACAAGCCACCCGATTTCCTCGGGTGTCGCGTCCGTCGCTTGTGGATGGCTGATTGCCGGCAACAACTCCTTATCGAGCCTTGCCAGTTCGGAGAGCGTTGGGATTTCCCCGATGCCCTTGAAATCACTGAGCATGTCGGGAACCGCAGGAAGCGCTGTCCACGGGGCGAGAAATGTCAGCTCCTCCAACGCGCTACGGCATTGCCGGGCCATGGCTGACGCCCACAACGTCGCTTCGCTCTCAGTGCCGGCACCTAGGTGGCGGACCAGATCCTCGGCGGACGTCGTCAGCCTCTCGATGCAGAGCCGTACCGCTGAGAGCGTAGTCGGCCGGGAACCGGTTGCGGAGGCCAGATCATTCTGAAACCCTGTGAGCGTGGCTGAAGCGTCTCCTCCTGCAGTATCCATGAAGACCCCGAGTATGTCGCTTAACCCCTCAAACAACCGCGGACTCACTATTTTGTGATCGGGAAGTGCGAGCAGGCCTGAGCGCAATGTCAGCAGGTGAGCGGCGAGGTTCCCGCTGTCCACCGACGAGATGTACAGAGGCGGCAGCGGTTTCAAGGACTGCGTGTCATACCAGTTGTAGAAGTGGCCCTGGTAACGTTCCAAGGCTTCCATCGTCTGGATTGCGTTCGCTGTGCGCTCGAGGACTTGTCCGACGGGGATATAGCCGAAGTCGTATGCGGAAAGGTTCGCAAGAAGTGAAAGGCCCATGTTGGTCGGCGATGTGCGATGTGCAACCGGAGCAGGGCGATGCTCCTGATAACTGTCAGGCGGCAGCCAATTATCCTCCGGGCCGACGAATGTTTCGAAAAATGCCCAGGTCTTTCGGGAGATCTTCCTGAGAAAGATGGTCTGATCGGCGCTGAGCTGTGCTTCTGGGCGAGCGAACGGCCGGCTGATCCACCATGCGATAGCCGGCGAGGCAAACCAGAGGCCCAGTATGGGCCAAGCATAAACCAATGATGCCGGCCTAGAAAGTGCGAGCTGGATAATTACGGCAAAGGCAATACAAGGGGCGAACCACATGGTCCGGCACGAGCCGAGAAGGTTCGTGCGGCTATCCGGGTTGCCCGAAGGATTCCATTCGAGCAGTCGTTTGTGGGTGATCAGCAACCGCCATGTGGTGCGTACAATTGCATCCAGACTGAAAAACGCCTCATAGGGAAGGCAGGTGAGGGTGAATACCGCCTGGGCGAAGTTCCGCCCGGCCGAGCGTACTGAGGCTGAGAGGTGCTGGCCCAGCAGCACATCTCGCGGCTTCCGGTACGTTTCAAGAACCGATGCAACCACGGACTGAACCAGGAGGATCCCGATCACCGACAAGGTCCAGAGCCAGGCCGGTGACAAGACGGTCCAGGAAATCAGCAACAGCAGGGTCAATGCCAAAGGCACGAGACTGCGACGCAGGTTGTCAAAGATCTTCCATTGGGACAGCCCCGAGAGCGGAATCTTCTCACGATGCCCGCCGAAAACCGGAACACGGGACAACAGCCAGCGCGCAATCTGCCAATCCCCCCGAATCCACCGATACCGGCGATTCACGTCCGCGCTGTAGCGAGATGGATATTCCTCGTATAGCAGTACATCAGAGAGCAGCCCGGAGCGGGCATAGCACCCTTCCATAAGGTCGTGGCTGAGGATTTTGTTCTCGGGAAAGCGCCCATGAAGGGCCAGTTCAAACGCATCGACATCATAGATTCCCTTGCCGATGAATGAACCCTCACCGAATACATCCTGATAAATATCGGATACGACGCGGGTATACGGATCAATGCCCGGATCACTTCCATACAGCCTGGCATACCACGATCGGTTCGTGCCCGGCAGGCTCACGGCCACACGCGGCTGCAGGATGCCGTAGCCTTTACTAACCCGCTGCATTTTTTTGTCATAGAGCGGGCGATTCAGCGGATGAGCCATGGCTGCCACAAACTGCCGTGCCGAGTCGCGCGGGAGCTCTGTATCCGTGTCCAGGGTAATCACGTACTTAACGTCCAATAACAGGGCCGTCTTCCCGACAACGAGCGAGAAGTGATCCTTTGAACCACCGCGTAGAAGCGAATTCAAATCCGCAAGCTTCCCTCGCTTACGCTCGTAGCCCATCCAGATCCGCTCCTGCGGGTTCCAGAGGCGCGGCCGATGGAAAAGGAAGAGCATGTCGCCATGAGCACCCTGGTACTTTTCATTCAGCTCTTCGATCCTCATCCGGACCAGCCGCACCAGCGATTCGTCCTCCGGTAAAGTTTTCTCATGTGCGTCGGCGAAATCAGTCAGCAGGCCGAAGTGCAGGTTATCGCCACGATTTGCCAGGAACCGGACTTCGAATGCCTCGACGAGATTCTCAATGTTCTGAGCGCTCGTAAGCATGGTTGGTATCACCACCAGGGTACGGAATTCCGGAGGAATTCCTTCGGAGAAGTCCATGCGCGGCAGCGGATGCGGCGTAACCAGCAATGTCGCCAGCCAGTTCACCAATGTGAGAGCAAGATGGCTGGTGCACAAAACCAAGAGGATACCAATCAACGTGAGGAGCCGGCCATGAATCCCATCGGTATGAGCCTTTGCCAGCAGGCTCCCGGTAAAGATTGCTGTAATCAGCATTATCGAGCTCAGATAGAGAAGCAAAGGAAACCGGCAGCTCATTCTCAGAAGGGCCTCAGCGTTGGATAGACGCATCTGTGCGAGGCGTTCGAGCTGCGGCAAGCCCTTGTCGATCAGGTAGAACCCGACATGTGCCGATCGATCGTCGCCGCCGTTGCTGTCAGCGCCATCGTGTGCCAGTCGGATCGCACGCCTTGCAACCTCTTCTTCGGATAGCAGGCTGTTCTTCGCTATCTTCTCAACTACGTGACGGTATCGATCACGGGTGGCAAAATCCATCTTGGGGTAGACTCCGAAAGGATCCTCACACAGTATCTGCTCGACAAAGCTCCTCATCTCGACGAACTCTTGCCAGTCAATCGCCCCTAAGAGTCGGAGACTGCCGATACTGTTGCTGATGGAGACCTGGTCGGCGGCCTGTTGTCGGGTCTCCGACTGAACCAGCTGCTTAATGGTCAGGCCGGACTCAAAGAGCCACTGCTCGATCCAGGTGAGCGGCAACGCCAGAGCAGGACCCTGACCCTGCAGACGGCGCGTAAGTTCTGCAACAAATGAGCTCGACAGGGGTGGGTTTGAACGCGCCATGTCCGCGATCACCATGATCAGGCTCTTCGGGTCCTTCTCGGCGATTGCCGTCATCT
>Ga0315293_10006076_pt1 | contig 11319 bp, 7 predicted proteins | sample YL17G13_20_MG_FD_203071 | JGI IMG/M metagenome (GOLD analysis project Ga0315293, IMG submission 203071) | Sediment microbial communities from Yellowstone Lake, YNP, Wyoming, USA - YL17G13_20 | ecosystem: Environmental > Aquatic > Freshwater > Lake > Sediment | place: USA: Wyoming | collected... | reverse complement strand
CCTGCGGCGGGCCTTCGGCCAGGGCAGTGAGGGCACATCCCCAAGGGACAGGAAGAAAAGCATTAGACACGGATTAACCTGGCGCGGCCTGTGGCCGCAACCAAATCCGAAGCACTATCCTTCGACTTCGCTCAGGACAAGAACCCGAGATCATAAACAAATCCGAATCACCAAAACTGAAAATTCAAAACAAACCATAACGTCTTATTTCGACGGTGGTTATGGCAGCCGGATTCCAATATCAAGCACAAAAAACAAGAAGTTGAAGGATTGTATTACGGATTATCAAATAGGGGCAAAACGAATCAAGTGCCTAAAGTGAGCTAAAGTGAGCTAAAGTGAGCTAAAGTTGGATCTGCGATATTGATTGTTTGATAGGGTGGGACGTATTTGAGTGAGATAAATAGGGCGAAGGGGCATATACTCGATGAAGGCTGCTTGAAAGGGATGAACGAATTAGGATAATGGGCTGTCCGTGGTTGTCTCTTAATTATTCCCTTTGATTATTCTGGATCGGAGATTAGAGTCGGTACCCCGAAGGTATTCGGGAAGTGATTTATGAACGCTGACGATGAGATTCTGTTCCGAGAATACGAGCGCCAACTTGACGACCATCATACGACGCTGGGTCTGTGGACAAAGCCGCGTGCTGAGGCGATCTATGCCGTGTTAACGATTCCGGATGCCGTATTCTTGGTGCCGATGTTGAGTAATATGCCGCCGGTAATGACGGGGGGATTAGGGCAATCTCTTAAACAGGGAGAAGAGGGTGTGACACAAGCCCTGCGTTGGCTCTGTGCGGAAGGAAACACCAGCGTTCAAAGCGTAGCGGATCATGGCCTCATTGAGTTAGCGCACGAGTATACGCTCTTTGCTTCGAAGTACGTGAACATCGCTGATTTTCACATGATGTATGGGCGTGGGTTGGCTGAGGTAACAATAGATTCTGCCAACAAGACGGTGACATTCGAATCGGTTTCAGGGCCAGGGCAAACCGATGCATCAGCTTGGCACGAACTGGTGCGCGACCAGGCCAACCGTGGGATGGACTTGGCGTTGGGGATGAATTCAACAGATGTGACTCGCTCAAAGCGTGTGCTTGCTGGCATCGGACATGACTTGGTCGAGGGACGTATCGTTCTTGCCCCGTTGCCAAATGACCTTGTGCCTTGTCTTGGAGAAACGCTTCTTACGACAAGGGGGCTTGAGCATGTTCCTCTGCCCGTGGGTACCGATTTGATGGGTTTTACCATTGATGAATTCTGGAGTTTCACAGGGGCGGTAACTGCATGGAGCCACGCGGCCTTCATGCGGTATTGCCGGTGTGTGCGACAAAAAACCCCGCAGCACGAGTGCATGCCAACCCAGTTGGTGGACGAAGCATTTTTTGTTGAGCAGGTTTCCCGGCTGGGCAATCTGGATGCGGCAAAAGTTAAGGCGGTTCTGGATCGTTTGACATACCAGCCAGGCCCGAAAGCTGACATTCTGCTCACACCATTTCTTCACAGCGAGAATAGGATTGCGTGGAGCCCCACAGTGGTTATGAAGATGAGGCATGAGCGGAACCTGCTGAAGGTCATGGCGCGTGGCCCCAAGGCTATGAGCGATTATGCAGCGACCGTTAATGGATGCCGCGATCGACCGCTTGCGCAGTTGATAGGTGCCGAGTTCAACAAACACGGATACCAGTATAAGCTTGAAGAGCGGATCGCGGCAGGTGGAGAGGAAACCGATGTTGACGTTCTCCTCTGGCTTTCTGCGAAACCTGCTGAGCTACTGATCATAGAGGCAAAAGCAATTCTACCACCTGATGAGATTAATGAAGTCAACGATGCCGCAGAGGTCATGCTAGAGGCGCAGGAGCAAGTGTTGTGTGCAATTCGCATCTTAAAGGCAATGCCCATTGGAGAGAAGCAGCGGAAGTTCAAGTTTGTTCCGTGGGAGAGGATAGAGTATTATGCGGGAATAGCGGCTACGACCGACGCTGAACCGCACTCAAAAATTGATCCGAAACAGGTGCCGGTGATCTCTCTCAACACGCTTCGCTCGAGATTCCAGCCCCGAGACTTTCGAAGCCCGCGGCGTTTTTGGCAGACCTGTGCAGATCGCCCGTGGGTAAGAAGTGAGATCGAGGAGGGCGACGAGAGGCACATCGACGCCCGTGTCGGGGAATTGACCTATCGGTTGTCTGCCCGCATTGTCGTTACAAAAGCGGACAAAGTGGGCAGAGCGAAACTGGAAACGCTGATAAGGCGAACACGTAAATGAGGAGCCATCTCATCGAAGGGAGGTCAAGGGCGCGGGATGGGGGCCAAGTGGCAATGCCTTTGTGAAAGGCGTTGTTTGGTGGAGAAGTTTGAGGATTAGGGTGGGACGCGCGGGCGGGGTGGTGTTTTGCGGGGGTGGTTGGCTGACTCGGCAGAAAAGGTCTTTACCGGGGCATTTCTCTGGTGTTAAATGCCTGAAACATCTTCATTAGCGAAATAAGGAAAGGAAAAACCAATGAAGAAGCTGCTCATTTGTTTTTTTCTGGGTTTGAGCGGGTGTATTGCAGTGCAACCGACGACCCGCGAGAGAAAAGACATTCTTATTGCCGATTTTGAGGGCGAGACTTACGGCGAGTGGAAGGTGACGGGCGAGGCGTTTGGGGCGGGGCCGGCGGAGGGGACTTTGCCGGATCAGATGCAGGTCAGCGGTTTCGAGGGCAAGGGGCTGGTCAACACGTACTTTAATGGCGACGATACCACCGGGACGCTGACTTCGCCTGAGTTTGAGATTCAGCGCAAATACATCAACTTTCTGATAGGCGGCGGGCAATATCCCGGCGAGGCGTGCATCAATCTGCTTAGCGACGGCAAAGTTGTGCGGACTGCGACGGGGCCGAACGACCGGCCGGGCGGCTCCGAACAGCTTGACTGGAGTTCCTGGGATGTCTCCAATTTGGCGGGGAAAATGGCCCAAATTCAAATCGTGGACCAGCGCACGGGCGGCTGGGGACACATCAATATCGATCACATCGTCCAGAGCGATAAAGGAATAGAAGAAGGCGAGACAAGCCGGGAGATGGTCTTCGAGAAGAGGTATCTTAATCTGCCGGTCAAGAACGGCGCACGCAAGCGGATAATGAAGGTGATTGTCGATGGGCAGGCCGTCCGCGAGTTTGAAATTGAATTGGCCGACGACGAGGCCGACTTCTGGGCGTTTATGGACATCAGCAGGTTCAAGGGCAAGAAGGCGACAATCGAGGTGGACCCCGTCGGACGAGGCTCGAAGGGTCTGATCGCTATCGTTCAGGCCGACTCGATCGAGGGCGGCGAGGACCTGTATAAAGAGAAGCTGCGTCCGCAGTTCCATTTCTCATCGCGTCGCGGCTGGAACAACGACTCCAACGGCCTGGTATTCTACAAGGGTGAGTATCATCTTTTCTATCAGCACAATCCTTACGGGTGGAATTGGGGGAATATGCACTGGGGGCACGCGGTCAGCAAAGACCTGGTGCACTGGAAGGAGCTCGATGATGCGATTTGCCCCGATGAATTGGGGACGATTTTCTCCGGCTCTGCCGTGGTCGATGAGCGCAATACCGCTGGCTTTCAGACCGGGAGCGAAAAGCCTATCGTCTGCATTTATACCTCCGCCGGGGGGACATCGGCGATGTCGAAGGGGCAGCCGTTCACGCAGTCGATTGCGTATAGTAACGACCGGGGCAGGACGTGGACGAAGTGCGAGGGCAACCCGGTAGTAGGGCACATCCGCGGCGGCAACCGAGACCCTAAGGTTATCTGGCATGAGCCTACGGGACAGTGGGTAATGGTCCTCTATATCGAGGACAGCGTTATGACGTTCCTTACGTCAAAGGACCTGAAAAGCTGGGAACGTCAAAGCGACATAAAGAGCTACCACGAGTGCCCGGAGCTGTTCGAGCTGCCGGTCGATGGCGACAAGAGTAATATGAGATGGATACTCTACGGCGGCAGCGGAGACTATCTGATCGGGCAATTCGATGGGAAGGAATTCAAGAAGCAGACCGAGAGCATTTCCTTCCAACGGGGCAACTGCTTCTACGCATCGCAGACATTCAACAACATTCCCGAAGGGGACGGCCGACGAATTCAAATTGCGTGGGGCCGGGTCGCGATGCCGGGTATGCCGTTCAATCAGCAGATGCTTTTCCCGGTGGAGCTGACCTTGCGGACCACGGACGAAGGGATTCGGATGTTCGCAGAGCCGGTCAGAGAAATCGAGACTATACACGGCGAGCGCCATACCTGGAAGGCCAAGAGCCTAAGGCCGGGCGGGAACCTGCTTTCGGGCATCGAGGGGGAGCTGTTTCATATCCGCGCTGAATTCAGGCCGGCTGGTGCGGCTGACTTCGGATTTGTGATTCGCGGCGAGCCGGTTGTCTATAATGTCGAAAAGAAGGAGATTTCGTGCAAGGGCAAGAGTGCTGAGTTGAGGCCGATGAACGGCAAGATACGCCTTGAGATTCTGGTCGATAGAACGTCTATTGAGCTATTCGGGAACGATGGGCGGGTCTATATGCCGATAGGCACAATTCTGCCGGATGATAACAGGACACTGGAGCTATTCAGCAACGACGGCAGCACCGGAATCGAATCGCTCGAACTCTACGAGCTGCGCTCAGCCTGGAAATAGGACGAATAAGTGATCGTAATAAAGACTACAGCGGCGGTAGTAGGGTTGATTGTCGTGTATTTCCTGGCGAGGCGTGCTATCCGCGTGGCGAATCGCAAGCGGCTGTTGGCTGCGCCGCTGTCGGAGGACCGCAGGCGAATCATCGAGAAGAATGTGCCGCTGTATAAGCGGCTGCCGGATTCGTTGAAGCAGCAGCTTGGCGGGCTTGTCAACGTATTCCTGGCCGAGAAGCATTTTGAAGGTTGCGGCGGGTTGAAGATAACCGACGAGATAAAGGCAACGATTGCTGCCCAGGCGTGTATGCTGCTGCTGAACCGGGAAACGAAGTGTTTCCCGAGGCTGCACACGATTCTTGTGTATCACCACACATACGTAGCCAAGACAGTCTCCTCAAACGGAATACTCACAACCGACGAGCACAGTGTGCGTCTTGGAGAGTCCTGGCAGAGCGGCCCAGTCGTTCTTGCGTGGGACAGCGTAATAGATGGAACATCGAATGTCACCGAGGCTCAAAATGTCGTGCTTCACGAATTCGCCCATCAGTTGGATCAGGAGGACGGCGAGGCTGACGGCGCCCCGATTCTCGAGAACCGGAGTCGCTACAGTGCCTGGGCCCGCGTTCTAAGCGCGGAATACGAGGCCCTGCAGAAGGGAACAGAGCGCCGCACACGCTCGGTTATTAGTGACTACGGGGCGACGAACCCGGCTGAGTTCTTCGCGGTGGCGACCGAGGCCTTCTTTGAAAAGCCCCGGCAAATGAAGAAGAGACACCCGGAGCTTTATGATGAGCTGAAGGACTACTACAAGCTCGATCCTGCGGAGTGGCTGTGAGACGGTTGCACTGCCGGAGGAATCTGGTATTCTATTGCAGATTCAAGCCCGGTTGTGTGACCGGGCGCGCCTGTATAAGAGACACAACGTTGCAGGGAGCTGACGATGAGACGGATTACACGCAGAGGTTTTATTAAAGGCTCGGTCGTTGCGGGTGTTTCGCTTGCGCTGCCGTATTCTCGCGTGCGAGGGGCCAACGACGATATTCGCGTTGCCGTGGTGGGTTTTAACGGCCACGGCAAGACCCACATCAGCTCGTTCAGGAGGCTGCCGGGAGTGCGGGTGGTCGCGCTGTGCGACGTGGACCGCGACGTGCTGGAGGGCGGGGTCGGCGAGTTCAAAGGCAGAAACGAGAAGGTCGATGCGTACGTCGATATACGCAAACTGTTAGAGGACAAGGGCATCGACGTGGTCTCGACGGCGACGCCGAATCACTGGCACTCGCTGGTGACCGTCTGGGCGTGCCAGGCGGGCAAGGATGTCTGCGTGGAAAAACCGGTCTCGCACAACATCTTCGAGGGCCGCAAAATGGTCGAGGCCGCCAGAAAATACGGCCGCATCGTGCAGGGCGGGACCGAGTCGCGCTCCGACGACGCGCTGCAAAAAGCGGTTCGCTACATTCAGGATGGTAAGCTCGGCAAGATACTGGTCGGATACGGTTTCTGCTACAAACGACGCGAGAGTATGGGCAAGGTGGACGGGCCGCAGCCGGTCCCCAAGTCGATTGACTACGATCTCTGGACCGGCCCGGCCCCTCTGACGCCCCTGATGCGAAAGAACCTGCACTACGACTGGCACTGGGTCTGGCCCACCGGCTGCGGCGAGATCGGAAACAACGGGCCTCACCACCTCGATGTTCTGCGGTGGATATTGGGCCAGGAGGGATTGCCTCGCCGGGTGATGAGCATCGGCGGACGCTTCGGATACGACGACGACGGCGAGACGCCCAACACGCAGATTGCAATTCTGGATTATGAGCCGGCGCCTATCATTTACGAGGTGCGGGGTCTTCCCACAAAGCAGGGCGAATCGTCGATGGATGTCTATCGGATGGTCAGCAGGGCGGGCGCGGCCATCAGCAGCGGCAAGGCAGGTCCGGGTCCGAACACGGGCGTGGTCATTCAATGCGAGGGCGGATATTTTGAGCAGGGCAGCTCAGCGGTCTATGACAACAAGGGCAAGCTGATTGGAAAATTCGCCGGCGAGGGCTCACTGCCGACCAACGTCGAGCACGATGCCAACTTCATCAAGGCCGTGCGCAGCCGAAAGAGGAGCGACCTCAACGCCGAGATCCTCGAAGGACACCTCTCAACGGCTCTGTGCCATATTGCGAACATCTCGCACAGGCTCGGAAAGCAGTCTCCTGCGGGGCATATCAAAGAGGCGATACAATCGAATCACGATATGTCAGAGGCATTTGGGCGATTCAGCGAGCATTTGGGTGCTAACGGCGTGGACCTTGAGAAGACAGCCGCCGTGCTCGGCCCGTGGCTTGCGATGGATTCTGGTAAAGAAAAGTTCACCGGCGACTTTGCAGACCAGGCGAACCAGTTGCTCAGCCGGAATTACCGCGAGCCGTTTGTTGTGCCTGAGAAGGTATGACAGAGAGCAAGTTGTTTTTGTTGGACGTTGAGACTTTAGTTGAGGAGTAACGTTATGTCTTCAAGTAATGGAGTAATCTCCCGTCGGGACATGTTGTCGCAGGGCGTCCGGACAACCGCCGGTGTCTTTGCCACCGCTGCACTTACTTCGTGCAGTTCATTGCGGAGGGCGCGAACAGGCAGGTCCGCTTCGCAGGTTCGTTTTGGCCTGACAACCTATCAATGGGGCAAAGACTGGGATTTGCCGAAGCTTATTGAGAATTGTCGGAAGGCCGGGGTCTTCGGCACGGAATTGCGGACGAGTCAATCTTACGCGCACGGCGTTGAGCTGGACATCGGCGCCAAGCAGCGTCAGGATGTAAAAAAGAGCTTTCGGGACAGTCCTGTTACGCTTGTCGGCATTGCCACAAGTGAGTGTTTCGATTCGCCCGATGCGGAGGAGCTCAAGACGGCCATTGAAAACACGAAGGGCTACATCAGGCTCAGCCATGACACAGGCGGCAGCGGCGTGAGAGTCTTCCCCAACAGTTTTCAAAAGGATGTGCCGCGAGAGAAGACCATCGAGCAGATCGGTAGGTCGTTGAACACCGTTGGCGCATTCGCCGCAGACTATGGCCAGCAGGTTCGACTTGAGGCGCACGGCAGCGCCGGCGAGCTGCCGACCATAAAGGCGATTATGGACCGTGTCACCGAGCCGAGCGTCAGGGTGAAGCTGAACTGCGACAAAAGAGACAATGAGGGCGAGGGCTTCGAGCACAATTTCAACCTCGTTAAAGACCGCCTCGGCTCCACGATTCACGGCCACGATTTCAAAGACCCCGAATATCCTTACCAGTTGATGATGGATTCGCTTGTGAAGATGGGCTGGGGCGGTTGGATACTGTTGGAGAACAGCAGCAGTGTGCCGGACCGCGTCGCAGCGCTTATCGAGCAGAGGGGGATATTCGATCAAATGCTTCGCAAATCGCTGGTGGGCTGATGGGAAATATAGACCGGCCAGCATGTGCAGAAACCGGCCCGGGCGCCTGTCCCACGGTGATTTACGTGAAGCTGCTGTTGACGGCGCTGTTCTGGGGCGGGACTTTCGTGGCCGGGAGGATTGTCTCAAAGAACGTCGGACACTTTTCAATCGCCTTTTTGAGGTTTTTGACTGCATCGCTGCTTCTGCTTGCGCTGACGTGGAGAATTGAAGGCAGGTTGCCGCGTTTGAGGATGCCTCAACTGGTGTTTATCATTCTGCTTGGTCTTACGGGCGTCTTTGCGTACAATGCAATGTTCTTCAAAGCGCTGCAAACGATCGAGGCCGGCAGGGCGGCGCTGATTATTGCGAGCTGTCCGGCGTTTATCACGATTGCCTCAGCGATTTTCTTTAGAGAGAGAATCAGTCTGCTAAAAGCGCTCGGCATAGTCATCTCCGTTGTCGGTGCAATAGTGGTTGTCACCAGGGGCAGGCCGAGAGAGGCGATTGAAGGCGGTGTGGGCTGGGGAGAATTCTTCATTTTCTGCTGCGTTCTGAGCTGGGTGGCTTACTCGCTCATAGGCAAGGCCGCGATGGAAGACCTTTCGCCGCTTGTGGCTGTGACCTGCTCGTCTGTGGTCGGCACGGCTGCATTGGCGGTCCCCGCCCTGCGCGAAGGGTTGATCCGAAATATCCCCGCCCATTCTGCAACGGACTGGCTTTGTATCGTCTATCTCGGGATATTTGGAACCGTGGTAGGATTTGTGTGGTACTATCAGGCAATAAAGCGTATAGGGCCTGTCAAGGCCGGACTATTCATCAATTTCGTGCCGATATTTGGCGTGCTGCTGAGTTTCCTGGTTTTAAGAGAGATGATTACGTTGTCGCTGGCGATCGGTGCGGTACTGGTTATTTCCGGGGTATATTTGACCAACAGGACTCACAAAACGAAGGCGGCGTAAATGAACACGAAAACTGCGGGTGTTGCGGCTATCCTTGGCGCCAGTCTGATGTGGGCTATCGAGCCGATTCTTGCTAAATTGGCTTATAGAAGCTCCGATTATCTTCAGACCTCCGCCTTTAGGGCGATTGGCGTTGCCGTGACGGCCCTGGTTTATGTGTTCCTGACTAACAGGGGGAATCTCAAGGTCAGCCGAAAACAGTTCTCCGTGTTGGTCTATATCGCCCTGGCGGGCACAATCGTCGCGGATTTGCTGTATCTATATGCGCTCGGAGAGATTGCCGTAGTTAATGCTGTTCTTATTGGCCACATGCAGCCGATCTTCGTGGTTCTGATAGGATATTTCCTCCTGAAAGAAGACAGACTCACGAGGTATGATTACCTCGGCATACTTGTAATGGTTGTTGCGGGGCTGCTTGTTACCACGAAGACGCCGGCCAACCTTTCCGCTTTGAGATTGGGCGCCATCGGCGATCTTCTGGTGCTGGTGGCGACGGCGGCCTGGGCGACAACCGGGATAGCGACGAGGAAATACCTGCGACAACTCAATGCCGGCGTGGTCGCCTTCTATAGGTTCTCGATGGCTTCGCTGATCCTCGTATTGTATTTGTCACTTACGTCAGCCATAGTCCTTTCGAGTGTCTATCAAGTCTTGCTGGGTTTGACTGTCGGCGTCGGGACGATACTCTATTATGAAGGATTGAAACGGATCAAGGCGGCCCAGGTCTCCGCTATCGAGCTATCGACCCCGCTTTTTGCCGCATTATTGAGTTTTCTAATCCTTCGAGAATCGGTCACAACGATGCAGATATTCGGCATTGCTTTGCTGATTGTCGGCGTGTATTTCCTGTCGCGGAAGGAAGAGGCGTATTTCTAAGGCTTTAGCAGCAGCGGGTCATCCGCTCCTGGTTTTATTGTATCGCGGGGGGTATGTCGCAAATCCCATTTTAATTTCCGGGCTGGACGCCCGGGAACCCGCCAAAAACGTGCGATAGATGACTGAATGAACGTGAAATTGTGGTACAATAGGGCATATTCTGCAAAAAATACGAGAAAATGCCCAAAAAACCGCGTCACGTTTGGCGGTTTCGTTGCACTTATAGGTAAGCAGTAACGGATGAGCAGCTACGATGATTATGTACGACTGGTCGAAAAAGCGCAGCTCGGCGACAAGGAGGCTCTGGATCGCCTGGCTGAGGCGGTGCGCATGCGCCTGCAGGAATACGTGTTTCGCCTTACGCTGGACCAGGATTTGACGCAGGATATTGTACAGGAGAGTATTTTGGAGATGTTCAGAGTATTCGACAGGCTCAAGAGGGCGGAGCGGTTCTGGCCCTGGTTGTATAGCATTGCCTTCAATAAGATTCGCAGTCACTACGGGCGGCAGTGGCGCCACAGGGCGGTTTCGCTGTCCGGGGCGGGCCTTGAGGCTGCCCAGGCGAACGGCAAGGACGGCCTGGCGGATATGGTCAGCCGGGAGCTCAAGCAGATTGTCGCTAAATCAATGCAGGAATTGGACCCCCGGCACAGGGCCGTTTTAACTATGCGGTGTTACGACCAGATGGCCTATTCGGAGATCGCAAAGATAATGTGCTGTAGCGAGTTCGGCGTCCGTGCGTTGTTTTACCGGGCCAAGAAGGCGCTGGCTAAGAAGCTGTCCGGCTACGGACTCGGCAAGAGCTCTCTGATTGTGGCTTTGGTAGTGTTCGGGAAGATGACCGCTGCGAGTGAGGCTGCTGCTGCGAATGTATCTGTAACGGCTGCGACCATTAAAGTGGGCGTTGCCGCTTCCCTGGCGGCGATGGCAGCGAGCAAGACGGCGATCGTTGCTCTGACTGCCGCCGGCGTGATAGCCGCAGGCTCGATGGCGGTTGTGTCTTCAGTTGAGAAAATTGACTCCGGGCCGCAGCGGACTAAGGCACAAGGTTCTATCGGCGGCGCAGGACAGGGAGCGAAGGCATCGACCGCTCTGCAGGAATGTTGGCATTTCTTCCCTGATGGGCCGGGCGGAGTCGTGATGATGCGCTTAATGGAATCCGACCGTCCTGGCGGGAATTCCTGCTCCCGACGCCTCCAGAATCAACACGCCAACTACCGCTATGATAAGAATACCATCACGATTGATAATTCGCGTATGTACAATTCCGATCTTTCAGTTATGAGGCTGCCGACGGACAGCCCCGAATTGAGCCGGTTCATTTCTCAAGTTGAAGGCCGGCAGGGCGATATGGAACGCATTGCCGGGGCAGGGGCGGGTCTGCTGGTAATCTGCAAGCGCGACGCCAGCGGCGACAACAGAATCTGGCGGATAG
>Ga0315293_10006075_pt1 | contig 11319 bp, 13 predicted proteins | sample YL17G13_20_MG_FD_203071 | JGI IMG/M metagenome (GOLD analysis project Ga0315293, IMG submission 203071) | Sediment microbial communities from Yellowstone Lake, YNP, Wyoming, USA - YL17G13_20 | ecosystem: Environmental > Aquatic > Freshwater > Lake > Sediment | place: USA: Wyoming | collected... | reverse complement strand
GACGCGTTCTTCTTCTGGCGGGGAGGGCGGGATTCGAATAGCATCCCCCTTCGGGGACCCGCGGCTGACGCGAAGAACGCGCCCTCGCGGACGCGTTCTTCTTCTGGCGGGGAGGGCGGGATTCGAATAGCATCCCCCTTCGGGGACCCGCGGCTGACGCGAAGAACGCGCCCTCGCGGACGCGTTCTTCTTCTGGCGGGGAGGGCGGGATTCGAACCCGCGGCTGAGGTTTTGGCCCCAGCACTCACTTAGCAGGCGAGCCCAATCGGCCTCTCTGGCACCTCCCCTTACTTGCTTTATGGTAGCTCTTTAAGTTACCATTACCGGTATTATCAACCCTCAAGGGTCTCCTTGCCATCCGGCGGAAAAATTCTACCACACATACAAACAAGGTGCAACGATCGGACATGATCCGACTCGAACTTCGACGACATTTCTGTTCGGAAATCGTCGCTCTAAAGCAACGCCAAGTATCCCTTCAACAGCCGCAGGCACTTGAAAATTCTGCGTATGACTGATGGAATTTCCTTTGCAGATTGGCTGAATGTGAAACTGCGCGAACACAACCTGTCACAGGCTGGCCCGTCGTTGCTGAACCAATGGCAAGGCAGAGAGTTGATCCTGCAATTCTGCCTTACCGCGTCGAATCGTCATTTCATCCAAGACTGTGATCAGCGCCAGTTTACGGTCGCTTGGACCATCCGCTTCTTCGGACAGGGTCGCTACATACCAGCGCTTCTGTGGTTCATTCAGACGGCTCAAAAACAGGTTCATCCTGTGATGACTTTGTATGATTTTCGCATCAAGACCTGCTTTATAAGTCTCGCACTCACATTGGTGTATGATTGGTTCTGTGCTCGTGCTTCTGTTCCTGTTCACCAAAAATAGCCGATGTGAGGGAAGTTATTAATTTATGAACCCTTAGTGATGCCAGTACCTCGTATTCGATCATTTCGCCCACTCAAAAAAGCCTTGCGCGCTACAGCAAAACCAGTTGTCACAGCTTTCTGGGCAATATGTTGCATAATCGTTTCACTATGGAATCCAATTCGATATCACATTCACAACCATATCGGGTTGAGCCGGGTCATTTGTCATGTGATGTACCGCAAAATTGTGCGGGCCACCCATGCCCTCGTGCATCATAGAAACGCTCGACTTGATCGTTGTGCTTTCACCAGGTTGAAGGACCATCGAACCGATGGTCAGTTGGGGCGGTCAGCACCCCTCCTGATCCACCCGGATGGCAGCCTGCCCCTGCACCTCGATGGGAGCCAGGGTCGCCGTCCCACTGCCGGGACGGAAAAGCAGGATCGCTCCAGCGACCAGCAGCAGGCCGCCAATTACCAGCACCCAGAATGTGGGGAAGCGTCTCTGGCGTCTGTATTTTCTTGATTTTCTACTCATTTGAACTCCTCTTGAAATTGAAATGTGTAAAGATAGGCGACGATATTCCATACCTGCCGGTCGTCGAATATTGGTCCCCAGTTGGGCATGCCCGTCCCCATGCCGCCGCGCAGGATTTTACCCTGCAACAGCGCGGGGCTTGCACCCAGCATCTTCTTCCTCGTAACAGAAGCGTGGCTGGTCCACGTCGCCGTCGTCACGGTAGGCTTTCACATGCTCGCGTAGTTCGAGATAGTGTTTGAAATTCCTCCAAGTTGGAGACAACCTTTTGCCTGTGAATTACAAAGGGGTTCTTTGATTCTTACTACAACTACCTATATGACCACCCAGGCCATCAACCAACCTACCGCATCGGGTGCAACCATTTCTTGGCTATCTCAAGCACATTTGGATTGTTATCTGCACGGGCAAGCATTCCTCATATTACAACATAAAACGCTCGCCTTTTTGGCGGCTCAACAATCTCTGGATATCGCATTGAGTATAGCAATCGAATAGGAAACGGGAAACACAGCTCCCCCCCCCCAAAAAAAAGCAACACGGAAGGCAAAAAAGTGCGATAATGGGAATAGGAAATGATGAAGAAAAAATGTTCTAATACGGGGTTGAAATGGATGGATGAAGGATTAATTATGAACAAACAATCAAATGATGATCTCTATAACGATGCACTTGCACAGAAGATGGTACGAGCACTGTTGATCGTTCAGGGGGGCGCGCTGTTCCTGGGGCTGATCTTTGTATTCGCTAGTACGAATGGAATGGGTCTTCTCCTGGCTTTTTTGACGAAGGAGGTGAGTGATGGAAAGTGTTGTTATTAGAAAACCAAAAGAAATCTTCGTTATGGAAAAGGAAATACCTGAACCTGGTCCAGGAGAAGTATTGATTCGGGTTATGGCTAGCGGGATTTGTGGGACAGACCTGCATATTTATCGAGGAGAATACTTGGGGGACTATCCAGTCATTCCAGGGCACGAGTTTTCTGGTGTTGTTACTGCTGCAGGCAGCCAGGTTACGCGTTTTAATTTAGGAGACCGGGTGGCTGTTGAGCCTAATATAGCCTGTGATAATTGCAGTCATTGTTTGAATAATTGCCAAAACTTCTGCCTGAACTGGCAGGCCATCGGTGTTACTCTTCCGGGTGGAATGGAGGAGTATGTCACAGCGCCCGAAAAGGCTGTCTTTAGTATTGGGAATTTACCATACGAACAAGCTGCTTTCATGGAACCTTTATCCTGTGTTGTGCATGGAGTCGAACGCGCGCACATTGATCTGGCCGACAAGGTAGCTATTCTTGGTGCAGGACCGATCGGAGACCTGATTCTTCAGATGGCGTGTTTGCAAGGTGCGGCGCATATCACGTTACTGGAAAACAACCCGGGTCGAGCGGAATTAGCTTGCCAGTTGGGTGCTGACCAGGTGGTTAACCGCATGGAAGACCTGCAGCTGAATACTTATGATGTGGTAATTGACGCGACCGGGGTTGTTCCTGTGATGAACCGGGCAATTGATTTTGCTCGGCATGGCGGTACAGTGCTATTGTTTGGAGTGCCCCCTTCCGGTAAGAATATGGAATTTGAAGCATTCAAAATCTTTCAGAAAGGATTGACTTTGCTCTCTTCCTATACATCTGTGCGTAATTCATTCCAGGCAGTCAGCTTGTTGCAAACCGGCCAGGTACAGGTAGAACCTTTGATCTCGCACCGTCTACCTCTGAAAGAGCTGCCCAGGGCTTTGGAAATGATCGAGAGTCACGATCCAGCGGTGAAAAAGGTGATCATACTACCGAATGGATAAATGGAAGTTGCTCGAGCACTTGTACTATAAGTATATTAAGTATATATAGGAGCTGAACCCACGATCATTCATTACCTTTTCGCCTTATTAGATTGATCTTGTATTCATGCAATTAAAAAGAGTATCCCTACTATTACAGCGACGCAATAGATTCCGAAATCCAGGTTATTCCTCCTTGAAATGTAATTGAAGTCATCATCAACTAGAACAATCCCCTCACCAGGAATGCTTTTCTTGCATTTCTCCTAAATTAGGAGTCGGTTCTTCGCTTTCCAGACTACCATATAGTCAATTTCCTCGTTATTACTTACAATCCTGCATTATCCATGGGACTCGCTCGTCGATGAGCTTCTTCGGTATCCATATGGAAAATGCGTCTGAAGATGATCTTGCGTTGAAAATTTATTGGGGATTACTACAGCAACTCTTATCGCCACCCAGGCTATCTACCAAACTTATGCGCTGGGCGCAACCATTTCTTGGTAATCTCTAGCACGTTTAGATTGTTATCCGCACGGACATGCATTTATTAACAACTAATTCCCGATTTCGCGAATGTCGAGGAAAGTGTTCGTTCCGTCCGGTAAAAATAATCATCGGTCATTTTATCCTCTAGACCGTATTTCCGATACACCCAATCAGCATAGTGATAGTTCATCCTGTCAAACATCACATAGTCAACTTTTCCCGTAAGGATTTCCGCGAGACTTTCTGCCTTGGGAAGCATCGGTGCAATCATGACATAAGTCCTTATCCCGGCTCGATGCAATTCATCAAGTGCTCTAACCCTATCCTTTATTGGGGGAGCGTTTGGTTCAAATAGTTTCCTGATACTATCATCAGCTGTGGTGATACTAAGGCCGACTTCAAAATCTCTTCCTTTTTTTAGAATATCTATATCTCGCAGAACTAAAGGAGATCGGGTTTGGACTGTAACCGGCCAGTTATTTTGTGAAAGTATTTCCAAACATTGGCGTGTAAGCTTATATTTTGCCTCTAGCGGTTGGTATGGATCACATACTCCACTTATCCAAACCCTCCCTAGTTTTTTCTTAGTCATTTCCAGCCTTAATAAATCGGGGGCTTTAATCTTGACATCGACAAATTGGCCCCAAGGTTCCGAGTGCCCGGAAAATCTTTTCATAAAACGAGCATAGCAGTACGAACAATTATGCTGACAACCCGTGTAAGGATTAATGACATAGGGATAGACCTTCGATATAGATAGAATAGTTTTTGGCTGTGTTTCTTTTATTATCATATTCTTATTATAAGCGCATAACTTAGACGTATTTTATTAAACGCTGGAAGTACAATTCTTGAAATGTATTAAATTAATGATACTGGTACCACTTTTTTGTTATTTCCAGTTCGCCATGATAATTAACTACACGGGCAGGCGTGTGGATCGGGAGACCTTTTTCACCCTGGAAGAAGCCAAATCCCGATCGCGTATTGGAAGAGGAGTACAATCACATCAGACCACACAGTGCTTCAAGTTATCGCTTCCTTGTCCTTCCCTGCCACTTGATAGTTGGGAGTAAAGTCATACCTTAGAGACTTGAATTGGAGGTCATGATGAAAGAAAAGATCCTTGTTTGGATTGTCTTGCTAGGTTTCCTTGCAAGTTGTATCCCGCTCGTTACCCCGTCTATTGCCTCTGTTAGTGCAACACCAGTACCGACAAGGACGCCTGTACCAACTGCCACTTCACAGCCTTGTTTGGCATCGGGCAACCAGGATGATGTCAACGCCCGCTTACTTGTGGACGGTAGCGTGGCAGTCTTATGCCAGGGGGCGGTTTTTGAATTAACCGGCCCGATAATGATTAGTGCAAACCGTCAGCAGATCTACACCGAAGGCTTCCCAATAGATGAGCGGCGTTCAGTGTTACGCATCGTTTCAACTGAAGTAACGACTGCTGTACTCATGCGCGATTATTCCGATATTCTGCTTGGCAATGTCATCATCGACGGGAATCGTCCCAACTTGGGCAACAAAGACGGCGACGCCCTGATTTACGCTGGCGGGTACTCCAGTGGGCAAATTTTTCGAGCCCTCAAGATTATGGAACCACGAAGTTGGTCGGCACTTCATCTCATCGAGCCTTGTAGCGATGCGCTTGTCGAAGACAATGATATTGGCCCTGCTGGAAGTCCCAACGGAACCTGGGCTGATGGGATCTCCCTGGCCTGCACCAATAGCATCGTGCGGAACAACCGGATTGTGGATGCCACTGATGGAGCTATCGTCATTTTTGAAGCCACGGGTTCTATTGTTGAGGGTAATATTATCCGGGCTGAAACGCGAACTTTGCTGGGCGCTATCCATATGGTGTCATCTGATCTTTATGGCGGAAATTATACCGGCACGGTTGTACGAAACAACATCATTGAATCGGCTGGCGCAGTGATTCGGATTGGAATACCTATGGGGACCAGGACTTGGTTGTGCCTGGATGCAACTTCGAACGTAAACACGATCTATGGCGGGAGGGTTACCAACAACATTTTGCGCGGTGAGAAGATGCAATATGGTTTTATTGTCGATGGTGTCCAGGACTGGACAGTCATTGATAATATCGACGAATCTACACATATCGGCACACCGACAGGTGATTGTAATGGCCATATTGCCTCGAGTCCTGCTGGTTTCCAATATTATCCCCCTCGTTCTCAGGGTGTTTTCCAAGCAGAGTTTATGCCAGCAAATCTCGAACTTGCACTCTGGGCTATAAAAGACCCGATACCTTAAGTGATAATAAATCTATCCTTTGGAATTGACCTGCCCCTCAAACCTGATCCAACTTTCATTTTGGGATCAGTACAAGGGGAAAGGTCAATACTGCGTTGGAAATTTATTGGGGATTACTAAAGCAACCCTTCTTGCCACCCGATTAATATTCCAAACTCACGCGAAGGGCGCAACCATTTCTTGGTTATTTCTAGCGTGTTTGGATTGTTATCTGCACGGGCATGGATTCATCGCACCGACCAATTGAAAATTGGCTGGGAAGATCAACGATCCCTGGGCCCGGCTGATGGTCACAACCTTGTCTTCGATTGGCTGGCGCAGCACTTCCAGCACGCGCATCCCGAATTCGGGGAACTCATCCAGAAATAGCACGCCACGATGGGCCAACGAGATTTCCCCCGGATGCGGCCAGCTCCCCCTGCCGACCAGCCCAGCGTGGCTGATAGTATGATGCGGAGCACGGAATGGCTGATGTCAAATGAGCGGGATCTCCGGCGGGGTGTCGAGGGCGGAAGCGTGTCCCTGCTGGATGAGGTTGGCATTGACGAAGGTATCCCCCACCAAAACGTAGCGTAGCAGGCGGTTATCCGGTTCTTTGTCGGAAACGTCCGCGATCAGGGTACCATCCTTGCTATAAACCAGTTCCGCATTTTTTGGGGCGACACCCAAGCGATAAGCATCATTTTCGGGCAGCGTCATCCTGCCCAATGCCACCCTGGTCTTCGATGTGGAGCTGTTGGAAGTGAAATAACAAAATTGCGACGTACTTACAGAGTACGTCGCAATTTTCTAGGATGGGGATTATCTTGAATCTTCTTACCAGACTTTCTTGTCTGGTTTGAGTTCTTCCAAGAGCCACTCATCATGCTAATCCACCCCCATCCACTACCAGCGCGGCACCGGTGACGTAACTGGCGGCGTTGCTGGCTAGGAAAAGTACAGTGGTCGCAATCTCCAGCGGCTGGGCGTAGCGCCCCAGCGGGCGGGAGGCTGCCTCGGCCATAAACTCCTTCTCAAGCTGACCGAGTTGTTTGGCCTCGTTGCGCAGCATGGGGGTATCAGTGTCGCCGGGGCAAACCGCGTTGACGCGGATGTTCTGCCTACCGTGGTCGATGGCCATGGCACGCGTCATGTTGGTCACCGCACCCTTGGAGGCGCAGTACGAGATGGCGTTCCTCCCGCCCTTGAGACCCCAGCCGGAACTGGTGTTGATGATCGAGCCGCCGCCGCGCTTTTCTATGTGCGGGATGGCAACCTTGCTCATCAGGAAGATGGATTTGACGTTCACGGCCATCACGCGGTCCCACTCGGCCTCGGTGGTGGTGAGCACATCGGCACGGCGGATGATGCCGGCGTTGTTGAAGAGGATGTCCAGGCCGCCGAAGGCCGCCACGGTCGTCTCGACGGCGCGCTGACAGTCTTCCACTTTGGTCACATCGCAGGCGATGAAGATGGCTTTACCGCCCAGGGTCTCGATTTCCTTCACGGCGGACTGACCGAGTTCAGCGTTGATATCCACAATGGCAACCGCGGCACCTTCCCGGGCAAATAGCAGGGCCGTCGCCCGCCCGATGCCTGATGCGCCGCCGGTGATGAGAGCAACTTTGTTTCTTAGAATGTCCATGTTGATATCCTTTATGCCTGGCTGGCCAGACCTCCGGCGATCTCACCGCCGTCGATCACGAAGTACTGGCCGCTGATGAAGACCGCCTCGTCCGAGGCCAGGAAAGCGAACAGCGCGGCTACGTCTTCCGGCCGGCCCAGTTTGCACAAGGGCACCTTGTTCTCGAAAGCCTGGCGCATTTCAGTCGTGTACTCGGCTTCCTGCATCGGGGTCATGATGAAGCCGGGGCAGACCGCGTTGACGCGGATCTTCGGCCCCAGTTCGAGTGCCATCGAGCGGCTCAGTTCGATCACGCCAGCTTTGGTGGCGTTGTAATCGGCGTAGTAGTGATAGCCCATCAGACCGTTCGTGGAGCCCATGTTCAGGATCACACCGCCCTCGCCGGCCAGCATACGCCGGGCGGCCTGCTGGGCCACGTAGAAGACGCCGTTCAGGTTGACGCTGACCACCGTGCGCCATTGCTCTGGTGTGATCTCCATGAACGGGTTGCGGATGCTGATGCCAGCGTTGTTGATCAGCACGTTCAGCCCGCCGAAGAGGGCGTCCAACTCCTCGAAAGCGCGCTTCACCGCTTGGTCATCCGAAACATCGGCCAGGATCGCCCCGCTCAGGCCGGGCAGTTCCTTTTGGGCGCACTGGCAGGCGGCCGCATCGCGATCCAGGATGACGACCTTCGCATCTTCTTCCAAAAAACGTCTTGCCGTGGCGAAGCCGATGCCACTCGCTCCGCCGGTAATCAGAACGCGTTTGTCTTTCAAGATGCGCATGGAAACCTCCTGTGAGGCCTTTATCAGACTTCGGAACTCTATAAGTCTGGAGCCTCAACTTTGTAGATGATTGTTTCATGATATCCGCTGATGACCGGCAAGTATCCGGCCAGCAGACGGTCCACTTGATGATCGCCGCTATCCACCAGCAACGGGCGTCCCTGCAAGGCAGCGATCTTGGATGCCAGGCAGATGACCAACATGTCCTCGCGGCACACTCGGCGGATCACCTGCGGACTGATTTGCTGGTTGCCGCGCCCGAGCAGGAATCCCTGTCCGCCGGTAGGTGTGACGATCAACCCCAATTGGCGCTGTTCCATGACATCCAGAATCTGCTGTTCGCTGACATCGGCGGCCAGCAATTCGTCACGAGTGATGATATCCACGCCGACCAGGGTCTTGGGCAACCCCAACCGTTCGGCCACGGCCCGCGTGGTGGTGCCCGGACAGAGCAGGTAGGCCAGGCCGGGCTTCATGCGCTCGATCACATCGGCGGCAATGGCCTGGGCCTGGGCAGCTTCGCTGGCAGGGGTAGGTACCTTTTGGTTTTGCACAATTTCACGCCGGTAGGGGATTTTCAGGTAACCGTACAGGCGGGTGATGATGTGACCCTGTCGGTAGATCTCTTCGTCCAGGTCGAGCACTTCGGCCTTGTGCAGGCGGATATGCACGCCGCGCAGGAATTCAGCGGCCAGCTCGCCAGCACTGCGCGGGATGACGGCGTAGACCGCCGAGTAAATCTTGACCCCCGCCGGAATGCCCAGGGCGGGGAAGTCGTCCCCAATGGCCTCATACATATCCCGGGCGGTCCCGTCGCCGCCGGCGAACAGGATTAGGTCAACATCAGCCTCTAGCATAGCCCGGGCGGCGCGGCGGGTATCTTCGGCAGTGGTAACGAGTGGGATCTCGGCTAGCAGGCCGGGCGTCGGAGTGACCCGAGGGGTGAATCCACAGCGGCGGGCGATCGTCTCACCCATCTCGCCTGGGGCGGTCAGCAGTTCGAATTCTGCCGCCATCGGATGGAGAACCTCCATAGCAGCGGCAGCGCGTTCCTGGGACAGCGGCACAGCGCCCAGGGTGCGGGCTTGCTGTTGCACTTCCAGACCGTCGCTGCCTTTCAGCCCCACCCGCCCGCCGAGGCCAGCGATGGGGTTGACGATCAATCCCAGCCGCTTCATTGATTACTCCCCTCTCCTTTCAGGCAAAGTCTCCGCAGGGGAAGAGGGGCTGGGGTAAGGAAGCCCCGTCTTGCGCAAATACGCCCGCCAGGTTAGCGCCCACTCGTCCGGGTTGTCGAACGGCTCCTGGTGGGTGCGATGGACGGTGCTGTTATGAGGGGCAGTCTTGATGATCTCCGGGTTCGTGTAGGCTTCGTCGGAGATTTGCTTGAGCATGGCGGCATACTCGTCCAGGTCGGCCCTGGAGTAAGACTCGGTCGGCTCGAGGGTCATTGGCTCAGGGACGATGTAGGGGTGGTGGCTGGTCCAGTAATGCATGCCGAAGTCGGCCACGCGGGTCTCGATCTCCTCTGAGTGAACGCCGGTCTCCTGATATAGTTGTTCCCAACTGTAACGTACCTGTTCGATGCGGCGCTTACCTTTGGCATAAGGCGCGCTGACGCCGCGGACTTCGAGCACCTTCTTGAGCAGGTAGTTATTATTGAGCACGGCGACCTCGGCTACCTCGCGCAGGCCGTCGGCGCCCAGGCTCATGATCCAGGCGTAAGCCCGCAGGATGTTGGGCGTTACGCCGTAGAACGGGCGCACCTTTCCGATGCTTTGCGGGCGGTTGTAGTCCAGGTAATATTTCTGACCGTCGAACTCCACGGTCGGGACGGGCAGGAAGGGGGCCAGCCTGGCGGTCACGCCGCTGGCGCCGGCCGCCGGGCCGCCGCAGCCATGCGGGGTGGAGAAGGTCTTGTGCAGGTTGAAATGACACAGGTCGAAACCAGCCTCGCGGGCGCGCGTAATGCCCAGGATGCCGTTGGCGTTGGCCTGGTCGTACGAGCACAGCCCGCCCGCCTCGTGGATGATGCGCACGAATTCCGCGATGCGTGGGTTGAAGATGCCGGTATCCTCCGGATTGGTGATCAGCAGGGCCGCCGTCCGCTCGAAGGCCGCCGCTTTGAGCGCTTCCAGGTCTGGATAGCCGTCAGCGTCGGGATAGAGCGTGATGACCTTGTAGCCGGCCACTTTTGCCGCCGCGGCGTTGGAGGGGTGCGAGAAGATGGTCGTGATGACCTCGTCACGCTGCTTGTCCTCGCCGCGGGCGGCGTGATAGGCGCGGATCATGCAAATATTCGTGTAAATCGCCGCCGAGCCAGCCCCCGGTTGCAGGGTGACCCGATCCATGCCGGAGATTTCCTTGAGCATCCCTTCCAGGCGGTACATCACCTCCAGGATGCCCTGCACGGTGGATTCGTCTTGCAGGGGGTGGAGTTCGGTCAGTTTGGGGGTGCGGGTCAGTTGGTCGTTGACCTTGGGGCTGTATTTCATCGTGCAAGTACCCTGGCCGACGTCGATGTTCAAGTCGACGCCCAAATTTTCCTGTGAGAGACGAGCGTAATGGCGCAATACGTGGATTTGGGACATCTCCGGCAGGGCGGGCGGGACCGTGCGACGCACCGCTTCGGGCAACGCCCGGGCTGGGTTGCCGACCTCCTGCTCGATCCCCGCCTCGACCGGCGGCAGTAGCACGCCGCGCGCCCCAGGTTGGCTCAGTTCGAAAATGACCGACTCGTCCCAACGCGCCTGATGGAAGCGGTGCGGCATGGGTTTGGGGGTTATCGGTTTCATTTCACCACCTCCTTCAGGGCGGTTACCAGGCGGTCGAGATCGGCCAGGATGTGGACTTCGCTGACGCAGAACAGAATGCTTTGCCCCAGCGCCAGGAACTCGCTCGAAAGGTCCTTGCCACCGAAGATGTCTCGTTCCAGTAAAGCCTGGTTGACCTGAGCGGCGCGCTTGCCGG
>Ga0315293_10006074_pt1 | contig 11319 bp, 13 predicted proteins | sample YL17G13_20_MG_FD_203071 | JGI IMG/M metagenome (GOLD analysis project Ga0315293, IMG submission 203071) | Sediment microbial communities from Yellowstone Lake, YNP, Wyoming, USA - YL17G13_20 | ecosystem: Environmental > Aquatic > Freshwater > Lake > Sediment | place: USA: Wyoming | collected... | reverse complement strand
GGAGCCCGTCGCTGTAGCGGCGGCCGAACATGAGGCGGCCGGTGAACTCGTCGACGATGATGACCTGGCCGTCCTTGACGACATAAGCCTCGTCCCGGTGCATCAGGGACTGGGCCTTGAGGGCGTTGATGAGGTAGTGCGAGTGCTCCATGTTCCGGTCGTCGAAGAGGTTCTTGATCCCGGTCAGCTTCTCGACCCGGGTCACGCCCTCCTCGGTCGGGGCCGCCGACTTGGCCTTCTCGTCCACCGTGTAGTCGCGTTCCGGCTTGAGGCGGCGGACAACCTCGGCGTAGCGGAAGTAGAGCTCGGTCGGCTTCTCGCTCGGACCCGAGATGATGAGCGGGGTGCGCGCCTCGTCGATGAGGATGCTGTCGACCTCGTCGACGATGGCGTAGTGGAGTTGCCTCTGCACGACATGGTCCGCGGAGATGACCATGTTGTCGCGGAGGTAGTCGAAGCCCATCTCGTTGTTCGTGCCGTAGGTGATCTCGGCGCGGTAGGCCGCCCGCCGCTGGGCGAAGTCCAGCCCGTGGACGATGAGCCCGACCTCCAGGCCGAGGAAGCGGTAGATCTTGCCCATCCATTCCGAGTCGCGCTTGGCCAGGTAGTCGTTGACCGTGACCAAGTGGACGCCATGGCCGGGGAGCGCGTGGAGGTAGAGGGGCAGGGTGGCGACCAAGGTCTTGCCTTCGCCGGTCTTCATCTCGGCGATGTTGCCCTCGTGCAGGACCACGCCACCCACGAGTTGCACGTCAAAGGGGCGCATGTTGACCGTCCGCTTGGCGACCTCGCGCACGACGGCGAAAGTCTCCGGCAGGAGATCGTCGAGGGTGGCGCCCCGCTTGAGGCGACCCTTGAACTCGGCCGTCTTCCCGGCCAGGGTCGCGTCGTCGAGCCCCGACACCTCAGGCTCCAGGGCGCTGATCTTATCCACGATCTGTCCGATTCGCTTCAGCTCGCGGGCGTTGAAGTCACCCAGCATCAGCTTGGACAAGCCTTTGAGCACGGTAGACCTCCGGAGAGAGACATGAGGACGGCGACCTTCCGCTAAGGGATTCTAGCATTTCCAAGGGGGGTGCGGCAATGACGGCGCGGCCTCTAGCCCTCTTCGCCCGGGGCGCAGGCGGAGACACCGCTAGCGGCCAGGACATCCCGGGCGGCGACGATCTCCGCCTCCGTGGGGGCCCGGAAGGCTGGGCCGGTGGGAAGCCCGAGCCAGGCCCGCTTCGACTCCCCGAGGCTGTGGTAGGGCACGAGGGTGAGCCGGGAGAGGCCGCACCGGCGCAAGAAGCCGGCCCACGCCCCGAGGTTCCCCTCGCCGGCCGTGACCTCCGGCACGAGGGGCAGGCGAGCCCAGACGACCGGGTTCCCGTCGCGCCCCGCGGTGGCCGCCAGCGCCCGCAGGTTCTCCTTGATCCGGGCGTTGCCGGCCCCGCAGAGGCGCCGGTGCTCGGCCTCGTCGAAGACCTTGACGTCGAAGAGGACGAGGTCCAGCGAGCGGAGGAGGCGGCCGACGTCGGCCACGACGCCGGTCGTCGGGAACAGCCCGCACGTCTCCATGGCCACGGGGATGCCCTCGGCCCGCGGCGCTTCGGCCAGGTCGGCCGCGAAGCCGGCCCAGAGCGCCGGCTCCCCGCCGGTCAGGGTGACCCCGCCCCCGGAGGTGCGGTAGAAGGGGAGCTCCGGCCCGAGTTCGGCCAGGACCGAGGCCACGGTCCGGGGAACCCCGAAGCGGACGAGGGCCCCGCCCGGGCAACGGTCGGCGCAAGTGAAGCAGAGACGGCAGCGGGCCGGGTCGCGGCCGGACCGGGCCATCGCCCCGCTCGGGCAGACCTTGGCGCAGGTCCCACAGCCCAGGCAGAGGTGGGCCTTGAAACCGAGTTCGGCCTCCGGACGCCAGGACTCGGGGTTCTGACACCAGGCGCACCGGAGCGGGCAGCCCTTGAAGAAGACCAGGCTCCGCACGCCGGGCCCGTCGTGGACGCAGAAGCGCTGGACGGAGAAGACCAGCGGCGGACCCGCGCTAGCCAACCCCGTGGGCCGTCCGTTCGATGATTTCGTCCTGGATGGCGGGCTGGAGGTCGTTGAAGTAGGCGCAGTACCCGGCGACCCGCACGACGATGCCGGGGTAAGCCGATGGGGCGACCTTGGCCTGACGCAGGGTATCGGCGTCGAGCACGTTCGCCTGGACCTGCATGCCGCCCTGGTCGAAATAGTTCCGGAAGAGATTGACCAGAGCCCGCCGCCCCACGTCGCCCTGGACGACCTTCTTGTCGAACTTCAGGTTGAGGGCGAAGCAGTTAGCCCACTTGCGGCTGTCGAGGGCGCCCGCCGACCGCAGGACGGCCGTGGGACCCGTCCGGTCGGCCCCGTCCACCGGAGAGAGACCGTTCGACAGACGCCACCCGGCCGGCCGCCCGTCGGGGAGGGCCCCGGTCATCCGGCCGAAACCATGATGACAGGTCATCGAGTAAAAGCCCGGGATGTAGCGGCCCCCGCGGGTGTTGGTGTGGGCCCGGACGGCGTTGGCGAAGGCATCGGCGGCGATCCGCGTCATCCGGTCGACCTCCGCCTCGCCGTTCCCGAAGCGGGGAAGGCGATTGGCGAGTTGCCCCGCAGGGCCTCGTACCCGCGGAAGTTGGCCTTCAGGATGGCGACGAACTCTCCGAGGCTGAGGCGCTTCTCGTCGAAGACCAACCGCTTAATGGCGTAGAGCGAGTCGCCCGCGTCGGCCAGACCGGCGGCCTGGATAGACGTAAAACCGTAGAGGGCGCCGCCTCCGGTGACGTCTTGCCCGGATTCCAGACAGCCCTCGGTGATGATGGAGTTCACGGGTGTCGTCCGCCAGACCCGGTAGGTCTCCTCGAGCCAGCCGAGGACTTTGGCCATGTCGTCCACGCCGTCCCGCACCTGGGCGCGGAAGGCCTCGACCACGTCGTCGAAGGTCCGCCGCCACCGGCGGGGTGGCCGCCCCGAGCGGCCGTCGGCGCCCACCCCAGCCGAGGCCACGCCGGCCGGTCTCCCCGTCCGGCCCCACGCTCTCGACCCGAACGTTGGAAAACCGGCGGCCTTCGTTCAGGGCGAGCTCCAGGCAGAGCGGCAGGTTGAAGAGGGCCGCGTCGGAGGAGTTGTAGGTCCGATCCTGACTCGCCATCTCCACGCACCCGATGACCGCGTAGTCGCGGGCGTGCTCGGTGGAGACGCCCGCCTCCTCCAGGGCCCGGACGACGGCCGGATCGCCGAAGAAGGACGGCTTCCCGCGCCCGAGTTGGACGACGGCCACGGCCTTGTCCCAGAACCAGGCCGGCATCCCGGCGTGGACCCGCACGTGAAGGGCCGGCTCGCGAGTTCGCACCTGGGCGTAGGCGTCGAGGATGAGACCGGAAAGCTCGTTGGTGACGTCGGTCCCGTCGGCGGCGACGCCGCCGACGGTGAGGCCCCGCGCCACGCCGTTGCCGCTGAAGTAATGGTCGACCCGCTGGGAGTAGAGGGGCATCGTCTCGCAGGTCTTGAGACAGAAGCCGGCCAGCATCTCCGCGGGGCGGGCCGGCGTGAGGCGTCCCTCGTCCACGTCGCGGCGGTAGAGGGGCCAGAGTATCTGGTCCAGACGGCCGAAGGACATGCCCTGCTCGAAGTCCTCCAGGTTCATGGCCACGTGCACGAGCCAGTAGGCCTGGAGACCCTCAAGGAAGGTCCGGGCCGGCTCATGGGGGACATGCCGGCAGGCCTCGGCCGACTCGGAGAGTTCGGCCCGGCGTTCGGGCGGGGTGGCCGGGTCGGCCGCGAGGCGCTCGGCCTCGCCGGCCAGGTTGGCGGCCATCCGGCGGAGACCCTCGATGGTGATCCGCACCAGCGGTAGAAGGCGACCTGGTCGGGGGTCAACGGCGGGGCGCCGGGAGACTTCTCGTCTTCACTGGTTCCCGTCGCGAGGCGCCGCGTCGCGAACTCGTCGGCCCACCGCAGCCCGCGGTGGACGACGTTCCAGTACCCGCCGACCTGGTGGGCGACGGCCTCCTCAGTGATGAAGTAGCGCTTGGCCCGGAAGAAGTCGAGGAAGTAGGGGATGCGGCCAGGCCGGAGCAGGGCCCGGCCGGCCACGGAACCCCGGATACCCCTTACCCCTATGCTCAGCAGCCGGCGCCGCTCCGCTGCCGTAAGCTCGAGCGGGATTTGGCGGCGCTGCCGCCCGGCCCGGAGGTAGCCGAGGAGGACGTCCTCAAGGATGCTGACCGAACCGCCCTCCGGGTAGTAGTTGGCGGCGATACGCTTGGAGGTCATGTTGCCGGCGATGAGTTCGCCGGGATAGAGGCGCGGCTTCCGGCTCCGGTAGATGTAGGCCAGGGCCAGCGCCCGTCTCACGAAGGGGTGTTCCTTCCGGGACGCCCGGCCCTCGGGGGTCCGGGCAAACTCGTCTAGTAGAACGGGACGCTCAAGGCAGACGGAGTAGGGCGTTACGAGTAGCTCGGCCCGGATTCGGGCGATGCGCTCGGTCGGCTCCATGCCCACGGGACTTCACCCTCCAACCCATCGCTGGCCTCACGAGGCCTCTATCCCCACTCCCAGCCGTCCCGGCTCCGGACCGCTTCGCAGAAAGGCGGGTCTGGCCGGCCAGAGCGCACCGGCAGTCGCGCCTGGGGCGATCGAAACACCAACGCAGGGGTTCCGGCACCCGGGCCACGAGATCGGCCGGCTCGGTCCCCACGACCACCCCGGCGGGGTCGGCGGAACTGAAGGTGTTCAGGAAAACCACCGGGCGACCGGAGGCGGCCGGGGCGAGCCGGGCCCGCCCCGCCAGCCGGACCCCGGCGGCGGCAAGGAGCGCGGCCAGGTCCGGCTGGCCGGCCTCCCGCAGCTGCCTGGCCATCTCCAGCACGGCGTTGAGGTAGCCCACGCTGGAGCGAGCGTTGGAGCCTCCCGGCGTCAGGACGTAAGGCGGCCGGCCGTCGGCCACGAGGCCCTCGCCGGTGGCCGCCAGGTAGCCGGCGACCACGCCCGTACTGGCGATTTCACCTACGTCAAACCCCCATATGGTATTTGGGCCGGAAGCGGCGCGTTTTCTCCCGCTGCGCCCGGCCTGGAGCTGGAACCGTCCCGCGGGGCGCCGCGAGGGGGGGCAGGAACCTACGCGAAGGGAGTTGTTCGTGATGGCCCTGAAAGCCGGGGACAAGGCGCCGCTCTTCGCCTTCACCGATCACACCGGCGCCAGGCGCGACCTGGCCGACCTCGCCGGGCGCGGCAAACCGGCGGTCCTGGTCTTCACCCGCTACGCGGGCTGCCCCATCTGCCGGCTCGAGACGGCGCGTCTTGGCCGGAACGCGACGGCCTTTGCCGCCAAGGGCGCCACCCTCGTCATCGTCGCACGGAGTTCGCCGGCGAACCTTGGCCCTCTGGTCGAACTCGCGCCGGGCGCGGTCCTCGTCTCCGATCCCGCCGGCGAGTCCTACCGCCTCTACGACGTAAAGCCCGGCAACTTGCTCCAATGCGCCGCCCCGGCCGTACTGGCCCGGGCCAAGGAGGCGGCCGCGGCCGGCTTCGCCCACGGCCCGCGTGAGGGCGAGGAGCGGCAGCTGCCGGCATCGTTCGTGATCGGCCCGGACGGAACCATTCTTTGGGCCCGCTACGCGCGTAACATCGCTGACGCGGCCAGCCCGGAGGAACTGCTCGCCAAACTGCCCTAACCTGGAGGTGGCTGCCGGAGCAAACAAGGAAGGGCCGGCAACCTCGGAGTTCGGCTTAAGGCGCGTCCTGGGGCTCCGGGACGTCGTGGCCATCGAGGTCGGCCAGACCATCGGCGCCGGCGTCTTCGTCCTGACCGGCCTGGCCATAACCTACTGCGGCGGCTCACTCCCGCTGGCCTACATCCTGGCCGCCGTGCCCATCATCTTCATGTTCTCGGCCATCGCCATGCTCGGCCGGCCGTACCCACCACCGGCGGCACCTACTATTACGTCAGGCGCTTCTTCTCGCCGAAGGCGGCCGTGGTCGGCATCTGGGGCTACACCATCTGCGCCCTGCTGGGGGCCTTCCCGCTCTACGCGGTGAGCTGCGCCAAGTGCCTGCAGGCCGTCTGGCCGGCGCTACCGACCCTGCCGACCGCCCTCGCCGTCCTCACCGTGCTCTTCGCCGTCAACGTCCTCGGCCTCGTCGTCGCCGTCGCCTTGCAGGCCGTCACCGCGGGCATCGGAGGCCTCGTCCTGGCCTCGTCCCTCCTGACCTTCACGCACACGGGGTCCAACGGCATCATCGAACTGGGCGGGGAGATAAAGGACCCGGGCCGGACCATCCCCGGTCGTTCCTCATCTCGGTGCCCATCGTCGTCGTCTTCTACATCCTAATCGCCTTCGTCGCCGCCGGGGCGCGCCCCTGGACCGCCTCGGCCGGTCAGACCCTCACGGCCACGGCGGCCACGTTCCTGGGTGGCGGGCTCTTCCCCTTTTTTGTCGTCGGCGGCGGGGTGCTGGCCATCATCACCACGCTGAACGCCACCTTCATGTTCGGCGCCAAGTCGCTCATCCGCATGGCCGACGACGGCTGGATACCCAAGTCCCTGACGGCCATCAGCCCTCGGTTCGCCACGCCGCACCGGCTCCTCTTCCTCATCTACCTCGTCTCGATGGGCTCGCTCCTCGTCTTCGGAGAGAAGGCCTTGAACGGCTTCCCCGCCCTAGCCTCCATCGGGGCCATTCTCATCCTCTCCCCGGTCATGGTCGCCGCGCTCCGCCTGAAGCGGTTCGCGCCCAAGGAATAGGAGGCCGCCCCGTACAAGCTGAAGGGGGCCTGGTACCACGTGGCCCCCAGCGTCGGCATCCTGCTCACGTTCCTGACGGTCATCCTGCTGACGGCCGACCTCTTCTCCCGGCCGGACGGCGTGGTCTTCGCGGTCGTATTCCTCGGCCTCCTGGCCGCGGGAACGGTCTACGTCCTGTGGCGCAGCCGCGGGCAGCTCGCGCTCAGGCCGCCGCCTTCCGCCGGCTCTCGACCATTGTCTTCTGAACGAGGATAAAGACCCCGATGGCCAGGAGGACATCGCCCGCGCTGAAGAGGGTCGGGCGCGGGAAGGGAGGCGTTCCGACGAAGACGTCGGAGAGCCAGATGAGGCGGGTGGACGGTCCGGTCAGGATGTTAATGAGGCTCCCCCCGGCGGCGATGTGGTCGCGAACGGCCTGGCAGCCCAGGGCCACCAGAGCCTGCCCGTCGACCGGCATCTTCCCCCCGTTGGCGGTGATGACCAGCAGGTTGGAGAGGGTCCCGACGGCCAGCCAGACGATTCCGGGCGCCCGCCAGTTGAGGCCGAAGCCCACCAGGAGGAGACAGTACCCGACGGGGTAGAGGTAGGGGGCAACCCCTTGGATGACGGCGAAGCGCGTGAAGAAGGGGAGATGGACGAGGAGTTGGACGCCGAAGGCCGCGAAGATGAGCCATACGTGCCGGAAGGGAAAGTCAGCTAGGCGGTCGGCCCGGCCGCCCCGGAGCAGGGCCACTCCGACCGAAAGCAGGACCGCGAAGATGAACACTACTTGTCATCTCCCGAACGGGCGATGGCTCCGGACCCCTGGGCCGGCTTCGCCGAGTCGATCGTGGCCGCTGCCTCCCGCACCGCAGGCTTGTAGGAGTTTTGGGAGAGCGTGGCCGCGCCGGTCCGAAAGGGTGGAGCAGGATCGGTTGTCTCGGCCCTGACCGGCAGGGAAACCACCGCTTTGATGAACACCCCAACCAGGTCAGGGTCGAACTGCGTGCCGGCGTTGCGCTTGAGTTCGGCGATCGCTTCTTCCGTTGTGAGAGGACGGCTGCGGTAGGGGCGGACCGAGGTCATGGCCTCGTAAGCGTCGGCGATGGCGATGAGTCTGGCCCCGAGCGGGATGTCGCTCCCGCGCATGAAGTCGGGGTAGCCCTCGCCGTCCCAGCGTTCGTGGTGATGGAGAATGACGTCGACGTCGCGGCCCAGTAGCTGGATCTGCTTGACGATGTTGGCCCCCGTCTCGGGGTGCTTCTTCATCTGCTCCCATTCCCCGGACGTGAGGCTGGCCTTCTTCTGGAGGATCTGGTCCGGGACAGCGAGCTTGCCGACGTCGTGCAGCCAAGCGCTGTACTCCAGGCGGCCCATCTGCTCCTCGGGAAGCCGCATCGCTCTGGCCGTCGCCACCGTGTAGGTCGCTACGCGACGGGAGTGACCGGCGGTGTATGGGTCCCGCGCCTCGATGGCGGCCACCATGGCCTGGATGGTCGAAAGGTAGGCCTGCCGCATGCGAGCGTAGAGTTGGAGAGAGTACCGGGCCACCAGAAGAGGCACGAAAAGCAGGAGAACCCCGGACAACCCGACCGTGGTTTCCACGACGCCGATGAGAATGCCCAACGGGGTCAGGGCCAGGTAGTGGGGAATCATCCACTTGATGTCCTTCACCCAGACACCCCAGAACGAACTCTTGGTCGTTAGGCACAGCACCAAGACCACGATGGTCAAGTTCAGTACCGAGCAGACCACGGCCGCTGCCGTCAACGCTGGAACGGTATGCAGCACGTCCACACGACCTGGAACGCCACCGAGCGCAACGTAGACAAGACCCGCTCCGGCGGCAGACAGGGCAAGTTGGGCCCGGTTGAAGAAAACCTTGTCCAGCGAGACCTGGCCGGAGAACTCACGGAGCCGTATGGTAGCCAAAGCTGATATCCAGGTGGCAGTGCCCGGACCGAACACAAGTATGGCCGCGTAGACCACGGCAAAACTGACCGACACGGTGCCGCTCCGCCTGGGCAGTTCGACTGGCATGGCCTCGGCAAGGAAGGTAATGACGGCAAAGGCCATGACCTCGAGCCAGCGAGTCTTGGGGATAGAAGGGACGAGCCACAACATCACGCCAGCACCCAAGGCAATGACGAAGGCCACATAAGCCAGACCAAGAGGCTGCATCCTCTGCTGTGGCTGCTTTGCCACGGAAACTGCCCCTCTCATAAACAAGTGGACCGGCGTCAGACTACGCTACGCTACCGATGTGCTGTTAGGCGCCCCACTGAACGAACGCACCGCCAGACAGAAGCAGCATCAGGAGCGCGAAGAGGACCTTCATGAGCTTATTCACGGAACGACCCCCCATCGTCGAGAGGCCTGCCCGGGTCCGCTAGACCAGGCGGCAGTCGACTCCACTCGAGAACCTGGGTTGTCCGCTCCTCTTGCGACTTCGCTCGCGTAACTAGGTAGTCTTGTCACTTGCGTGCGGGGCCTAGCGCCGGTCCAAACATAACTCGAGCCCTAGCTCGAGATTTCGTCCGTCGCTGTCGACGAGCCGTTGGGTCCGGGCCTCGCGCCCGGTTTTCTGACCATCATCGTGAAGCGCCGGTTGAGGGCGTCGAGGACGGACCGAGCGACCGCGTCCTGCTCGGCGCCCCGGATCAAGCTGGATCCGGTCAGGGTGTCCTCTCCACCGCTGGTGAGAATGGTCATGATCGTGAGAGCTATCCGCTTGTCGCGCACCCCGACGACCAGGACATCGTCAAGGGACAACTGGTAGCCGGAGTTGAAGTACTCCGAGACGGCCGCCAGAGCGGCCTCGGCCGCGACCCGCAGGCGATTTGCCCCGGAGGCCGGGCCGCTGGCCCTGCCGGCGTGGATGACATCGTCGAACTCGACCTTGACCTCGGCCTCGGCCCGGGCCGTGTCGGTGGTGAACCTCACGCCGAGGAGCCGCAGCCGGCCGGACCCCCAGGTCGTCGATGCCCCCTCCTCGACCTGAGCCACGCTTATTCTCTTGTGGTCGACAGAAAGACCGAACTGGGCCATGAGGGAGGACTCGATGTCGCGGACGATCTGTTTCGGGTTTCGCCCGTTCCCGGCGAGGACGTGGATCTCGTCAATTCCGCCGCGGTCTCCGGCCACCACCCGAACCGCCATCACTTCGCGTATCTGACGGATGGCGTCCTCGTAGTCCCCCAGGGTGCCGCTCACCTCCGCGCCGTTCCTTGACTCGTGACTCTTCGCCATACCGGAACTCCTTGGCCCCTCTGCACTCCGATGCGATATGCCCGGGGGCTTAACCCATGTTCTCTTTGCCGTAGGATTATCCTCCTCTGCCAGGGCAGAGTTCCATTGACTGGAAGTGGCGCTTTGACAAGTCGTGACGCTTGCGGGCGGCCCCTAGCCGCCTCGCGAGTCTTCCAGCAAGCCTTCGACGAGTAGCCTCAGACCTCCGGCCACAACGGAGTGGCCGCCCAGAACGAAGGGATGCTCCGCCTGCCCGGCCGCCCGGCAGAGGCGAGCCAGGGCGGGGTCCCGCACCCTCTCCCAGCGGCCGAGGTCGGCTTCGAAGCGGTCCGCTTCGTCGGGCCGGCGGCCGAGATGGCCCATGAGGACGCGCGTGTCCCAGAAGATGGCATCGGAAATGCCGTCCAGGCGCTCGACGAGATACTCCGCCCCGAGGTCCTCCAGGACGAAACCCAGGAGACTGCGGACCTTGCCCTCGTCGAGGCGCCCCAGGGCCTTCATCCCGCGCTCCTCGGAGAAGACTCTGAGCCGAACGCGAAGGTTCGCGTTGAGGTAGGAGATGATCGGACCGGACACCCGACCGACCAGGCTGACCGGGAGATAGTCGGGGCGGCGGAGGACATCGGCCGCCCGCTCGAGCGTCGAAAGGTCGAGCCGGAGAGCCGCCAGTCCGGCCGTCGTCCGAGGCCCGAGGCCGGAGGCCCCCGCGCCGCGGCGGTCGGCAGCGCCGGCCGCGGGGCGGCGGGCCAGGCGCGAGACCTCGTGAGCCAGGAAGACCACGTCGGACGGGGTGTCCAGGTCGAAGCTGACAGTGGCCGTCTCGGGCAGCAGGAGCCGTTCGTGGCCGCTGTCGGTGAGGGTGAAGAGGGTGGCGTTGTCCGTACGGAGCGAGGCCAGGGAGGCTACGGCTTCCGTGCTCCCGAGGCCGATGATGTCGGGAGACTGGGCGTTATTGGCCACGAAGCGGCGGCCGCCCCGCCCGACCCATTCCAGGAGCAGGTCGGCCTCGTCCGTCCGGAGCAGCGGGACCGAACCGCCCCCCAGGAAGACCACGCGCCCCAACGCCTGTTCGGAGACGAGCCGCTGGAGGGTCTGTCCGAAATGAAACTCGGGGCCTGTCCGGTGGACGGCGGCGCCGAGGGCTTCGGCTTCGCGGGCCAGGTCGGGCTGGTCGGTGGCGAGGATAACGGTGTCCACACCGGGGTGCCCGAGGAATTTCTCGGTCGTGTCCAGGGTGGTCCAGCGCCTGACCTCAGCCAGGAGAGTCCGGGGGTCGAGACCGCCCTCGAAGATGATGACACCCGTCTTGGGGGACATGCGGCTACCGCCGTCTCATTCCGGTC
>Ga0315293_10006073_pt1 | contig 11320 bp, 13 predicted proteins | sample YL17G13_20_MG_FD_203071 | JGI IMG/M metagenome (GOLD analysis project Ga0315293, IMG submission 203071) | Sediment microbial communities from Yellowstone Lake, YNP, Wyoming, USA - YL17G13_20 | ecosystem: Environmental > Aquatic > Freshwater > Lake > Sediment | place: USA: Wyoming | collected... | reverse complement strand
GGATCTTCGTAAGAAGTACGGAAGATGAAGTTCTACTTTCACCCCGATGCCAAAGAAGAATTGGATGGGGCTGTAGCGTACTATGAGCAATGCCAACCGGGGCTTGGTCTTGAGTTTGCAGAGGAAGTCTACGCCACCATTGCTCGTATCATTCAGTATCCGAACGCTTGGTCGACACTCTCAAAGAACTCCCGCCGTTGTTTGGTCAATAGGTTTCCATATGGAGTGATCTATCAAATCAAATCTCGTACTCTTCGCATCATTGCGGTAGCCCATCTCCATCGTCGGCCAGGCTACTGGAAAGAAAGAATCGAACAGAACAAATAGCTCCAGCAAATGCAGCAAACATCGCCGTGCCGCTGTCTTTCAATTAGCGACCATCATATTCCGAACCAACCTCGCATTGAAGAATGGTAGGTGAAACAATCAGTTTGGACCTGTTCTACCAATGTCGCCAAATCAAGTCTTGGCTTTCACACTTTAATCATTTGTTGCCTTGATTAGCTCCAAATAAGGATTAATGGGTTTGGGGTGTCCCTCTTTCGATTGGTGTACCACGAAGTGGAGGTGGGTAGGCGAGCGTTTGGGGTAAGCTTTCACGCCGGTTCTTCCAACAGTCCCTAATGAATCCTCTCTCGAAACGATGTCACCAACCTTGGCGAAGATTTCGTTTAAATGGGCATAGTAATAATACCCGCTCTTGATCGGATCATAGATCCAGACGTAGTTTCCTCCCCGTATTGGGCTTGAGGGCTCCCAGCGGAGATTGATGGAGATGACCTCAACGGGTTTCCCTGTTCCATCATCAAGACCATCCTGATTCTTATCCCTTATGAAGATGTCATGCCCAGGATGGCCTTTGTGCCGATTCCCATCAAAAAAATCGTAGCCCTGGATCTGATATCTACCTCCTTCTTTCCCTCCAATAGTCCTTGAGCCATAACTTTTCAAAGGGAAGCTGAGGGGACCATCGGATTTCTCCTTTCCACTTCTTGGATAGAGATCTTTCAACAGAGTTTCCAATTCCCTTAACTTGACCAAGGCTTCTTGCTTCGTGATAAGTTGATCCCGAATTTTGATATTCAGAAGATGCCATTCCAATGCCGGGTCTATCTTGGATGGTAGAAAAGAGGGCAGGCAAAATAGTGACATGGTTATGATAAGAACGGCTATTGGAAAGGGTTCAAGGGCCAATCTAATTGCGGAATGCGGAATTATGGGTTTCATGACAAAACACTCCGGACTCCGAACTAATTACTCCGAACTCTTGGGTAACAGGTGTGCGTGAGCGTTTTTTCCACATTCTCCATTTCGAAAGTGACGGCATGAAGCTTCATTAGGTTTTGACCGGACCAGGCGGATTGGCCTGGATTGATGGAGATTGTTTCTCCAATTCTATCAAAAAAAGTTCCAGAGAGTGCAGGGGCTTCGTGGATATGACCGTGAAGGGTTAAGAGAGGTTGATGCTCCTCGATAAAGACTTTAATGGAACAACTTCCTGCTGATTTTCCTCCCTGGATGAGATCCAATTTCGTCCCAAAAGGAGGAGAGTGCATGATATAAATTGCCTTTTTATAATTAAGGGGCCTTGGAAGCCTGTCCAAATCTTCCTGAATTGTTCCCCGGCCTTTCAGATAAAAATAAGGATCAATCGGAGTGAGCTGATCTCCGTATTCAGAGGATCGAATATAGGATGGATTCTTTTGAGGAGGCCAGGGGGATTCTGGATCATCCATCTTCTCATAATCCTTTGGCCGAAATGGAGTAGGAGGGACAAAAGGATATCCAACGAGTTCATGGCCATTCTGGAGCTGATAATTTCTTTGACTGAGGTCGATCATCCCTTCAAGGGGTTTTTTGAAAAGATAGGGGTAACCCACATCCCAATTCCCGGGAATGAGAACGATCTGTTTGACAGACGTAGTTTCTAAAATCCTTCTAAAGAGAGGAAAAAGGAACTGGTCGATAAAAATCTTTTGGTTGGGCACCATATCTTCATAGCGTTTCGTTGGAGGGAAGGAGGGGAGAAGATCACCACCCAGACCGATGATCTCTGATGAGGAAGAGATGGCCAGTCCTAAGAGTTCCTGATAAAGGTGGATTTCACCGTGGAGGTCTGAAGTATATATAAATTTCATCCTTATTCTTCAAAATCCTCCACAAGGGTCCAATCTTCTTGGTTCTTCAGCATCTTGAAGGTCATATTGCAATAGGAACAGAGGACCAGATCACCTGATTTTTCGTCTCCGTCTAATGGAATTTCGGCCTCACAGATGGGACATAACAATTCGGTAGACATACATCACCCCCTCGATCCCTTATGAAGATTTAATTATTTAATATCATAACAAAAATCAAGACATTTTTCTTTTCTTTTTTGGGATCTTTGCTTATAATATACTGAATCTTTACTTTAGGTCTCCGTCTAAGACTAAAAGTGAATAAAGGAACCAAAGGAGGAATATTCGATGAAGAGGAAAATGGCTTTCATCAGCTTGTTGATTGTCATCAGCGGGATGGCTATCTTCCTATTGGGATGTCCGCCTCCGGTAGTTAGGGTAAGGCCACCGGAAGCCAGAGTAGAGGTGTATGGCCCCCTCCCCATTCTGAGGCTGTTTGGATCCCCGGTTATTGGAGGCATGGGAGAGGGGAATGGATTTGGGTCCCCGGCTATTGGGAGAGACGTCCAAGGCCTTATGCCGTTTGGGTGCCTGGCCACTGGGAGGCAAGAAGGGGAGGTTGGGTCTGGCAAAAAGGACGTTGGGAGTATCGGTGAAAAGAAAACAGTTCGGAGTTGGGAGTTAGGAGTTCGGAGTTTTAATCTAACAAATCAAAAGATTAATTCCAAGGACTTTTGACTCCGAACTAAGAACTCCGAACTCATTACTGGAGCGAAGCGATGTTCGGTCTGGGTTTGCCGGAAATTCTAGTTATTTTGGTGATCTTTCTTTTTCTCTTCGGGGCAAAAAGGCTTCCTGAAATTGGCGCAGGTCTTGGGAAGACAGTCAAGGAGTTGAAAAAGATCATGGATGATAGGAAAGCGGATAAGGAGAAAGAGAAGAAGGATCAAAAAGGGAATTTGATTTCTGATCTGAAGAAAGAGGTTGAAGACATCCCTGGCCTGAAGGAAGTTAAGGAGATTAAAGAGACTGTTGATAAGGTTAAGAATATTTCAAAACTCTTAAAGTAGCTTTTCTTAATGATTTCTTATCCGCTCATCATGAAGATCTGATTTCTCTATTTTGTCCATTCTATGCAGAAAACTCCGTCAGAGGCACCGGGGTCATCGTACGGATCATCGGTCACTTTAGTTCAAGTAAAGATAGATTGAAAAGAAGGAGAAGAGCATGAACAAGAAATTAACCCGATTTGATCTACAGAATATGAAAGAATCTGGCAAGAAGGCCGTTTGGATTACCTCCTATGATTACTGGACCGCTCAATTCGCAGAAAAAGCTGGCATGGATATGATTCTGGTAGGTGATTCTATGGGCATGTGCATTTATGGCTATGAAGGAACGATTCCTGTCACCATGGATCAGTGCATCTATCATTCAGAGGCAGTCCGTCGGGGTGCTCCCAATACTTTCGTCATTGGCGATATGCCTTTTCTGTCCTATCAGGTCAATACCGACGAAGCCGTTCGGAATGCAGGACGTTTTCTCAAAGAAGCCAGAGTTGATGCGATCAAGCTCGAAGGGGGCCGAAGAATTTCTTCCCAGATTAAAGCCATTGCAGATGGGGGGATGTTAGTCATGGGCCATATCGGCCTGACACCCCAAAGCTCAGGTCAGTTAGGTGGATTCAAGGCGCAAGGCCGTACGGCTGATTCAGCGTTGGAATTGATTGAAGATGCGAGAGCCGTCCAGAAAGCAGGAGCTTTTTCCCTCCTTGTGGAAGCAGTTCCTCCAGAGGTTTGTAAAATCATTCGAGATGACTTGACCATTCCTGTCTACGGTATTGGAGCCGGGCTGGATGCGGATGGGCAGGTCATGATCGTCAGTGATATCCTGGGAATCTTTCAGGCCTTTACGGCAAAGTTTGTTAAAAAGTATGCCAATCTGGCAGAGGAAACATTGAGAGCCCTTTCGGCTTATGCTGAAGAGGTGAGGACCGGCAGGTTCCCTGAGGCCCAACATACTTACAACATGCTCGAAGGGGAACTGCCGAAACTGATGGCTGCTCTGAAAAAATAAGAGAATATTAAAAGGAGAAAAAGATGGCCCTGGGAGAAAAGTTAAGGATTGAATCCTCTGTATTGGAGGAGATCAATCGATTCCTCCTCGATCCAGACAATTCCGCCATCAATGCAATGCTTCGTATGATTGAGAAGTATGGAACACCGGAGGAGATCAATGCCAAGGCTCGTGAGGCCCAGAAGCTTCCCAACCTCCTCGAAAGGCTCAAAGCGATAGGATCTCCATATCTAAAGGATTTAGAATGGCTCATGGCTGAACGGGATAAGGGTTCCTTCATTTCAATTCCTGACTTTCGTCGGAAGGTCCTCGGAAAGCGGGCCGATAAGATGACCTTTGATGAAGGACGGGCAGTGACCTTGGAGATCAGTGCCTTCCAATACTTCCCATGGTTGATCACAGAGGCCCGACAGGCCATCGAGGAACAGGAGGTCATGCCTTCGAGATACATTCGGGTCCGGAAGATGAAGGAGCAGGAAAAAGACCGGGGAGATATCCTTGCTGTGGCGGCTGCCATGCAGATCATCGGAGCAAGCTATGTGGAGACTCTGGACACCAAAGGAACCGATGGTTCGAACGTACATCTTGGGGGCCCTGAGACAATCACTGGCTATTTTGGAGGGATTGGACAACCCAATGAGCATGCCCTTCAGTGGATGGATGAGTATCTCTATTATTACACCCAATATGGAATCCGGCAGGTCCTCAACATCAATCCTGGAACAGTCCTTCTCGGTTATCTCCTCCACAAATTGGGAATCGATATGGAATTTAAGATCTCAGTCTTCATGGGAAATGACAATCCCTATTCCGTCCTCTGGACTCTGATGGCTGCCCGGCTCTTTTCGAGGAAGGATGGTTCCACACCGCTGGTTGGCTTCAACCTGAGCAATTCTGTCGATTGCCAGACGCTGGAGGTGTCAGCCGAAATACGCCAAAAACTTGGGTTCGAAGATAAAGTCCGAATCGAACATCATATCACTGAAACCTGGAAGAGCATTGTCCGCCAACCCTACAACCGGCGGTGTGATCTCCTGGAAGTTGCCTCACGGATCTCCAATATATCAGCAAAACATGAAGGAGGCGATCCCGAGGTGGAACAGACAAGGGAACATGCTTCGGACATACTAGACTATTTTAGGGATAAGGAGGAGATTCTCTCTTCTGGGGATATGTCTCGTCTGGAGAGAAATTACATGGACAAGCACGATGCCGTCAATCGCACGGCAAAGGCCCTGACAGAAAAGGGCCTCGCTTTTATAGCCGCCTTGAATCTCCACCGTCGGTAGGAATAGTTAATCCCCCTTTGTCCCCCTTTAGAAAAGGGGGAATTGCGCCTCCCTTTGCTAAAGGGAGGTGGGGAGGGATGGGGTCATTTCGGCAAGTTATCGAGAATGGGTTTCATGATCTTTTCAATACGGCTCTTTGTGCCTAAGAATCGAAAAGTCTCAGCGTCGGAAAGGGGTTGCTGAGGAGCTCCCATGTTGAAACCCCTCACTTCCAAGGCGGTTTTAAACCCGAGGGGAAAGGGGACCGAAAACATAGCCCGGATCAGTAACAGGATTGAGAATTGGAGCTCTCGGGCCTTATCGTAATCTCCCTTCCCCCAGGCATTGTAAATCCCAACCATGATCTCTGGCAGAATACCTGCGGTCGCTGTCATACATCCCTTTGCTCCGACCATCAGAGCGGGAAAGAGGATGTCTTCCCGGCCAATGAGAATGGAGAGATCCTCTCCGATTAAACGGATCTTATCCATATAATGGAGCAGGTCAACCATACTCCCACTGGAGTCCTTCATGGCCACGATGTTCTTTCTGCGAGAGAGGCGTTTGACCACATCATAGCTGATCGGAGGAGCGAACAAGGGGATGTTGTAAAGGATGATGGGAAGATCGATCGCATCGCTAATCATCTCAAAATGGCGTTCCATATTATCTTGACTGATGGGATAATAGTAGGGCGGAGCAACCACCACGGCCTCGCAGCCAATCTCTTGGGCTTTTTGCGCCAATCGGATGCAGTCCTTTGGACGGGTAGAGGCAATCCCAGGTGTGACAGGAACCCTTCCCCGGGCTTGATCGTGGACGATCTGCATGAGGTAAACCTTTTCCTCAAAATCGAGATGAATAAATTCACCCACCGAACTGATTGGGAAGATTCCATGGACCCCTTTCTCTATGACAAAGTCAACCATCTGGCAGACAACGGCCTCCTTAATATTGCCATCTTCAAAAGGCGTCATCATCGCTACATAAATTCCTTCCGGTTTGAACATCACCTCTCCTTTTCGATGAGACCTAATTTCTTTAATGTCTCTAATTTGGGTCTTCCTTCCTCGTCCCATCCCCTCACGAAATAATATTCTTTCAACATCGTCTCTAAATCGACCACCCGACCCCGGCAGGGACCCTCTTTGAGGGGTTCAGTGAGAAACCGAATCGGCAAAGAATCCTCTTTCATGGTGAGCCCTTCCCTTAGATTGAAAAGTCTCACCAGATTATTGGTTCTTTCTCCAATTCCTAATACCTCCTCGGGCGAGGAGAAAGATTCGATCCCTGTGACGGAGTGAAGAAACTGGACCATGTGCCTCAAGCTGAGGGAAAAGATGGTGAAAAGGCAGGTGACAGATGAGTTGATGACGGTAAATAAATCCTGTTGACTTTTTACAAACTCTGCCTTGAACTCAATCGAAAAAGGATCGATGCGTTCGTCTGCTGAAAGGAGTTCAGCCCCAATCGGCCAAGAGCGAAGATGGCAGGCCCCGCGATCGCTGGTGGCATAGGCTAAAGCGATCCCTGTTGAGCCTCTCGGGTCGTAAGCAGGCATCTCCAATCCTTTTACATGGATCGCAAAAGATTCAGAACCTTTTCCAATCTCCTTGGCTATTCTTTTTACTCCCTCTCCCCAGAGGAAGGCTGATTCCTCTCTTTGGCCGATGAGATGGATCATCCGAATGATTCCTTCATCATCACCGAATCGAAGTGGAAAACCGAGGTCACGCTCCTCCAATACCTCCTTCTCCATGCACTCCATGAGGAATCCAATGACGTTTCCTGTGGAGATGGCGTCCAAGCCATAGAGGTCGCAGAGATATTCTGCATGAATGATGGCAGGGATGTCCGTGTTTTCGCACTGAGCTCCAAAGCTCCAAACATTTTCATATTCCGGGCCTTCCACAAAAGCGCCTTTATATTTTCCTTCTCTTACCTCTGAAATCTTGCTGCAATAGATGGGGCATCCGTAGCAAGCTTTATTTCGGATATAAAATTCTTGGATCCCTTCCTCATTGACTGCCGATCGGCCCTGAAAGATTCCTTTCTGAAAGTTCCTTACGGGATGGACTCCGGCCTCATTCATACAGGAGAGGATGGTGTTCGTTCCGTATTTCTGACGGCCCCCTCCAGAGTCTGGATGGATGGCCATTTCATTAAATGCCTCCCGGCAGATCGTCATAAAATATTCCGGATTGGCAATGGTGATAGGATGGTGGCCTCTGATGGCAATGGCTTTCAAATTCTTCGATCCCATGACAGCCCCAGCGCCTCCCCTCCCAAAGGCTCTCGCCTCAGAGATGATGTTTGCAAACCGGACTCTCTTCTCACCCGCCTCTCCAATGCAGGCGACCCGAAACTCCTCTCCAAGTTGTTTTTTGATCCATTGGTGGGTTGAAAGGGTATCTTTTCTCCATAGATCGCTGGCATCCCGGAGATGGACCTCTTTATCATCCACCAAAAGCATCACAGGGGAGGGAGCCTTTCCTCTGATGATCAGGGCATCCAGTCCGGCCATCTTCATCTCCGGGCCGAAGAAACCTCCACAATTGGCATCGAGCCAGTAACCCGTCGCCGGGCTTTTGGTCGAGACAATACACCGGCCGCTTCCAGGAGCAAGGGTCCCGGTCAGAGGACCAGTGGCAAAGATCAACAGGTTTTCAGGTCCAAAGGGATCACATCCCTGGGGGAGGTGGTCATAGAGGTATTTTGCCGCGAACCCTTTCCCGCCGATATATTTGGATGCCAGATCCCAGTCTAAAGAGGTTCGTTCCACCTTGCCCTGGGTGAGATCGATTTCCAATATTCTTCCAGCATAGCCATTGAACTCAAATTTCATCTCATCCCACCTTGACGACGGCTTTGGTTGGGCACCATTTAATGCATTGAAATTCCCCCTGGCACGTGTCGCAGAAGAAGGGGAATTTTTTGGAAGTCTCTGTATGGATCCCTGCATAAGGGCAGGCCTCTCTACAGAGAAGGCAGCCGGTGCATTTTTCTTCATCTATCCGGAGATAGCCGTCCCAGGAGAGGGCACCTTCCGGACATACTTCAATACATTTCCTGGGCTCACAGGCAACGCATATAAGGATCTTCTCTTCTTCGGGCCAGTCTGAATGGATACGAATTCTTGACCGTTTGGGTGCAATGGAGCCTTCGTGAGCGAGGGAACAGACCATCTCACAAATTCTGCATCCTGTGCACAGGGAAGGAACAGGTTTTATCATATCAAATTTCTTTTTTCCCCTCACCCCATCCCTCTCCCCATAGGGGAGAGGGATGGGGTGAGGGGTGTTTTTTAAAAAGACGGTCCAATTCGATTGATTGCAAACTCTCTGTGTCCCAAGATTTCGCTTTTGGTCAATTTTCCAGAGGACACCCTTACGATTTCGCTAAAGATCTTCTTTCCAATCTCCTGAACACTCTTATTTCCGGTGATGATCTCACCGGCATTGATATCCATATTATCTTTCATCTTCGAATAGACATAGGAATTGCTGGCTATCTTAATTACCGGAGTAATAGGTGAACCCAAGGGGTTTCCTCGGCCTGTTGTAAAGGCGATGATCTGTGTGCCTCCAGCCAGTAGGCCTGTCACAGATTCGGCATCATGGCCAGGTGTGTCCATAAGGACTAATCCTTTTTTAGTGGGTGTTTCGGCATATTCGAGGACCTCCATGATTTTGCTGCTTCCACCTTTCATCACGCATCCCAAAGATTTCTCTTCCAGCGTGGTGATTCCTCCCTCATAGTTACCCGGTGCGGGATTTGCCCTTCCGATGTCCACCCCTAAGCTGAGAGCCCTCATCTCTGTCCGCTTTACTATTTCTAAGATCTTCTTTTTTACCGCCCGATTGATCGCCCTCTTCGCAAGGATATGTTCGGCTCCAATACTTTCTGTGGTCTCTGAAAGGATGACGGTTCCACCTTCCTTAACCAGGATGTCACTCACAATGCCAAGGGCAGGGTTCGCGGATAGACCTGAGCAGGCATCCGAGCCTCCGCATTCCACTCCAAGAATCAATGAATCGATATTCGCCTTTTCCCTTTTGAGTCGAGAGGCGAAAGACGCCATTTCTCTGGCAATTCTAAGGCCTTCTTTTACTGTTTTTAGAGTTCCCCCGACTTCCTGAATGATAAGATTTTTGGCTGGTTTCCCAGACTCTGCGATCTTTGATGCGATCATGGATGAATTAACCACTTCGCAACCCAGACCGATGACCAGAACGGCTGCGACATTGGGATTTCTACCAACTCCAATTAAGGTCCGAGCTGTCTGCTCCGCATCAAAGGCCAACTGGGCGCAGCCATGGGGGTGGGGGATGGAGATAGGTCCCTTCACTTTGCGAGCAATGGTATTACAGACCTCACTTGAACAGGCCACAGAAGGAAGGATGATGACATGATTTCTTACACCCACTTTTCCATCTGGCCTCTTATAACCTAAGAAGTCTATCATGATACTTCGTCACCTTCAAATGTAGAATATAGAAGTAATCCCCTCCCCCTTGATGGGGGAGGGTGTGGGTGGGGGTGATAAGGATTTAATCCCCCTCCCCTTTATCCCCTCCCGCCAGGGGAGGGGATAAATTTTTGGTATTTTCTAAGAAGTTTACTTCTTTTTACTTTTTCCCCGCTCCCCTACCACATTATGGATATGGACCAACTCCCCTGGCTTAATTTCACGAATCGCTCTCCCGATCCTCTCTCCGTATTTGATCACAGGCCCTCCTCTGGTAATCTTTTGAAGGGCAATTTTATGGCCGAAAGGTATTTCTTCTCTCACCTCAACCTTTTTCCCTTTTGGTAACAGAAGAAGCGTTTTCGCCTTGATCAGAGATTTCACCGTAGCAACATTATCTTTTGGATGACTCAGGATCACTTTTTTATGAAAATCTTCAGTCTTCATACTTTTAAAATATACATGAATTCAGAATGAAATTCCATAGGTTTTTGAATGAGGATGAAATTCATTGATCCGAGAAGAAATATTTGATAGCATTTTCATGGAATTTTACTTCCTATGGAGGCAAAAGCTATGGCTATTGAGCAAAGGGCAAAACCATTTCGAGAAAATTGGTTGCAGATCGATACCCTGCGGTGCGGCATGGACTGGTCTGAGGAGGATTTGGAGAGACCCCAGATACTGATCGATGATGTTTTTGGACACAGCCACCCCGGTAGTTTTCATCTCGATTCTCTCTCTCGTGAGGCCTCTAAAGGCGTCTATCAAAAGGGAGGAAAACCTTCGGAGTTTCATGTCACGGACATTTGCGATGGGTGGGCCATGGGTCACGATGGGATGAACTATATCCTCCTCTCCCGTGAGATTATCTGCGAGATGGTGGAAGTCCATGCCTCCGTTTTACCCTGGGATGGAATCATTCTCATTTCATCGTGTGACAAAGCCATTCCTGCTCACCTTATGGCCGCTGCCCGAATCAATATTCCAACGATCCATATTCCAGGGGGAAGCGCTCGTTTGGGTCCGGATATGACCAGCTCCGTCAAGAGCGGTGAGATGACCTCAGGATATAAACTAAAAAAGGTTTCAAAAGAAGAGATACGATCTTCCATTCTGTCGTGTGATCCAAGTTGTGGCGCCTGCCAATTCATGGGAACAGCTAGCACTATGCAGTGCATGTCCGAGGCTCTTGGAATGGCTCTCCCCGGGTCAGCGCTGGTCCCCGCAACCCTCCGGGAGATCTACCGTTATGCCCGGAAGGCAGGGCAAAAGATCATGGAGTTAACAGAGAGGGGGATCAAGGTGTCCGATATCCTCCACCGAGAAGCTTTCCTCAATGCCATCAAGGTTCATGCTGCCATTGGTGGATCCACCAATGCGTTGCT
>Ga0315293_10006072_pt1 | contig 11320 bp, 9 predicted proteins | sample YL17G13_20_MG_FD_203071 | JGI IMG/M metagenome (GOLD analysis project Ga0315293, IMG submission 203071) | Sediment microbial communities from Yellowstone Lake, YNP, Wyoming, USA - YL17G13_20 | ecosystem: Environmental > Aquatic > Freshwater > Lake > Sediment | place: USA: Wyoming | collected... | reverse complement strand
ATTGCCAGCCGCTCAGACTCCGAGGCCTTGGGGGCCAGTTCGACCGCCTTGTTCAGTCGCGTCAGGTAATCCTCTGTGGATGTTGCCGTGGCGGCCCAGTAATCATAAGCAATGGCGAATTCAGGGTCGGCCTTGACCGCTTTCTCAAACATGACCGCCGCATCGGCATATCGGAAATTGTCAGTCAGATCCAGGCCGCTGAGGAAATATCGCAGCGCCTCGGGAGACTGTGTTGTGAAAGTGATATCATCGGCATTTTGCCCGAAACTCGAGGCAGCTACAAGCAGAATAATCATTGCCACTAGCCCCGGAATTTTCCTTAAAAAATACATAAAGCCACTCCTTTCGCCGGCCATTCATCGGCCGGGGATTCTTGGTTCACTTTGCCAGATTCTCTTCATTTTCTTCGATATTGATTCGATTGAAATTGATGCAATTTGGTCAAATCCTCGATTTGAGAATTCTAAATATCCGCATTTGGAGAATGAATCACGATGAAATACACAAATGCTTACGGATGTCGGGCATATGATGCAAGACAAAGGAGTGAAAATACTTATGCCGGCCTGATTGCCTCGTTTATATTAGGCGACGCCTTTATGTATGTCAACAGATAATTATGATAACATCACCGAGATCTCGCTTTTTGGCGCGGCGGGAATGGCAGCCCAGGCCGACTGCAACTCTATCGGCTCGATCTTCTCGACTGTCTTGCCGTTTTCCGATTCTCCCGCGAGCCATCTTTGAGCGTCTGCACCAGCCGGCGGATCATCTCCTCCCGAATGCCCGACATAGCCACAAACACCGGCAGGCCAAAATAAAGCGCCCCCCGGATGACATCGGATGACGTGACACCCAGCCGCCCGGCGATCTCACCTATCTCTGCCCTGAGCTCGCCGGTCAGCCGAAGCTGCAAATGATTTCTGTCCGCTTTCCTGTTAATGGCGGCCATTATTTTCCCCCATGTGGCCCAGGTGACTGATCAGTATCCTCGGCGGCTGAAATCTCTCCCCGATCGCCACTTCCAGCCGCCTGCCGAACGCCCCCCAGGTCTCGCGCCCGCTCTTGGCCCGAAGCATCTCCTCAATCTTGACCCGTTTGGGATGGCTACAGATTCGGCATAGGCCATCTGCCTTGACCCGCCACCTTCTTTCCACAAATGATGCCAGATGATGTTTCAATGCCCTGACCGCCGCGTAATAATCGATACGAACCGCGCTTGGTGTCAGGCCCAGCCGGATACCGATCTGCTTGAATGTCAGGCATTCCCCAAAACGGGCCTCGATTATCTCCCGTTGTCTGTCCGAAAGCCGCCTCATCGCCCGTCTCACCGCCAACACCACCCGGGGATCAGGCTGGATCGATCCGGCCGCTCCCACCACGACCAACAGACCCGGGTCGAGATATACTTTCCGCACGATTCCACCTCCATTTTTTGAAATGGAAATTAGCCGTATCGTAGCGGGAACGAAATCACCGCGTGGTAATCAGCGAATCACTTGTGGTAATCACTCGAGATCTGGAGATGACACGGTGTGAAAGGGGACGGTTTGAGTCGTTTGGCACGTTTATTGTATGCACGCTGTAAAACGAAAAATTTACAACTGTGGTCGATCAATGTGGGCGTTGAAATTAGATTTTGCTTGACGTGATTATTCTAATCCATATTTTATATATGGATTTGTTGGCATCAATATTTTAGTGCCGTCACGATGAGCTCCCAGATTACTCGAGAATTGAAGTCTAGCTGTAAAAATTCTTGACCAAAGGAGGTATCCTATTGATCAGTGTTGGTAAGGTAAAGTGGTTTAACAGCAAAAAGGGATACGGGTTTATCAGGACGAATGACGGCGACCAGGACATCTTCGTGCATTATACATCGATTAAAGGCGATGGATTCAAATCCTTGGCCGAGGGCGAGGAGGTCCAGTTCGATCTGATGGAAGGGCCAAAAGGGCTTCAGGCGCAAAACGTGCTCAAGCTTAATTGATAGAGTCCGTGAAAATAATTCAAGGCCCCCATCGCGACTATGGGGGCCTTTGTGTTTTTAGAATGGTTTTCTGACTTATTTCAGGAATCCCGGGCGGCTGACGTCCCCATTTGCCCCTTCGGGCGAATTATACTATTTCGCCCTGCCCCTCACCGCCATCGGCGGCTCTGCGCCCGGATGAGGTACGGCCTGTCCGGCGCGCCCTATCTGGGCTTTGTGCCGGAATAGCAGCCAGGCGCTGGTGGCCGATATTACATAAAGCGCCACTGTAATCAGCATCACCGCCGTGAACCCGTACCGCTGGATAATGAACCCGCCGATATTGGCCGACACCATCCACGACCCGCTCCAGGCCAGCGACAACACCGAGTTGACCCCGGCCTGCTGGTCCTCAGTCACCAGCTCCATGGCGAAATTGTTAAACATCGGCCAGGCCATGTTCATCAAACTGCCGCGCATCATGAACGCGAACACCGACAACGCCAGGTTGTGCGAAAAAGCCAGTATCAGAAAAAATGGTATCGAGGCAAACTGCGCGATGACTGCGGTCTTGATCAATCCCGCCCGCTCGGCCAGCGCCGGCCCGGCCAGAAATCCCACCGCCGTGAAAAGCTGGCCGACCGAGAATATCCGCCCGATAGCGTCCGACTCGAGGTTGAAGCGATTGAGGAAATATAGATTCAGAAACGGTATCACCAGGCCGGCTCCCATGCCGATCAAAAATTGCGGCACCGTCAAGCGAGACATGACTCTCCAGTCGCGCGCGCCGATATATTCGATCAGCCGGAATCGTCCGGTTCGTGTCGGTTTGACCGATTTGATCAAACCATAGAAAATCAATGCGGTCGCCGCCAGCACCACGCCGCCGATCAGCGTATAGCGGTAACCGTAGAGAAGCGCCACGCCCCGCTCGGCCAAGTAAACCGGGATAAATCCGCCTAGAATAGTGCCAAAAAATCCCGAGACCGTCTCCAGCGCCATGTTGACCCCGAACAGGTGCGAGCGTTCGCGCGGGGTCGAGTTGCGCATGAAAAAAGGCGAGGCCGCCACCGAATGCACCGTGAACATGGCCCCCGAGATGCCGTAGAAAATCCGCAGCGATCCCACCTGGCTCGACATAGCCGTCATAATCAGTGTCGCCGAGTTTATGGCCGCGGCCAGCATGAGTATCCGCTTGATCCGGGCGTGGTCGACCAGTATCGCCGCCGGTATCGCTACCAACACCGTCCCCAGCGACGAGGCCGCCAGGATCGTGCCGATAGCGCCCTCTTTCAAGCCCAGTTGTTTGAGATAGAGGTTCATCAAAAGCCAGAAGACGGAGTAGCCGAATCCCATGAAAAACGAGCCCATCAGAAACAGCCTGGCGTTCCCGGAAAACAGCCTGACATGCGCGAGGTAATCTTTTAAATGTGTCTTGAGCATGATCTCCCTACAGGTCGCATAATATACGGTTTTGAGATTGAGAAGGTTGTGATATTATCGGCGATTGAATTTCCTGCGGGCGATTCCGAATTTACGTAGGGGCCGCAGACCACTACTTGATCGTGCCGACCGGCCCTCGACCCCCGCAAAGGGGGTCGGCCTCTTATAGATACCCCTGCATTTTGGGCGGCAGACGCCCTCGTCTGCCCCTGGCAATTTCGGTCGAGGCAGTCGCAGCGTGTAGGTCAAGATCCCCCTGGTCTTGACTCTTTTTATTGCTGTCGGGTAAGGCCACCCGACAGCACAATAATGAGAAACACCTCATCAAAACCTCCCCACCGCCGCCCGTAGTCCGGGCATATCCGCGCCGCGCTGACGGACCTGCCACAAGGCCAGCGCCAGCGCGCAGACACCATCGCCGACATTGGCGTAGGCCTTATCCATGGCACGAATTTCGTCTGTCAAGCTCCACTCGCCTCCTGCATCGTCAGGATACTCAACATCCGGCCATGTCACCTCGCCCGCGAATATGGCCCGCTCCAGGTTGGCCAGCAACAGGTCGCGATTCCCGCCTCCGAAATTAAAACCCACCGCCCCGATATCATCGAGCTCGGCCAGTACCACGTCGCCCAGGCCCGTGGAATCGATAACCGTTATCCCGCCATATCGCTCCTGTGTCTCCTTGATTATGCGGATCGTCACCGGCCAATCGCGCTGCATGCGGATAATTTCGACAACATGAAATGGCCGCGATGTAACATCGAGCGTGACCCCCACCGTATATGTCACTTTGCGCGCCAGGTCCCAGCCGTGGATAAAAAGCCGGCCATCTCCATTGGAAATTGCGCTCTCCGGCCCCGAATTAATGCGCAACGCGCAACCCGCAACTCGCAACTCACTCAGGCATCGGCTGATAACATCCTCCGGGAACAGGCGCCCCTCAAATGACGTGAATTTGCCCTGCAGATGTTGGGCCAGCCGCGATGGCGACAGGCTTGATTTCAACTGCTCGATATACTTGGCCGATAAGTGCGGGTTCTCGAGCGTGGAGCCGTGCTGAACATGCCCGCGTCCCTCCCGCGCGATCGCCTGGCATCGCCTGTAGAACCAGTTGAGCCCGTTCGGTGTCGAGGAAAAATCGAGCATGCCGCCGCGGTCGGCCAGACGCATCTTCATGACCCCGTCGACTACCCATTCACCGTATGGCTCATATGCCGCCTCGTCGAAATTGATATAGTCGAAATCGTGTCCCAGGATATATTCACCCCTGTTGTACGACGAGCGCGCCCAAATCTCCGAGCCGTTCTTGAGTATGATATGCGGGAATGGCGTCTGGCGGATCGACTTGACAAATGCCTTCAGCGCCGGCGAGTGCCCTATCATGACGACCATTTTACCGAATATGATATCCGCCTGGTCCTGAGTAATGGCGACATTGACACAGCGATAGTAATCGCGGATATCCCTTTCAAGCGGCCTTATTTGAAATAGCGCCCGATGTAACAATTTCGCCGCCTGCACGTCCGATTTGCCCCAGCGGTTGCCGGTCACCAAGGCGTTTTCAAACCCCGCGCTTCTAACCAGCCATGCCTCTTGCCCGGGGTGTGGCTCAAACCCCAGAAACGCCCTGGCGAAATATGCCGAGTCGGTCATCGCCCGGCGCCAATTTCTTTTCGATTTTTTGTCTTCTCGCATTTTCACTTCAATTTCATTATTTGTAGGTCAGGTCGCTCGCGACCTGACTCTTTTGTAGGGGCCGCAGACCCCTGATCTCCCCTGCCCCTGCTGCGAAGCATGCGGGATGCGGGGCGGCCCTCGACCCCCGAAAAGGGGGTCGGCTTGTATATATGCCCCTTTGAATAATTCGCTTGAACCATAGCGGACGAGAACATGAGTGTGGTGTCAGGTCCTCAGACCTGAAACATCTCAAAAATGACATGCTTTCGTACGTCGCCGCCAACTGTGGCAATTTCTCGCGAGTCAGAGCTTGTCGCTTTGGACCCGTATGGGCTCTGACCGCGAATTAAATAAATAAGCATGCTTTCCTCGTCCAAATGGACTCGGGAAGCATGCCACCCGTAGATTGGCGTCTCACTCCGTTGCCTTCCCCAATTCCTGCCCGCGTATCTCGTTCAATATTTCAAGCATCAGTTTTTCGCTCTGCGATTGGTCGGCAATTTTGTATTTGAGCTCGATCGCCTTGAACGCCGAATTTATCTCCAACTCCAACGCGCCTTCCCGCAGCTTACCGTAGACAGCATCGCGGACCGCATCCAAAAGAAGCTCGTCCGTGACAGGTTGCAGGCAGGCTTCCACCTTCGGACCCTCGTTCTTCATTGCGGCCGTCCGCTTTTTCTTTGATTCCTTTTCGATCAGGATAACCTTGCCCTTGCCCTTGTGCCCGTTGTTGGATGGCTTTAACTCAACCATATGGTTTTCGCGGTGACGGGCCAACGAATTATAACTAATGGTCACACCATGCTCCCTGGCCCAACTGATAATATTAGCAGACTTCCCCTTCTTGGCCTTCCTCTCGATCTCATCTCGGTAGGGCGATATGCAGATACCGCAAGTGGACGACATTACTATTCCACCCCCTCGAGCCTGAATATCCTCTCCCTGGCTTCCTCGCGCGAGAGAAGCCCGGCCTTGAACAAGTCGGCAACCCGTTCAACCTCCTTTTGCTCGACCCGGTACTGCTCCAGCAGGCTGTAAACGCGATCATTGTCGAACCTGATATCGACAGCAAATCCGGCTCCGACATTATCCAGGTAACCGTTAACCAGCCATTCGAAGAATCGCACCGCCAGCTTCTGAACCGATACTATCTCGCGCAGCACCAGCTCGTATTTGAAACGGGCCCAGGTCTGTGTGGTGGAGTAGGAATAACCAAGCATGAAAGGATCCAGGTGGACTCCGGCGCAGATATCCTCGACTATCGCCCGATGCGATAAATACCATGAGCTTCCCGCGCCGCCCTCAGGCGAAATCGTCTTGATCTCGACATCGTCCCAGGTCACGGCTGAATCCGAGGGCCTGATACCGGAAAAGAGCGTCACGGTGTCGTCGAAATACCCATTGGCGCGCTCGATATAGGCCGATTCAGTCTCGCCCATCCGGCGCTCCGGCTTTTTGATCACGACATGCAGGCGGTTGTAGCCGGCCTTCTCCTGCGCCTTCTGCATGTCATCGAGAATCTTTTGCTCGATTCGGCTGACAAAGCCGACCGATTGCAGGATGCTTTTGCCGCGCGGGTCGATAGCGTCCTCATCGAGCGGGACATAGATGAACGAGGCCGGGTCGAGGAGGCTCCTCTGCCCCTCGTTTTCCAAAAATATGGCCCACTCCGCGGTCTTTGAATCGCGCTCGAACGAGAGATTCCTGATATCGCATGGTGCAAAGCCGGTCAGTCTGCCGCCGGAATCGAACTTCAGGCCGCCGGCAAATGCCCCGTCGACAAAAAGCGATGAGAAAAATAGATCGCAAAGCCTGTCGACTCCGCCAAACCTGCCATATCGGCTCGAGGCCAGGATAATATTGAGCCTCTCCAGGTGCGATTTCAGCATTTTCGCATCGCGCTCACCGCCTGCGCCGCGCGCCACAAATTCCATCGGGCTGGCGCACAGGCGCGCCCAGATCCAAATGGCGCCATTGACTATTGGGATGTTTTCGCGCAGGAATCGGTAAAGCGTGATCCTCTCGTAATGGCCATAGTCGGCCGGGAAACTGATTTCCGCCTGGGCCGATTTTATCCCAGACCCGGCCTTCTCCCGTCCCACAGCCGGCTTGATGATCCTGGCTCGCTGGGCCAGGCTGCCAAATGGCAAATGGCCGCCCCCGGTCTTGTTTTTTCGAAATCCAAACATCATGCGCTCCTTTCGTCTCGCCTCTACCAATAAGGCCTGCAGAAAAGAAAATGCATTTTGTACATTCATTTTGATGCCCCGAAACGGTCCCAAATCATTGAAAACTGGGCACTTAATTTGCAATATTGATAGTATGCGGAAATGGGCCCGATGCCCCCTGCCGGTATGCAATCTATTGCGGTTAACGCACTTGAGAGAAATCGGCGGCAGGGGAATGGGTCCTAATATGTGAAATTAATGGCAGAAAATATGCAAAATAGGCTTGACAAACTATTATATCTGATTAAATTAAAATCAAGCGCATCGATCTGTATCCGCTTATGGGTGCGCCCCGATTTGCTCTTATGAAATTCATTTCTTCTTTTTCTAAAATTATTTGGCCCATTTGGGTCAGGAGGTCCCGATGAAGCATATAGGTATAGGATTCGTTTTGGCCGCCGTGTTGTTGGTTGTCGGCGCCGCCTACGCCCAGGACCAGCTCAATTACGTCTCCTCGGCCTTCTGGACTGGCGCCCGGGACGTTGAGGTCGCGGGCAACAACGCGTTCTGCATCTACGAGAACGGCCTGATGGTTCTCGATATCAGCAACCCGGCTCAGCCTGTGCTTCTTAAGCAAGCATATCTTGGAGGCAATGGGCGTGACGTCAAGGTTGTCGGGCCCCTGGCCTATGTGGCAAATGGCGAGATGGGGCTGGATATAGTCAGTATCGCCAATCCTGCGAACCCGGCATCGATCGGGAAATATGATACGCCCGGTTACGCCAGGGCGCTTGATGTTTCCGGCGCCTACGCTTATATCGCCGATATGGGCAGCGGCGTCCAGGTCGTCCGTATCACCACGCCCACCGCGCCCGAATTTGTCGCCAATATCGGAATTAGCGGTCAGGCCAAAGCGGTTTGCGTAGTTAACAACCTTGCCTATGTTGTCGCCGGATACGCGGGACTTCTTATTTACGACGTCACAAACCCCGCTTCGCCGACCCTCCTCGGGAGCTCCCCCATGCAATCGAATGCCCAGGCCGTCAGCGTCGTTGGCAACTACGCATATATCGCCGATGGGCGAATGAAAGTTTACGATGTTACCATACCCGCCAATCCCATTATGGTTTGCGATTACGCTGCTGCGGGATCATCGTACAACGTTTACGCTTCCGGCGGATTCGCTTATATCTCGATCAGCCAGAACGGTATGGAAATAGTTGACATTTCCAATCCGGTGACACCGGTTCATATCAGCGCTTCAGGAGTTGGAGACTTCGCCACCTCCGTTGCCTTATCCAACAGCCACGCTTACGTTACCGATTACCTCGAAGGCCTCAAGATTTTCGATCTGACCGATATCTCCAATCCCGCCTTGCAGGGCTCTTATACCGGCGTTGGAAATGTCTCCAGTGTCTTTAGTCTTGATCCCTACATTTATTTCACGTCAGGCTGGAGCGGGTACAATATCATTGACACGCGAAACGGATTCGATAACCTCCAGCAGTCCGGCGGATATGATACACCCGGACTTGCCGCCAGTATCTTCGCCGAGGGTGGTTACGCTTATATCGCCGACTGGCTTAACGGCCTGCAGATAGCCGATGTTTCGGACGGCGGCGATTTCGCCATTGTCGGCTCATATGACACACCGGGAATGGCTTTCGGCGTATTCAAGGCAGGAAACTTCGCATATGTCAGCGATTACGACCGGGGACTTCAGATAATCGATGTTTCAAATCCATCGCTACCTACTCTGGCAGGGACATATAACACGCCCGGCAACGCCTTTTCCGCGGCGGTTGCCGGCAACTACGCCTATATTGCCGACTGGGGCAACGGTATCGAAATAGTCGACATCTCCACTCCGACCACACCGACTTATGTCGGCAATTACCACTCGTTGGGGTACGCCGCCCACGTGGTCGTTTCCGGTAACCGCCTTTATGTCGCCAACGGGACCGCGGGATTTATGATACTCGATATCTCTAATCCGCAGAATCCGACCCTGGTCAGCAGCATCGATCCCGGGGGAGACGCCAGGCGGGTTTTCATTAGCGGCAATTTCGCTTTCCTGGCCGCCAAGGATGCCGGCGTCTTCGTGATCGATATGCGCGATGAGACCGCGCCGTTCGTCAACGCATTCTATAATACCCCGGGACTGGCCGAGGGGATTATCGCCTACGGCGACGGGCACATACTCGTATCGGATCGTTTCTCCATGATGGTCCTGCGCTGGCCGAATATCGGTGTGGATGATGACATGGTCACGATACCGACCGATTTCGTTCTGCAGCAGAACTACCCCAATCCATTCAACCCGGCCACGATTATCCGTTACAACCTCGTTCAGGCCGCCGATGTCACCCTGTCGATTTACAACATCATGGGACAGCGCGTCGCGACCTTGGCCGAGGGGCGTCAGATCGCCGGGGCGCACTCCATCACCTGGCATGCCGGCGATATCGCCAGCGGCGTTTATTTCGCCCGCCTGGAGACAGCCCACCAGACCCAGAGCATAAAAATGGTGCTGTTGAAATAGCCACAAACATGATTTAAATTACATGGGACGGCGCAAGCCGTCCTTTTTTATTCCCCATACCCAGCTTTCAAGTTGCCATAATATTTTGCAGAGCCTTTCAAATAATTGCTTCGATACATATCACAGAGCCGGTAAACGCCGGTCCCTCACTCCGGCTTGACATCCCAACCGACCAAATGTCATAACCTTAGAGGGCGCAAAATAGGGCCCTTCCGGGGCACGCTTGTTGCCAATCATAGGATTTGATGATTAGACCAAATCAGATTCACCGCACCATTCCCCCCTAATAGCGAGTTTCGCGCCAGTCCGAAATGGGTCGGATTTTTTCCGCCCCCACCAAAGGCCGGTCTTTCCCTCCCTCCTTGAGGCCGGCCTCCTTTTTTGGCCACTATTCTAAGATCATACACTATTTTGCATTCCCTTGCACACGTAATCAGTAGTCATCACCACCCCACACTCCGCATTCATGCGTAAGTTATTGTCAATTATGATGATAACATTAATTAATGTGGCCTATCCCCAAGGCATAAATATTGCAAAATATCGATACGAAAAGCTTTGGAATGCTTGCGCCTCGGTACCTGTTCGGCGCAACAAAAGCCAATTCTTATCGGACAGGTACACCTCTGTCCAAGTAATAAAGGCTGGTCCTTTGATGCATCTTCCTTGAGACCGGCCTTTTTTATTTGCCCAAAATTAAAAGGCGCCCACGATTGTGAGCGCCCTTGATTATTCCGGGAATCGGCCGCTAACTACTTGGTTTCCTCTACCTTAATATCCTTGGCCTTGGCCTCTTCCGCTTTTGGTTTCTCGGCGGGAGCGCACTTGGAGGCAAACTGTATATAAGCATCGTGCATGACATTGAAGGAAGCGTCGATCTTGGCGTTATCCTCGCCTTTGCAAGCCTCGCCCAGATTATCGACCGCCGTCAGCAGACCGGCCTTCTTGGTTTCGAAATCCTTCTTGCATTCATCCGAGCACTTATCCCAAATCGGGCACTTGTATTCGGCTATCCCCTTGGATGACTCTTTGAGCTTGGGATACATTTCTCGAATCTCGGCATACTTGCTCTCTTTTAGCGCCATATGCATCGGGTGCAGGTTCTCGTGAAAGGCATGGAGCTGGTTCTTGCCGGTAACATCCGGGCCACTCCCCTCGGCGACCTTCATTTCCCCGGCAACCTTGGCATCGGCCTCGACTGCGGCCTTGGCCTCGTCGGTTACGGCGGGGGCGGGAGCCGCCTGGGCGGCCTCGATCTTGGCCTCGGGAGCGGCTGCTGCCGAGGTTGCTGTCTGCTCCACTTGCTTCATGGGGCAGCCGGCGTGCGGATCCTCGACCTTGGTTTCGGACTTCTGCGACATGCATGCGGCCGTTTGGGTTTTCCCTTTGGCGCAGCAACCGGCGCTGGATTTGGCGGCGGGGCACTTGTCATCGGCAAAACCAAGCGAGATGCCGAGCAGGAAAACTATTACGAATGCGCTGATAAGTACTTTTTTCACGTTACCTCCATCGTGATTTATT
>Ga0315293_10006069_pt1 | contig 11321 bp, 9 predicted proteins | sample YL17G13_20_MG_FD_203071 | JGI IMG/M metagenome (GOLD analysis project Ga0315293, IMG submission 203071) | Sediment microbial communities from Yellowstone Lake, YNP, Wyoming, USA - YL17G13_20 | ecosystem: Environmental > Aquatic > Freshwater > Lake > Sediment | place: USA: Wyoming | collected... | reverse complement strand
TTCCTTTCTAAAAAATAATTTAAGCGTTTATTTTCGGCCAAATTATACGTTATTTTGGCCAAAGGAGCCGCCTGTTTTTTTAACCTTCAACTATCAATTGGACACCCTCCAGTCATTCTTTAAAACCTATGTCGCTTAAATCTCTCACGTTTGTTGCACCTCTTACGTAAGCAATAAAGTGCTTGCCCCATGCCGGCGATGGGCGATTGAATGGATCTGGGAAAAACACAATCACTTTCGCACGATCATATTCAGGATACTTATCTTTTTGTGCCGCATGCCATTGTACATTAAGTTCAGCTCCCATCTGATAGGAATAAATTAAATCATAGTCCCAGTCATCATCCCAATATAACAGCTTAATCAAACCTGGTCTGTAACCCGAACCCAAAGCAACCCAGGGAGTTACATCTTTTATATTCATTTTCTCCGCCAATTGCGCAGTCCTGCGAAAAGTCTCACGCATCCTGTCTATTTCAGGAACAGAATACAAGGCACATGAAAGCGATGGTGCAATTTCCTTTCCTGTCCAGTAACTCGTAACATGCCATTCCCCCTCCTTACCGGCACTGCGCGACATTCCACGGCCGTACCACTCTATCCTGGCCTGGGGATATATCTGCATAGTTTTCTTATGGATTGTGTCCAACGCATCACGCATTGCATTATTCCAGTTCTCATCGCCTTCCTTTATAAAAAATCGTTCACAATCAAGCAGTACGGCACCAACTTTAACATCGCTTAAATATTTCTTATTATACTTTTCAACCAAATCTCTCATCAGCCTCAACCGTACCTCAAAATCCTCAATTTCCTCATAATAGCTGATGTCTCTGCTCGTGGGTGGTAAATCTTTTTTAAACTTTCTATGCCACGGACTATAATTTATGCCTATTGTCGATGGGATTTTTGGATTAGCCTTATTAACTCTCGCACACGCATAAACGCATTTTTCTATCTGGTCGTAAGTAGCCCATTCCCCTTTAACACAAAGCGAATGGGTTACCCTGGCAATCTGATAAAAGAACCGCTCATCATAATTTTTGAATTGTTCCCACATTCCCCACGAATAGTGTACTTTAGGAAGCGGCTCAAGCTTACCTATCTTCTCAAACAATTGAGCCTCAGAAAGTGACGCTGTTTCCGTTGCACAATAACCAAGCCGCCCATATAACAAAAAAATAACAGTACTTAATAAGAAACAACGGTACATTTTTGAATCTCCCGAATCTGTCAAATTAAGAAACCTGAACATTTTCAGCACTCCAAGCTGTGCTGTAAGACTCATCCATAATACCTGCATCCTGTGTTAAAAGGTCGTTTCGGATCTGGCCAAGCCTATCAATAATTATCGCTATAATCATTGTCATAGAGACGCCTACACCTCCAGCAGTGGCAAATACTCCTTCAAACATACCTGTTGCTAATATTCCTAATATGTATCCCAGGCAAATGCAGGCATATTCTCTTATCTCTGCTGTAGGATTCAAAAAAATCAGACGAAAACTCTTGAAAACATAAATAACATAAAAAACCATAATGGACAAAAGGCCTAATATCCCGCTATTATACCACACCTGTAAATAACCATTATGAGCGCCCATTCCAAATCCAGTTCCACTCATTATATCAACAGCCCCAATCCCATGCCCCCATATAGGGTCATTAATACATTGATTGAGCGTCCAGGCCCATACGTAAGTTCTCCCTGCCGTTGATGTGGCAAAAAGCCTTTCAAAAAGAAATGTGGCTTTTGTGGGGAAAAAAATAAACAAACCATATACAGATACTATCAGTAAAAGACTAAACACCCCGAAATTTATAATAAGTTTAGACAGGCGGAATTTCGAAATTAATATCGGCATCGAGGCAATAAGAACCATGCCAAAAATGGCAGACCGAACACCACTAACAAGCAAAATCATCAGAAACGGAATTATCAAAAGCACACTGTAAAGTTTCCATAACTTATACCGATTTTGCAATATGCCCCAGACAATCATCGGGGCAAAAAAAGCACCCCCATAGGCGACAGAGCCGGTCCCCATTTCTTCAGAACTGGTAAATCTCTGTCCAGCAACATATCTGAACTCACCGAGAAACACCATATTGGATATCACCCAGACAGTTACAGCAACGATTCCCATCTTAAATATCACAGCTATTTTATTCAAATCAGAAATATAACCGCTTACAGCAACAGGAATAAAAAGAATCGCCATTGCCAATAAAAAAGACTGTTGAATGGTCCACACAAACGCAGGGGATCTCACGTTGCCAAGAAAGCCAAAAATCAAATACAAAACAATAAAAATCAGCGTGAATTCCATCGGAAAATGTTTTCTGAAAATCATAAACCCCAGCAAACATAGGAAAAGCCAGCGAACTAATGTTGAAACAAAAACAATGCCGCCTTGGGCGATTGATCCGGTTGCATAGGCGAGAAAAAGAACAAACAGCATCAAACCCGGCCCTCGCCATAAAGCAACCGCTACAATAATGCAGGTTACAAAAAACATCAATATCAGTCCAAATACACCAAAGGTTTCTATAAAACCACTGAGCCTGCCCATAAAATCACTTCCGGCGTCTCTCATAATCAAATTCCTTAATCAGCCTTTATCGAACTAATTTATTTCTATCGAATTTATTATGTTCCAGCTATTATAAACAATCTCATTTGGCGTATAAACGCCATGTGAACAGTGTCCAGAGCAAGGCAGTAATTGAACTTGAAAAGACTATCGCCCTGACAGCACCAACTGTCTTCCATGTAGGAATCAACAAGAACGCTGAAATCAGAAGGATTGCCAGGTCAGTCTGTGGCACAAGTGTATCGCAGTTCCGCCAGACCATTTTGAGGCTGCGCTCCAATAATTTAATTAATGTCAAACTAAGCACGGCCATAAAGATCCCGAATTCCTTTTTCCCAATAAAATACGCTGCTATAGGAAAGAGAACCAGCCGCGGTATGGCCATATTAGAAACTTGTTCTGCCGCAGACCAAAATACACAACCGACATTACGTTTTGCCCAATCGATATGTAATCCCAATGATGACATAACTACATCTCTAATTAGCTTAAATAGCTAATTTATTTTCCTGTCGTATAACAATGTTGATTGATACACCCCAATTATGGTGTTTACTTTGGAATTGGCAAAGCACCTTTTGAAAGCCTTACACTGCTACAGCCCATTTCATAACCTCGAAAAACCGCGTTTTTGATACTGAAAACAGGCCATCCGGTAGGTTATGAAATGGCTTCTAATACAAACACAATCCAAACAGTATCTTTTAAAAAATTGTACTTATTCCCTTATCGAACCAGTCCTGTAAAGTCGATTGACTTCTGCCGCATTTAAGGCGGCAGGATAAACACGGCAGTCCCAAACATATCCGTCAAGGTATTTTGTAGCACCACCAGTCCCGAAATATAAATAATAATCGTCCGTATTAGTGAAGGCGGTTGTTGAGTTTACTTCAAGAACACCATTGACGTATAAATTTACAATATCGCAATTATTGACTATTGTTACGAGATAAGGAGTATTTACTTCCGGAACATTTGAACCCGTCTTGTCAGTTCCGGCCACAGTAAGCGTCCATGTTTTAGTCATTCCCAAAGCAAGTTTAAGAACTGCTGAACTGTCATTAAAAGCACTACCAATAGAAAATATCGGTGCGGAAGCCTCTACTGTATCAAACTGAACCCAGCAGCTTATCGAATATTTTTCGCCATAGAACTGGTGTAATCGAGGTTTGAGAGAAGATAATCCGCTCAAACTCGTACTCGCCAGATTTTGAGTCCACTGATAGGTAGATTTCTGGCCAGCATACATCATATACAAGGTATCATTGAACTCTGGAGCATAAACATTCCGGTTAACATCCGTTACCGGAATAGAAGGCGTATCAAAGTATCTAATATCGTAAGTTTGGTCGTTAACTACGGTGTAGCCCAAAAAATCCCTGCTGTTCGCATCGAAGGTTGGTTTCGTAGAACGATATAAAGCAATCGTGTGCGAGTATAAATTCAGGTCGAAATTAAAATCTCTCGGTACCAACATATAATAATAACCGCCTGATTTCCAGACCGATGCGCAAAATCCATTTAAAATTGCCGGATTGCCTGAATATGCAGTGAATGTTTGCAAGTCTGTCGAAGTATAAATATTTTCCACTGTGAGATTCGGATGGCCGCTAACATAAGCATAATATATTCCATCAACAAGAATAATGCAGGTAAAATCATAATTGATTCCGAATTGATTAAATAAACCTGGATTATCCTCATCAACAGTTACCCTCGTAAATGCAGCGCCATCGGTACTTGTAGCTTTTCCAATATACCGAACTGACTCCCTTTGACCTCGATAAAACAAATTCCAAAGTCCATTTGCATCCTGAAAAACATGAGCAACAGCACAAGTTTCGTCCCAACTGCCGAGGTCGCTATCGGCCAAAACTTTTACAGGTGTTATCCAACTGATTAAATCATTACTGTCCCATCTATAGATACTCATTCGTCCGCCAAAATACCTGCTTGCATAAAAATACCAGCCGCCAGCGGGATTTTTACACAATCCACCAAAATAAGTATGAATTGGCCATGCCCAATTTATTACAGGATTGCCTGAGTATTTCGTCCATAAATCGGCTCTCGCACTCGGCCAGACATTGGGAACAGTTACGCATACGTATTGCGTACCTCCGTTCAAGTGAAACGCTGGAAACCCGTTTACTGTCGATGCAACAGCAGACGTATAACTTGTAGCGCACGGATCCCAATCTACAAATTGGGCGTTAACCTCACTACCCGCCACGACATCATTATCAGCGTTGTCATCTAATTTCCACTGAATACAGTTTTCATTGTAGGAGGGATTAGTCCAATTCAACTGACCTACAAAATTATTTGCAAATACAGCAAAGTCAGAGAAGTTAATAATGTTGTCTGTCACATAATCAAACCGGCCGTTAAAACACGCCTCACCCTGGCTGTAAAGCCAGGCCTCCGCAAATTTGGCAAATGCATATGAATCTAAATTCACTTCTTGCTGTTTAACGCTCAAATCGGCGATAGTAGCTGCTCCGGCATCGTTTATTGAATACGTACCGGCAAAGACCTTCAAATTCCGCACATCAGCGTGAAAACTTAGGCCTATGGGCTTAACATCTGGCATCTCACGTACCACCCCACATGGATCCACATGCGAATCCCAATATGCTTGTGTATAGAATCCTAGGTTTTCATCATTAATCGTGGCAAACATAGTAGCTGTATTACTGTCAACTGCATGATAGATAACCTTGATATGATAGACGCCATTAGTAACAACATTGATTCCGGGAATAGTGCGAGGCGTTATTGAAGTCCACTGATACCATCCACGGTCAAACCACATATTATAAAAACGTCCAAGCGGATCGTTTCCATCAGTCAACCCCACTGGCGAACGGATATCATCCGGACCATACGCGTCATACAATGATTCCCACTCGCCATAGTTAGAATTCTTTAGCGCAAACTTTTCGCTCGTATCTACCTCGCAACTATCTTGGTGATCACCAACAAGCATTTCAATACAGCCGTAGGTAGAGTCCGGACCGTTAAAATTCCCCTCATTCATCATACTGCTGGTAAGACCAACTTTGGTGTAATACGTCCAATCACCGCTAACACCACCGGTATTTATGGTAAATGAAAGTTCAACATCACCAACAACGAGGTCAAAAGTGTCAGCTGCAGCAAAACCAAGGCTGTTATAATCAAGAGAAATGGGAGCATAGGTAACTGTAATTTCAGATAATGCTGCGGAATTTAGAAAAAAACACCCCACTACGCTTGCAAAGACTAACCAGCTAATTTCATTCTTCCTGTCCATAAAATTCACAGACAAACCTTGTCTATCAGACAGCCTGCCTGATAAATTTCAAACTCAAACATCTGCATTGTCTCGTTTCCCCAATAATTATAACATAATTCATATTTTAAGTCAAGTTATGCCTACACATTTTCGGACCTATACCCAGCCAAGCCAAAGACAAATTAAATAGTTTTGGCGACATAGTTGAGCCTGAATAAATATTTTGATTCAATATATCTTCATTCTTAACTCTTAAAACCACCTCGACCAAAAAATCACGACAAATAGCTGGATAAGAGCCCTAATGGGTCTGCCCCTCAGGAAAAATAGCGGAAATGGCTCTATACCTAACATTCCCAATATTGCGCTGCGCACACCGCTCAAAAAAAAATCGTTACAAAAGGTATAATCAAAATAAACCGGAAAAAACATAGAAGCTCTTGGCAGACGAAATCCCTTAAAAAAGCCGACTCCCAGCAAAGCGAGACAAGCCCCCATCGAATCAAGGTTGATGCAAATACAACGCTCCCGCTTGTAACAATCAGCCCTATCCCTCGCCATAAAGATATCATAATAGCTATTACAGCCAACATAACTATGGCAATAACAGCACCTGGGCCAAACGTTTCCGAAAAACTCCGAAGTCTACCAAAAAAATTAAATTCAAATGAGCCCATTGTAATCTACAATTATCAGTTTCTAAGTAGCTGAGTAGTCATATTAACATTGATTAGTGACCTTATTTTCCTACTCCCGAAAAACCCAGGCCTACGAGAATACCAATAATATCGGTATAATCATCAAGACCCTTTTTGTGCCTTTCCCAAATTTTAAGAACAGAATCCATATCAAAAAATCTTTCCACTAAAACCGGAGGATTCTCAATTAACCTGTCCATTATTTCCCGCATTTTAGGATTATAAGCCCATAACTGGTTCATTTGTGGCCATGAACCATGACTCCGATACTCCTGTGATTTTGTTAATTGGTACCACTTCAGACGAATATGAGAAATTTTTCTTCGGGCTCGAAGTGCGGTTTCATGAAAAGAGTTTGGTAGAAACGCAGGCAACCAACTATTCGAGTAAGACAAAAACGCTAATCTCTTATTCTTTTGCCAAAGCGCAACACGTACAATTGCACCACTCTGCTTGACCGAAACGGGAATCCTGAAGAATAGGTCGTATAAGTGATTATCAACTATGTTTATTACAGCCTTGAATTTTCTAACATAGCTTGTCATATGATAAGCGTAACTGCAATAAATAGCTCCAAACTGTACCAGTTGAAAGGCCTCAACTATATTTGTACAAGCAGAAAGAATCCGCTCTATTTCCATCCGGAATACCTCTTCAAATGCCTCACGAGATGTCTCCAATATCCCCGGACGAATTACCTCTTTAAGTTGACGCATAAATTTGTATTCTTCCTCATCTAATTGCATAATCAATGAAATTGCTTTTCCCGCATCCTTAACGTCCTGCGTACTTGTCCAAAGCTCTTCCGGAACATCATGTCCTTTAAAAAAAGTGTCAAACCAAAGGCCTCCCAATACACAATCTATTTCCTGCCAAGCTCCTTCCTGATGTTCCAACTGAATAAAGGGTGCGTACCATCGCCAAAGCCCCACACAATGTCTTGCCGATTTTTCAACGGTATTGGCATACCAATCTTTATCACGAATTATCGGAATGTGCTGCAAACCACAAATCTTGGCAGTCTTTGCGGCTATTTTTACCTCTCTGTTGTAAAAATCTGCTGTCGTAAAACATTTTGTCCCCGGCGGACAATACGAGGCTACTAATCGGGAATCAATCCCTCCGCTAAGCATCAGTCCCGGTGATTTAAAATGTTCTAACTGTTTTTCTACCGTTTTGCCAACAAGCTTATTAAATTCGGCCGCCCAGTAACTGACACTGTGATTAAACTCAGGTTCAAACCTGGGACTGAACCATTCTACACCTTTTGAATTACCCAAACCATCAAAACATATTGCCGTGCCTTGGCGAACAACTTTGATAGACTCAAGCAATGTCCTATCACTAATCGGCCTCCTTCTGGTCAAAAATGACCATAAAACGGCCATATCTATATTCTGCTTTACCAACGGAATTAAATACTCATTACACGGAGAAAACGCAATTCCTCCATCCTTCAGTTTTGCCATCCACAAAGGATTTGTACATATACGATCTGTAGAGACTAAACTCCTTCCTGAATTCACATCGTGTATAAAAAGATTGAACGAGCCGTTTAGTCGCTTGAGAAAGTTAACTCCTTCTAATCTCCAAATATTAAGACTGGCTTCCAACAAATCCTTTGAGCTTTCTGTATAGCCCGGCGGCAGGTCCTCCCAGTATCCATTACCCAAAAACCAGCCGTATGGCTTGATAATCATTTCCGCAAACACTCGCGAAGGCCAAAAGGCTATTACTTGATCTTGATTTCGGATAATCTGCGGTGGTTTATTACCCCACTCTCCAAGAACCGGCTGAACATTTTTTTCAATGTATTCAATCCCCGCTCCTTTGGGACCAAAAACTACTAACATGATATCCTCCACAAAAACCGGCTAATAAAACAATTTATTCCAGATAAGTATTCGTACTTTGCATTTCAGCTCTAAGTTTTTCCTGGCTTCGAAACTTGTTGATAAGCAACCGCATATCTTCTCGCCGAATAAAAAGCATCTGACCTAATGTAACTCCGGATTTTCTCAGGAAAAGATACGTAAACATAAAAAATTCCACGAAACAGGCACACAATGTTCCAACCGCAGCTCCTTTTATGCCTATCATGGGAATCAAGATAATATCGGTTGCGAGCATTACAGCAAGACTGACAAAGGCGACAACTGAGATAGTCATTGGCATACCTGCCCCTTGACAATAGTAATACAAGATTCTAGACACACTTCGAAGAATCATACCAGCAAGCATAATCCAAATCAATTGTATGGCTGCAGAAAAATTCCTTCCAAAAACTAATGGGACTACAGGTTTGGCCAAAAATAAAATCGCAATGCCCATACAAACTGAAAGAAAAAACACCAGCCGACAGACTTTCGCCGTCAAATAATTAGACTCGGTCATATTTTTTGCTGCCACGTGTGGCATCAAAACATATCCGATTACAGATGGTAAAAGCAGCAACTGACTTAGAACCGCAACTCCCTGAGCATAGTTTCCCAGTGAAACTACGTCGTTTAAAAGCAGAGGAATAACGATTACTTCAACACGTATGTCCATCGGACTGAAAATTTTCGCTCCGTAAAATTTTAAACTGTATCCCATACTTTGAATAAAAGCTCTCATTTGCGGTTTAAGCCATGAAGGGGTCATATAATGCCGCAGAAACCACAATGTAGTCAACAATCCGACACCCACCCCAATTAATCCTGCAACAAAAACGGCTTCAAGCTGCATCCCTGATAATAATAAACACAAAACCACCAAAGCTAAAAGCCGTGCCAAGTTTGAAGCACCATAATACATATAAGCTAAATCCGAATGGCCGAGCCCCCGCAGTATACCGCCTAGTTGTTCTGCCAACAAACTAAATGGGATACCAGCGAAAGCCAAGAGGATAATCGAATTACTCAAAAGTAACACAAATGATGGACGCCAACGTATTACATAAAAGGTAAAAACAGATAATAGCAAAACACTTAGTGCCAAACCTATGATACTACTCCCAGCCGCCTCCGAGGCATGTTGCTTGCGCGATGCTACAAAGTAAGCATTGGCCAAAGAATGTCCCGAACTCAATAGTAAAGTCAGTACCCCTGCAAGCATATAAGCATATGCAAAAATACCCCGACCTTCCGGACCATACACCCGTGAAATTATAACCTGGGACAGAAGGGTGCCTACCATACAAGTTATATGGCAAACGAGGCTTACTATCGACTGTTTTGTAAAACTTCCTGACGCCATTTTCTTCATATTCAACCGGCGATTCAGCTCGAACTCTATAAATTCTACGCTCGCAGCTTCCGAAACCCTATTATCAAGTTATCCAACATATAAGCATTCTTAACAATCGCCGTCTTTTCTAACGCTTGATTGTTTATGGCTTTTCCCTCCACAATCCAGTCAGGAAACTGCTCCGCCGGCTTGTTTACCAAATCGTTCTCACCATCAAAAATGCACTAAGATTCCTGCTCTCGCAGCCATGTGACAAACTTTGCCACTCCAGTTGTAATATCGGTCTTAGGATTGTATCCGAGCCTTCCTTCAGCTTTTGTGATATCCGCGTAAGTGCGTTCAACATCGCCTGGCGGGATAGGCTTATGCTCAATGACTGCTTTTTTGCCGAGCGCTTTTTCAATTTCCTCAACCAGTTTATCCAGCCTTATCGGCTTCGATTCGCCGAGATTATAAATCTCGTAGCCTTCACATTTCTCTATCGCTGCAACCGTACCATCTACAATATCATCAATATAAGTAAAGTCCCGCATCATTGAGCCGTCGCCGAATACTGGTATTGGTTTGCCCTGTTCAATCAGTTTTGCGAATTTATGAATCGCCAAATCCGGCCGCTGTTTTGGCAATCTATAATAGTTGCCGCAACCACACAAGGGTCTTCGGGAACAGAGCTTTGTAAGATAATTGCATTTCCGCCAAAATCCAAATCATGATTGCCTGCGCCGGTGTAGGTGCCTGCTGATATAATCACAGTGTCCCCGTTATTGCAGTCATTTATCGCTGCCTGGATTGTTGAATACTGACTTGGAACGAACCGATAGACCGCTAAACAGGTGGAACTCAAAAGGAAAAATACTGCCAAAATCAAGGCAGTAAAGACCTGTTTCCGCACTGTCATCCTTCTTCTCATCCTTATTTCCCTACCCCCTTTTGACAAACTCTTTGACACTGTAGTTTAACATAAATCTAAACAAAAATCAAGAATCTGCAATCTTCCATATATGGAATCGTAACTATCTTATAGACAGGCGATTGTGGAAACCTTTATTATAAAGACTCCATGCTCTGAAACTGGCATCGGCGGCCCTGGCGGCTTTTATTAGTGGATGGTTTTTCAGAATACTTTCTGATTATTTCAACGCTTCAAGGACGGTTTTGACAACAAAATCTTTCATCTGGTCGGTAAGTTCAGGATATATCGGCAGTGCCAGAACTTCATTCGCCGCCTTTTCAGACTCAGGAAAATCGCCCTTTTTAAGTCCAAGATAACTGAAACATTCCTGCAAATGCATCGGCACAGGATAATAAATTTCACAGCCAACATTCTGCTTTTTCAAATATTCAATCACTTCGTCTCGTCTCGATACTCTGATTACATATTGATTATAAATAGTAACACAATCTGAGCTGATGAAAGGAGTCTTAACAGCTGTGCCGGCAAATTTCTTATTGTAATATTCAGCGTTTTTCCTCCTCGCTGCCGACCATTCATTCAAATAAGGCAATTTTACCAAAAGCGCCGCA
>Ga0315293_10006067_pt1 | contig 11322 bp, 8 predicted proteins | sample YL17G13_20_MG_FD_203071 | JGI IMG/M metagenome (GOLD analysis project Ga0315293, IMG submission 203071) | Sediment microbial communities from Yellowstone Lake, YNP, Wyoming, USA - YL17G13_20 | ecosystem: Environmental > Aquatic > Freshwater > Lake > Sediment | place: USA: Wyoming | collected... | reverse complement strand
CGGGATTCGGGCTCAACGGCTGGGCCTGGGTGACTAACTGCTGGGAGATTTCGCTCGTCCCCCAGATCAAGAACCTGGACGTCCTGACGCGCTGGGCGGCGCGGATTCGCGAGCGCTGGCCTGGCGCTGAATGCCTGACGATGGGTGATTTCGGGAACGCCTTCCGCGCGCAGCATAAGGACAACGCGGGCTGGCGCTACCGCTTCGCCCAGCGGGGGACGGGGATCGGCGGCTCCGACCGCGAGCTCGAGGTCCGGTGGTTCATGGCCCGGGAATTCCGCCTCGCCCTGGAGCGGAACTGGAAGGCGAAGAGCCCGGAGCGGGTCATCGACTTTACCCGGTACGACATCCCGGCCCGCGAGCCCGCGGACGCTACGCGGCGCTGGAGCCTGATGGGCCGGATCAATCAGAAGCGGACGCGGCCCCAGGACGCGCCGGTCCCGTTCGACGCGCTCGCGGCCGACGAGCGGGAATTGCTCGTCCGCCGGTTTCCCGAGCTGGGAACCAAGACCGCGTCGTCAAAGGAGCCCTCATGAAACGTATCGCCCCCCTGATCATCCTGAGTTTGACCGCCGTTTTGCTCACCGGATGCGGGCCGTCGGTTACGCAGACCGACGTCCCGTACACGTCCCAGCCCTGGCCGGCGCGCGTCTGGACATCCGCCGTCCCCGACGGCTGTCCGTTCGAGCTTTCGAAGGACCTCGCCGCCGTGGCCTTCACCCGGAATTACGCCGCCTACACAGACGCCGACACCTGGTACCCGTCCTGGGCCTCGGATGGGGCCCTGTACAGCGGTTGGACGGACGGCGAGATCGGGGCGGAGAGCGTCCATTCCAACGGCAAGCGAGCGCGCACGGGGAACGCCAAAATCGTTGGCGACGATCCCCTTCGTCTGACCGTCACGTCCCTCGGATCGGAAGCCGCCTCGCCCGAGCCCTACGGCGGCCGGTATCCGAGCGCCAACCTCGTCCATGACGGCATCTGGTACTATGGGACCTACGCTGTCGACTTCGACCTTTCCAAGCCGGAATACCGCGACCAGTATAGCTGGGCGATCTGCGGCCCCTTGCCCGGCTTCCGCATCTCCAAGGATTACGGCAAGACCTGGATCCCCAGTCCGCTCTCGCCCGAGAAGCCGCTCTTCCCGGAGTCGGGCAAGGCCGGGAAGCAGGTGAAGATGGGCACGCCTCACTTCGTCGATTTCGGAAAGAACCTCGAGCACACGCCCGACGGGAAAGCCTACCTCGTCGGCCACGGGTATCTCGAGGGCGACCCCTCGCCCCGGATCGCGGGCAACAGCTGGATCGCCGGCGACGCGGCCTACTTGGCCCGGGTGACGCCCAGCCCGGCGAACATCAACGACGTGACGAAGTACGAGTTCTTCGCCGGGCGCGGCCCGGACGGCAAGCCGGTCTGGTCGCGGAACTTCGCCGACATCAAGCCGCTCGTCGCCTGGCGCCACCGCATGGGCTGCACGACGATCACCTACGACGCCCCGCTCCGAAAGTACCTGATGTGCGTCACGGACGGCTGGCCGGGCGTGGAGGACATGAACTCCTACCTGCTCGAGGCGGACGACATTGCCGGTCCCTACCGACTGATCACGTTCATGGCCAGGTTCGGAAAGCAGGGCTACTTCCTGACGTTCCCCTCCAAATTCATCGGCCCCGACGGCCGGACCGCCTGGCTCAGCTATTCGGCGAACTTCCACAAGAGCTATTTCGGCAACCGGACCGTGGCCGACCCGATCGGCAGCCGCTATGCCTGGACGCTCCAGGAGGTCAAGCTCCTGGATCCAGCCGCAGCCGCGGCCCTCGCGGCCGGGGCGCAGAAGGCTCCGGCCGACCCGCTCAAGAGCGAGGCCAACATCGCCCTCCGGGCGCGGGTTAACGTCTCCTCTGTCCACAAGAAGGCTCGGCCCTTCACCGAGTTGATCGAGTACTTCGGCGAGGGCGCGTTGGACGGCGTCGCCGACGGCAAGGACGAGATCGGCTCCCGCGTCTGGGTGAGCCTGGGCGAGAAGCAGACGGCCATGATCCGGCTCACCTGGGACGTGCCCCAGACCGTCGGCCGCGTTTGGCTCTTTGACCTGCCGAGCCCTAAGGACCACGTCACGTCGGGCGTGCTCCTGTTCAGCGACGGGAGCGCGATCAAGGTCGGCCCGCTGCCGAACGACGGCCGCGCGGCGCGGGAGATCGCTTTCCCGGCGAAGACGATCTCCTGGGTGGTGTTCGCCGTGGATTCCGTGTCTCCCGAGACGCGGAACGCCGGCCTGGCCGAGTTCGCCGTCTTCAAGGACGAGGCCGCCGGACGCCAGAAATGAAGTCCTTTTAATTAAGGAGAATAAACCCATGCATCTCAACAAGCCCTCGAAATGGATCTTCTTTGCCGCGGCCCTCGTTCTCCTCGCCGGATACGCCGGAGGGCAGTCCCCCGCGGCGGATCCCGGCCGCCTGACCCTCGAACGGATCTTCGCCTCGCGCGATTTCGCGGCCGAGCGGTTCGGGCCGGCCCGCTGGATGACGGACGGGGATTCATACACGACCCTGGAGCCGGCCGCCGGCGGCGGTCCCGGCCGCGACCTCGTCCTTTACCGGGCCGAGAGCGGCAAGCGCGAGATCCTCGTCGCGGCGGCCAAGCTCGTGCCGCCGGGAGCGTCCGTGCCGATCGCCATCGAGGACTACGCCTGGTCGCCCGACGGCAAGGTCCTGATCGTCATGACCGATTCCCGCCGCGTCTGGCGGCAGAACACCCGGGGCGATTTCTGGACCTACGACCTGGCTTCGGGCCGGCTCCGCAAGCTCGGCCCCGGCTTCGAGCCCTCCACCCTCATGTTCGCCAAGCTCTCGCCCGATGGGCGCCTGGCCGCCTACGTCGTCAAGAACAACATCTACGTCGAGAACCTGGCCGACGGGGCGGTCCGGGCGCTGACCATGGACGGTTCCGAGGACATCATCAACGGGACGTCGGACTGGGTCAACGAGGAGGAGTTCGGCATCCGCGACGGGTTCCGCTGGAGCCCCGACAGCCGGCTCATCGCCTTCTGGCAGTTCGACACTCATGGGGTGCCCGTGTTCACCATGATCAATAACACGGACGCCCTCTATCCCAAAACGACCTCGTTCAAGCATCCCAAGGCCGGTCAGCCGAACTCGGCTGTCCGTGTAGGCGTCGTGCCGGCGGCGGGCGGGCCCGTCGTCTGGATGAAGGCCCCCGGCGATCCGCACGACATCTATGTCCCTCTGATCGATTGGGCGGGCAACGCCAAGGATGTGATCTTCCAGCAGCTCAACCGGCTGCAGAACACCAACCAGGTCCAGCTCGGCGACGCGGCGACGGGGGACGTCCGGACGATGTTCGTCGACAAGGACGAAGCCTGGCTCGACGACATGACCCGGTACGTCTGGCTGGCCGGGGGCAAAGGCTTGTTCTGGCTGAGCGAGCGCGACGGATGGCGCCACGCGTACTACGTCTCGCGGGACGGGAAGGAGATCCGGCTGATGACGCCGGGCGAATACGACGTCATGAGCGTCGACGCGATCGACGAGAAAAACGGCCTCCTCTACGTCACCGCCTCACCCGAGGATGCGACCCAGCGTTTCGAATACCGCGTCCGCATGGACGGAAAGGGCAAGCCCGAGCGTGTCGGCCCCGCGGGGCAGACGGGTGTCCACCGCTATGACGTCTCGCCCGCGGCCCGCTGGGCGTTTCACTCCTTTTCGACGCTCGACACTCCGCCTCAGACCGAGCTCGTCCGCCTGCCCGGCGGCGAGACCGTCCGCCCCCTGGCGGCCAACGTTGCCCTGCGGGCCAAGGTCGAGGCCCTGACCCGGAAGCGTGTCGAATACACCACGCTCGACATCGGAGGCGGGATCCAGGTCGACTCCTGGCGCATCCTGCCCCCGAATTTCGACTCGAAGAAGAAATATCCTCTCTTCATCTACGTCTACGGCGAGCCAGCCGGCCAGACCGTCCAGAACAGCTGGGGCGGCAACAACTACCTCTGGCACCTGATGCTCGCCCAGCAGGGCTACATTGTGGCCAGCTTCGACAACCGCGGCACCCCCGCTCCGCGCGGCCGCGCCTGGCGCAAGAGCGTCTACCGCCAGATCGGCATCCTGGCCTCGGCCGACCAGGCCGCGGCGGTCAAGGCGGCGATCGCCGCCTGGCCGTTCGTCGACGCCGAGCGGGTCGGGAGCTGGGGCTGGAGCGGCGGCGGGCAGATGACCCTCAACGCGATCTTCCGCTACCCCGACCTCTACAAGACGGGCATGGCCGTCGCGTTCGTCTCGGACCAGCGGCTCTATGATTCGATCTACCAGGAGCGGTTCATGGCCCTGCCCCAGGACAATCCCGAGGGCTACAAGAACGGCTCGCCAATCACGTTCGCCAAGAACCTGAAGGGCAACCTCCTCATCGTCCACGGGACCGGCGACGACAACGTCCACTACCAGAGCTTCGAGATGCTGGTCAACGAGTTGATCGCCAATGAGAAGGCCTTCACCATGATGTCCTACCCGAACCGGACCCACGGAATCTCGGAGGGGAAGGGGACGACGATGCACCTCTACACGCTGCTGACCTCGTACCTGAATTCCCATATGCCTCCGGGAGGGAAGTGAGCGGCGGGCGGAAGGAAGCGATTTTCAACGTTTGACAAAGCGAAAAACGGGTAGATGACAGGACCATAAAGTTAATTGCCTTATCTAAGTAAGTCGCGTACCATGGACATGAGGATTATTAATCTATTGGAATCAATCAAATAATATCGAGAAGGACCTGTTTTGTCCCAAAAAACAAAGGCCAACCAAGGCGAAAGGCCCGGGCGGGCCGCCTCGTGTCGCTGAGCGGGATCTTCTTCGATCCGGCGCCGGAGGCGGATCCGAAATCTCCAAGGAGGAATCCATGACCATGATGAACCGGAGGGCATTCCTGGGATCGGCCGCGGCCGGATTCATGATCGTCCCCCGCCGCGTCCTGGGCGGGCGGGGGTATGTCGCGCCAAGCGATAAGCTCAACATTGCCGGGATCGGCTGCGGCGGACAGGGCGGCGGGGATCTCTCGCGCATGGACGAGGAGAACATCGTCGCCCTTTGCGACGCGGACTGGGAGAAGGCGGCCAAGACGTTCGCCAAGTATCCGACCGTCCCCCGCTACAAGGATTTCCGGATCATGCTTGAGAAGCAGAGCAAGGACATCGACGCCGTGACCGTGGGGACGCCGGACCACTTCCACGCCGCGGCGGCCATGGCCGCCATCCAATTAGGCAAGCATGTCTTCGTCGAGAAGCCGCTGACCCACGACATCTCCGAGGCGCGGGCGCTGCGCAAGGCGGCCCGGGAGGCCAGGGTAGCCACCCAGATGGGCAACCAAGGGCACGCCATGGAGAGCATCCGGCTTCTGTGCGAGTGGATCTGGGACGGAGCTATCGGTCGCGTGACCGAGGTCCAGGCTTGGACGCCCCACCCCGTCTGGCCGCAGGGCATGGCCCGGCCGACGGACACGCCGCCCGTTCCCGAGACCCTGGACTGGGACGTCTGGCTCGGGCCCGCGCCGTATCGGCCCTACCATCCCGCTTACCTCCCCGCCCGCTGGCGGGGCTGGCCGGACTTCGGCACGGGCGGCCTGGGCGACATGGGCTGTCACATCTTCGACCACATCTTCTGGGCGCTGAGGCTCGGCGCCCCGACGAGCGTCGAGGCGAGCTTTTCGATCTTCGTCCCCGGGACCATGGACTGGGACAAGCCCAAGAACACGGAGACCTACCCTCAGGCTTCGATCGTTACCTACAAGTTCCCAGCCCGCGAGGGCTTCCCGCCCGTGACCTTGACCTGGCACGACGGCGGGCTCATGCCACCCCGGCCCGAGGAGCTCGCGCCCAACGTGCAGATGGGCGACACCTACGGCGGGGCGCTCTACATCGGGGACAAGGGGAAGATCCTGACCGGGTCCCACGGGGCTAACGGGCTGCGAATCATCCCGGAGGAGAAGATGAAGGCCTATCAGCGTCCCCCCAAAACGCTCCCGCGCTCGATCGGGCATTACGCGGAGTGGATCGCGGCCTGCAAGGGCGGGCCGCCCGCGGGCTCGAACTTCGAATACGCGTCGCCGCTGACCGAGCTCGTCCTGTTGGGATGTGCCGCCGTGCGCAGCGGCGAGAAGCTCTATTGGGATTCCGAGAATATGCGCTTCCCGAACGTTCCCGACGCGGACCAGTACCTGCGCCGGCCCCGCCGGGCGGGCTGGGCGCTGTGAGGATCGTCCGGCCAGCCCGGTCGGCGCGGATGGCGATCGGGCTCGCGCTTCTCGTCCTGGCCCTGACGCCCGCCTCCCGCCCGGCCGTCGGCGCGGGGTTGTTCCTGAACCGGAACCTCGAGACCGGAGAGCCCGACCGGCATCTGTCGCCCACCCTCTTCTACCCGCTCTTGGCCGGCGTCGCGACCCGGGCCCAGGCGGAGCGGATGGTCCGCGAGCATCTCCTGAACGAGCGCGAATTCGGGGGGGAATGGGTGCCGCCCTCGATCGCCCGAAGCGATCCCCAGTTCGCCAATGATTATTGGAAGGGGGAGATCTGGGGTCCCTTGAACTTCCTGGTCTACCTGGGGCTGCGGGGCTACGATCTTCCCGGGGTCCGGCGCGAAATCGCGCTCAAGTCCCGGCTGCTGCTCCTTAAATCCTGGGAGGCGTCGCGCGGCATCCACGAGAATTACAACGCTACGACGGGCGAGGGGACGTTCGACGATTTCTACCACTGGGGCGCCCTGCTAGGCTTTCCGTCCTTCTACGAAAGCGGGACGTTCGGCGCCCGGGATGGGGGCCGCTGATGGCCTCAGATTTCGAAAAAGTCTTGATTTTCCGGATGCTATAAAGTAGTTTAGGGGCTAAAGGAGCGCCCGAGGGAGGACTGCCATGAAATCACAGGTCAAGTTGGGCGACGCCACGGGCAGCGCCCGGTTTATCAACAAGCTTAACAAGATCAAGGTGCTTAGCCTGATCCGGAAGACCGACAACGTCTCCCGGGCGACCGTCGCCAAATTGAGTGGCCTGAGCGCCCCGACGGTCTCCCGGATCGTCGAGCATCTCATCGCCGAAGGGCTCGTCCGGGAAGTCGGGGCCGGCGCCTCACAGGGGGGGCGCCGGCCGACGCTCCTCAAGTTCTCGGACCAGAGCAATTTCATCATCGGCATCGATCTCGGCACGACCCAGATCTACGGCGTCCTCTCGGATTTCAACGCCAAGATCGTGGCCGAGATCCGCCGCCCCCTGCGTGTCGAAGAGGGCTTCGCCCGGGTGATGCGGAGCACGGCGGACGTCATCGGGGAGCTGGTGAACTATCCCCTTGGCAAGAAGAAGCGGATTTACGGGATTGGGATGGCGGTCGCGGGCCTCATCAACCGGACCCAGAACATCGTCGAGTTCTCCCCGGATTTCCACTGGCACAAGGTGGACGTCGCGGCCACCCTGGCCCAGTATCACAAGATCCCCCTCATATTCGACAATGTGACCCGGGTCATGGCCCTCGGCGAGATGTGGTACGGGCTGGGGAAGCAGTTCAAGAACTTGATCTGCGTCAACGTCGGCTACGGGATCGGGGCGGGGATCATCATCGACGGGAAGCCGCTCTACGGGCACCTGGGCCTGGCCAGCGAATTCGGCCATATCACCGTGGACAAGGATAGCCGCGTCCTGTGCGAATGCGGCAATTATGGCTGCCTGGAAGCCCTCTCCTCTGGCCACGCCATCGCCAAGGCCGCCCAGGCCCGCTTGGCGGAGAGCGGGGCGGGCGCGCTGCGCGAAGCCTGCGGCGGCAATCCCGAGAACGTGACGACCAAGATGGTGGCCGATCTGGCCAAGGAGGGGGATCCGCTCTCGTCCGAGGTCTTTGATACGGCGGTCGAATACCTGGGCATCGGCATCGCCGGGCTGATCAACCTGTTCAGCCCCGAGGTCGTGGTGATCGGCGGCGGCGTGGCCCAGGCCGGGAGCATCCTCTTCGACAAGGTCCGGAAGACAGTCAACAATCGGGCGCTGGACAAGATCGCCGCCGGGGTCCTGATCAAGCCGGCCTCCTTCGGGATCAAGGCGGCCGTGATGGGCGCGGTCTCGCTCATCCTGAGCGACGTCGTGAACCTCAACAACGGCGAGCGCTTTCCGACGGGCAAGGACTGAGCCCGGAGCGCGCGCCGCGGCGCCGGGCGGAAAGCTGCCTTCGATCGTCCTGATGATTAGATCCTAAAAGAATCTGTAGTTTTGCCATAGCGCCTATTACGCTTGATTTGACAAAATTTCGGGGCAGGAGTTAGGATTCATCCCAGACTCCGGCCTTGGATCGAAGTGGAAAGCTGAACTCAAGGAGAGGATTATGGACCGACGCCGCTTTCTGAAATCTCTCGGCCTTGGCGCGCCCGCGCTGGCCTTCCCTCTCGCCAAAGCCGTCCGAGGAGCCCATGCGCTGCCGGAGAAGCTGCCGAATATCGTCCTCATCATGGCCGACGACATGGGCCTTGGCGACCCCGGATGCTATAACCCCGAGTCCCTGATCCCAACGTCCCAGATGGATAGAATTTCGGCCGAAGGCACGAAGTTCACGGACGCGCACTCCTCCCCGCGGCGCTGTGCTCGCCGACGCGCTACAGCCTCCTCACGGGGCGATATACATGGAGGACCCAGCTTAAAAAGGGCGTTATGATGCCGTACTGGCTTCCTCTGATCGAACCTTCGCGAATGACCATCGCCTCGCTCCTCCGAAGCCGAGGCTATGGGACAGCGTACATCGGGAAATGGCATTTCGGCCTCGAATGGACGACAAAAGACGGAAGCAAGGCCGAAAATTACTATGGCCAGGACAACGCTTTCCTGACCTGCCCCCCACTTAAAACGGTCCAGGTATAATGAGAAAAATCTTGGAAATGACCTGCACTTCATTTCCCGTCTATTTTGTCAGCAACTATTTGAATATGCAAGTCCAGCTGGTATCGTATCGAACAAGATTCGTATTTGCTTGGTAATAGTAGTAAAAAAGTCCTTTCTTTATATTGCCAATCGAAGAGAGTTTACGATGGCTGCTCCTCTAAGCAAAGTTGCGAACAGTTTTATTAAATAGCAATTGCAAAAGGTCTTTTACGTTACTCCTCACTGTAAGACATGGTAGCTTCAGTTATTAATAGGTTTCATTAAGTAGGGAGGACACAATGGAAAATAAGCAAGGGAAAGAAACTGCCGAATTTGGTCTTTGGCTTAAAAATCAATATGCTTCATCAGCTTTTCGTATGAATGAGGATAAAATATTTCACGACATCGAGCGGCTTCGTGATCCCCTTATAAGTAATAGAAATACGAATGAGAGAAAGGCGCGAGGGGACTTAAAATCTCTCGTGCCGCACTCCCTTAAAGGGAGTACGGTATGTGCGGGTTCGACTCCCGTCCCCGGCACTCTGTTTTAAGTTATGGGGCTGATTAAAGGAGCATAAACCTAGCCGTCACTAATCCCCTGGACAAGTTCAGTATATTGACAACGATCCTTGGTTGGGAATATCTTCATTTCGTGAATGGCGGGACCGATTCTTAGCTTAGCGCAAAGGATCGTGGCATTGAGCAAAAAGGCAATTGCTCATCGCCGAAGTATTTTGGGAAAGGATAACTCATTGAAAAAAGAACTATTATTCTCGTTGCCTATCTGCTTTTGTATTTTCCTATTGGGGCTATCAGCTAAAGAAACTGATATAGAACAAAAACAGACAAATGTGGATAAAACCAAAATTGTTGAAGAGTGGCAGACCAACCCGGAGTCGTTTATAAAACTCTTTTTGGGGGATAATCTCAGTAAGCGATCTCCGACAAAAGAAGCGACTTTTCTCCGCGATAAATCAATAATGGATAAAGTGATAGGTTCTCATGTGGAATGGCCAGTAACGTTTGGCATATGGCCTGGTTGGTTCGCTCTTCCTGAAAAAGAAAATAGGGAGTTCGGCTTAGATAATTTAGGATTATTTTACTTAATCGGACCGGACGTTTCAGGATGGATGGACGTAAATGATAGCTACAGACAGGAAGGAACAAAAAAAATCACATGGAAGCAAATGACTTGGGGTATACCGCCGCAAAGCAGTGTTATTGTAAAAACGAAGATTGAGTCGGTATCAGCAATTATATTGAAAAATGGCACGTTCATGTTTAATGTAAAGGGAAATGAACTAGAAATTAAAACTTCCGCTAAAAAATGTGACTGGCCTAAGTATGAGAGCGAAATTCCTGCTTCGCCATTCATTGCCAATTTTCCTGCAATGAATTCTTGTGAGGTTCGAGTAACAAATGAGCTTGGATTTCAGGTTAAAGTAGGTTTGCGCTCAGATGAGAAAGGTAAAGATTTTATTGTTCCTAAAATAGGGGCGGCTTCAATTCGTGTTCCTACTGGGACATACCAAATTTATTTTCAATTTGCTGGTGATCCGGAAAGTCTCTATCAAGGTGATATTTTAAATGTGACCGGCTCCGGAATTGGAATTCAATTGAAAGGTGAGGGAGCCGGAGGTTATAAACTTCGCAAGATAAAGCAGTCTCTATAATTTACCCCTTGTTCATTGTGCCTCACCCAAAAATGTGTCAAGGCAATATGAATATTTCCTCCTGCCGATCCGCGGCCATCCGGCAGAACGCAAAAAACGGTTGACCTGCCCGCCGGTTCCCTTTAGTATGACTCTCCCGGCGGAATCCGGCGCGGGCGGTGCCGGGAGTGCCCCGCGAATCTGAAGCCGCATCAGGAGGTTGGCATGGACCTGCAAGCGATCGTCGACAGTATCGTAGGCTATGTCTGGAGCGCTCCCTTGATCGTGCTGTGTCTCGGCACGGGCATTTATTTCTCCATCCGGACCCGTTTCCTCCAGATCCGGCTGATCAAAGACATGGTCGGCCAGCTCTTTAAAGGCCACTCATCGAAAAGGGGCGTGTCCTCCTTCCAGGGATTCGCCATGGCCCTCGGCGGCCGCGTCGGGACGGGCAACATCGCCGGCGTGGCCACGGCCATCAGCGTCGGCGGCCCGGGCGCCCTCTTCTGGATGTGGATGATCGCCTTCCTAGGGGCCGGGTCCGCCTACATCGAGTCGGCTCTGGCCCAGGTCTGGAAGGAGGAGATAGGCGGCGTTTACCGCGGCGGGCCGGCCTATTACATCGAAAAAGGCCTGGGCCAGAAATGGTACGCCGTTATTTTCGCGATCATCACCATCCTGTCCTGCGGCATTCTTTTGCCGGGCATCCAGGCCAACAGCATCGCCGTCGCTTTCCAGAATGTTTACAAGCCCATGACTCCGACCATCTCGGGAATCG
>Ga0315293_10006066_pt1 | contig 11324 bp, 12 predicted proteins | sample YL17G13_20_MG_FD_203071 | JGI IMG/M metagenome (GOLD analysis project Ga0315293, IMG submission 203071) | Sediment microbial communities from Yellowstone Lake, YNP, Wyoming, USA - YL17G13_20 | ecosystem: Environmental > Aquatic > Freshwater > Lake > Sediment | place: USA: Wyoming | collected... | reverse complement strand
CAGAATAGCAACCAGAGCCGCCGTCAGTGCCGATAAGAATGCGTATAAAAGCCACATAAAATGATTATACTATTCAATCCGACAAATTAAAGCTTTGGAAAATCTTGAATTTTTAATTTAGCCAGCATCTTGAACCACATGGCAATAGCGACAGTAATCACAACCTTCAGATGATTTCGGAACAGAATCAGACATCAAGCATTTTTTAATTTCTCTGAGCGTTTTTTCAATCCAGGAATCGTCACCTTTATAAGGAATCAGCTTAACATCAAATTCCAATTTTCCATCAAAGGCCTCTCTGTCCGTTTTACCGTTGCAATAAACAAAATAGCCGGTATTCGAAACTTTAAATCCGTTCTTCCTTAAAAGCCATTGATAGACTTCCATTTGCCTTTTATAACTGTCCTGCCACGGGGCGTCCAAATTGACTTCTCCGTTCTTGCTTGTCGCTTTATAGTCGGCAACAATCAGTTCTCCTTTGGGATTTATCCAGACGTCATCCACCCCCCCGGTCACCAGCAAGTTGGTAGATTCCTGAAAATACTGAACTCCGGCTTTCATTGAATCGCGCCACTCGTCCATTTTTTCATGGGCAAACGGAACGGCATCAATGCCATAAGCTTTCATAAAAGGATGGGGAGTACCGTTAGCTCTGTGGAAATCGAATTCTTTCTTTAAAAGAGTGTCCACGGCGCTGTTTAAACTGAAAGGGTAGCCTGGCGGCCTACCGATTCCAAGACGCCTGTCCAAATAAAAACAACGAGGGCATTCCAAAAACAAATCTATTTTACTTCGGCTGATTTTAAAAGGCTCTTTGGATTCCGGACTAAATAATCCTTTCGCTCTTTTGGGCGTGTAGTACTGAGACATAACTTGTCCATTCTACCAACAAAAAAGAAATTTTTAAAGAAAAAGGGGGCATTGCCCCCGTGTATCCGTTCTTGGTTTGTCAGCGACTGCCGACGCCCCAGCAGCCCTCGTGTTCATCGGGGCTATTGTCAGCCCCAAACTGCGTTTTCCGGACAGGACGGTTGTGATTCCTTGTCACCGTCACTGCTAACAACCCTACTAAAGCCAGTAGGATAATCTTTTTCATCCAATTCTCCTTTCGTGCTATTGATTTTTATACCACAAATTTATAAAAAAATCAAGTCACTAAATCAGGGGTATCAAAAGACCCTCGTTACAGCGAGGGTCTTTTTCAGATTCTTTACCATTTTTTGTCATCGCGGAATCTCCTCTGAGGCCTTTCCTCTTTGGCTCGGGCTTCGTTAACGACCAATTTGCGGCCGTCAATTTCTTTCCCGTTGATAACCTCGACGGCTTTGTCTGCGTCAGCGTCTTCCATCTCGATAAATCCAAAACCTCTGGACCTACCGGACATTTTGTCGATGATGACGGCAGCGCTCAACACATTACCAACTTCAGCAAAAATATTCTGAAGTTCGTCTTGTGTCATTGTGTAGGGAAGATTCCCTACAAATAATTTCTTTGCCATTTATCAAATTTCTACGAACTTAAAACTTGTCACCGTAAGGACCCTCTCTATTCGAATTACTAAAAATTTCAAATGGAGAACCGATGCAAAAGCTCCATGTATTCCTTATGTACTCATCGCACATGGAACTGAAGCTTAAAAGAAGGCTACCACAGATACCCTCTAAAGTCAAATCGAGCTCTGGCAAAGCCCTGTCTTGAAAGCCGAAAACGGATTTTTACACAAGGGTACTTTTATAATAAAATAAGCCTATGGCAGAACAAAAAACGGCCCCAGACCAGCGGACCGAACAACTTAAAGCCATTCGAGACGAGCTTTTGGCCCTGAAGAGTTCCCCTCTCTATGAATACAGGCAGTCAAACGGTTACTTTCCCGTTGCCGGACAAGGGAATCACTACTCTCGGATTATGTTTATCGGCGAAGCTCCCGGAAAAAACGAGGCCGCGACCGGCCGGCCTTTTTGCGGAGTAGCCGGAAAATTATTGGACCAGCTTCTGGATTCAATCAGCATCAAACGCGAAGATGTTTACATTACTAATATTTTAAAAGATCGTCCCCCCGACAACCGCGACCCCCTGCCGGAAGAAATCCAAATCTATGCTCCTTTTTTGGACCGGCAGATTAGGATAATTAATCCTCAAGTCATAGCCACCTTGGGACGATTTTCAATGGAATACATAATGAAAAAATTCGGCCTCGCTAGCCAGTTAAAACCCATCAGCCAGATCCATGGGCAGGTGTTCAAGCCCAACCCACTTTTGGGCGAAAAACCGGTGACAATCATTCCTTTATACCATCCGGCTGCGGCTATCTATAACCAGCAACTGAAAGATTCTTTGTTTAAAGATTTTGAAATTCTGAAGCCATTCAAATAAAATAAAAAGAGGCCTTTAAGGCCTCTTTAAATAATACAAGTTAATCGAATACCAGAACCGCGGCGGCGATAACGGTTGTCCAAAGGCCGTCTTTGTGACCCTGGGCTGATTGGGTAATATTGGTTGTTTTATAGATTTGACCGGATGATTTATAAACCTGTTCTCTTTCATCCCAAGCAGCATTAGGGTCAAATTCCAGTCCTAAAGTGGAGGCCAGCATGGTTGCCGCCAGATCCTCGGCATATTCACCAGCTTTTTGTTCGGTTTCCCCGAAAGGGTGGTGCTCGGAAAGATAACCGTAGTTATTGATATCGGCCGGCTGAGCCAATCCAATGGAAGCGGCAATCAGACGGTTGGGCTCACTGGTAGCGTTTCTGGCCATAACGCAAAAAATGACCTGTCCTGCGTGCAGCAGCTTTTTACCCTCCTCTTTCGGCACTCTTTTACAGTTAGGAGGGAAAATCGAGCTGACAGTCACCAAGTTATATTCGGCTATCCCCGCATCCCTCAAGGCCATCTCAAACGACTGGAGGTGTTCTTTGTGGTATCCGACGCCTTTGGTAAAAAACATCTTCTTGGGCACAAAGGCATTCGATGCGGCTGGTTGTTGATTCGGCTGTGATACCGGTTGCGCCACTGGGGTAGTATCGTCCATTAAAATTATTTTTTAATTTAAATTATTTTCCCGTTGGCTTACGAAAAAATGTGGGGCAGAACAATAATAGAAAAAATCTGAAAAAATACAAGTGCGTAACCGGCGCCCGAGAGCTACCGGACTCTAAGAAGCTTTGCCGCTTCCTCAGGAAAAACGGGATTGATTTCTATGCCGGTGCCAAGCTCAAAGCCAGCTGAAATGTTTGATTTGGGGACAATTTCCAGATGCCAGTGGTAGTGCTTGTACTGTTTTTTATTGGCTATCGGAGAGGTGTGAATATAGAAATTATAATCCGGGTCGCCAAGTTTTCTGGCAACCGAGTTAAGAATTCTTTTTAGGGCCAGAGATACATTAGTTAAAAGATGCTTGGACGACTCTTCAAAATAGGACTGGTGCTCTATGGGAAAGATGTTCACTTGATAGGGTTCCTTAGAGGCAAACGGCACGAAAGCAACAACCCCGTCTTTTTGGTAGACAATTCTCGTTTTTTCTTTAAGTTCCTGCCTGATAATATCGCAATGGATGCAACGTTTATGCTCCTTCCAGTGTTCCTGAGAGTGCGACAGCGATCGGCCAATAGCGTTGGGGATGACCGGTAAAGCCAGTATCTGGTAGTGAGGATGATAAAGAGTAGCGCCGGCATTGGGACCAAAATTTTGGAACATTGAAACGTATTGCATGCAGCCGTCGGCTACCAGTTCCTTGTATCTTTTAACAAAAGCTCTGAGAACATCTAGAGCCTGGGCATCGGAAAGTTGGCGATAATTTTTATAGTGGTCTCTGGTAACGAGAATGTCATGGTGCCCGACTCCGGTGGTAATGGTATAAACCCCGTGTTTGTGGGAGGAAGCACAAGTCATATGCCTGTGGCTCAGCGCCGGATATCTATTGGGAAGGACTTGAAGTTCCCACTTTTCCAGAGGCTTGTTTTCGGGAAACCAAAAATGGGGTATTCCATTACCCGATTTTTGAGGGTCTTCAAAAGGACAATTTCTTTTTGAGGAAATAGCTCTCTTTAATGTCGGCGCTCCAAAATCATTGGGTCGCTTCCCTCTCTTTGGAGATATCAGCACCCATTCGCCGGTGGTTGAATGATAGCGAAGCTCGGATTCCATAATAATAAACTTGAGACTTAAAACCAAAGACTGAAAACAAATGAGTTAAGTTTTGAGTTTTTAGTTTTGGGTCTTCAGTCTGTTCTCATAATACCACTGGAAAACTTTTTTGGCGACAGGAACGGCATTTAAACTTCCTTCTTTGGCATCCTCAATTAAAATCAAAACCGCGACTTGGGGATTGGGCACTGGTCCGTAACCGACAAAAAAGGCGTTTGTTTTTTGGTTGTTTTGAATCTGGGCACTTCCGGTTTTGGCGGCAATAGTCATGGGGATATCATGAAGCGAGTAGGATGTGCCGTAATCTTTTTTGACTCCATCCAGCATCCCCCTTTCAACCTCGTCAAAGTGTTTTAAATCCCCTGCTTCAATCAAATCAAATTTAGGTTCAGCCTGATAAATGACGTTGCCTTGAGCGTCTTTGGAGCCGCTGACAACAAATAGTGCCGGCATCTTCCCTTTATTGGCGATACCGGCAATATATCTCAAAAGTTCAAGCGGAGTGATTCGCAAATCTCCCTGTCCAATAGCAACGTTGTAGGTGTCTCCGATGCGCCAGATTTGACCGGTTTGTTTTTCTCTTTCTTCCGGATCAGCCAAAATACCCCTGCTTTCTCCGGGAAGGTCAATCCCGGTGGATTGGTCAAGCTTAAATTTCTGCCAGTATTCCTTAAGACGATTTATCCCAAGACCGTTCAGGTCCTCATAACCTCCTCCGACTTCATAGAAATAAACATTGCTTGATCGCGCCAGAGCCGAATACAAGTTGACCCACCCTTGCGGCCGCCAATCCAAAAATCGGGAGGGTTTATCCGGAAAATAAGGATTAGGAATGTCAATGTATCCTATCGAAAGGATTTGTTTTAGAGGGTCAATGACGTTTTCTTCTAAAGCGGCAAAAGCAACCAGCGGTTTAATTGTAGAACCCGGGCTGTAAACTCCGGAAATTGCCCGATTGAATGTCGGGCGATTTTTGTCGGTGAACAACTGACTTGTCAGTAAATTATTATCAAAACTCGGCAGGCTTACCATCGAAAGAATTTCTCCCGTTTGAGGATTTATAGCCAGTCCCACTCCGCCGATTTTCCCGAGCAAAGCCAACTGGTCTTTGAGAGTATTGTAAAAAAATTCCTGCAAATCGGCGTCCACAGTCATGTACAAAGCATCTCCTCCGACGGGGTTGTTGACTGTCTTTGTTTCAAGAAAATTTCCCTTGGCATCCTGATATGAAACAGCCACGCCATTCTTTCCTCTTAATAAATTATCGTACGAGGCCTCAAGGCCTGATTTTCCTATCTCGTCGTTTGATGCCAGTTCCTTGCTGTTTTCCAAATCATTTTGATTAACCAGCCCGGTATAGCCGATAATCTGGGAAAAAACCGGCCCGTCGGTGTACTTTCTGATATAACTGTTTTCAATAATTATCGACTTCAGATTTAATTTTTTCAGTTCTATCACTTCAGGTAAAGAAATGTTCTGGAATAAAGGCAAATACGCTTGGCGCTCAAGATCCACCGAAATTATCTCCTGCCTTATGCCTTCAACGTCAAATGGGATTATCGCCGATACCGTTTGGAGTGTCGATTCCAGAGAAAGCCGGTCTTTTAAAAGTTCCGAAAGGTTTAAGATAACGCTAAAACTGGGCTCGTTGGATACAAGAATTTTTCCGTACCGGTCATAAATAATCCCCCGGGGCGTTTTTAAAACCGTCTGCTGGCCGGCATTGGCCAAAGCTCTGGATTGATACAACTGACCGTTTATTGTTTGAGAATAAATCACCTTTCCAAAGGCGATTAAAATAACGGCGATTGCTATCCATCCGAAAAAACCGAAAATTTTCTCGGAAATGGGACGCTCGATTATATCCAGACCTTCCGATAAATCATCCAAAACCGATTCTTCTAAGAAAATCTCTTTTTTAGCCATGAACCTAAAGCAAATAACAATTCTTCAATAATAACATTGTAAACAAGCTCCAAAAGAAAAACGAGCGACAGTATCTGACTGGTAGCTTGAAGAACAAACCAGAATAAAGACTGCAGCAAAAAAACAAAAAATAATCTGATTAGAAGTATTTTCCGGAAAATTAGCAATTTGGCGACTATAAAAGAACAAATGGAAAAAAGCAAAATTATGCCGTATTCGATGATTAAAAATGGAGTGAATTTCAGCCAAATAAGCTCAGCCAGCAATAATCCAAAAAAAATATACCAGCTTTCTATAAGCAGCGCCGCCACAATCGGAACGATAATAAAGATGTTTGGCTTGACCTGAACAGTCGAAAAATTCACCAAAGAAAACAAAACCAGCGCACCTAAAAGGAAAGCCGCTACGGTAAAATCATTTTTTTGGCTAGCGTGAAGCATCTTTTATAACATAAACGTCAGTAATATCACTCAGAGCATAAGGCAAGGAAATTTGAGCCTTCAAAAATGCCACCGAAGGGTCTTCTTTGACGGACTTGATGCTCCCGACCAAAAGCCCGTAAGGCATATCTTTGTCAGCGGTAAAAACTTCATCGCCGACTGCAATTTGTTTTGTTTTATCGATCAACCCGATTTCAGGCGCTACTCCTCCCTGCAAAAGGCCGTCAATTCCCTTCTTTCCTATTTTGACCGGTAGCGAATAATTCGAGTTAAAAATCGTTATCACCTCACTGGTATTTGATGAAACGTCGGCAATCTGTCCAAGCAACACCGTTTTGGAAAACATCACCGGCTGTCCAGATTTTACGCCATTATCGCTTCCCAAAGCTATATAAATTCTATTTTTGATATTAAACGGATATAAAGAGAAAACTTTTCCGTAAAGATAACGGCCATCGGCCGGCAACAAATAAGAGCTCTCCAAAGAAAACAATTTCCCTTTCAACTCGCTGTTCTCTTTCTTTAAGGCCGACAATTCATTCAAGATCGAAGGCAGAGAAAATACCCGCAAAGATACGTCCACAAATCTCCCCGGCTTTGAAATAAAAAATGGAGTGGCTACCAACAGCACCACGCCAGCGACATAAGCGATTACAACAAGAATCTTTCTCATGATTCCAAAAATGCCGTCCGCAAAACTATTCGATGCTTATTGGCTTTACGGAAAGTGCGAACATACTTTTATGAGCTTCTATATTTTCAGCTGCCACTCCAGCTCCCCTCACGACACAAGTCAAAGGATCATCCACTAAAATCGTTTTGACTCCTATTTCCTTTTCAATTAAATCGTCAAAGCCTCTTAATAAACTCCCTCCTCCCGAAAGATAAAGGCCCTTCTTTAAAATATCCCCGGCAAGCTCCGGAGGAGTCTTTTCTATCGTGTCTCTGATGGCTTCTATTATTTGTCTGATTGAAGGCAGCAGCGCTATTCTCACCTGAGAATCCTTGACGATGACTTCTTTAGGAAGCCCGGTCGAAAGGTCTCTTCCGGCAACACTGACTTCAAGCGGTTTTCCGTTCCCGATGGCCGAACCGATCTCTATTTTTATCCTTTCGGCCGTCGGTTCACCGATGGCCATCTTAAAATCATCATGGATATATTTGATAATGTCGTCGTTCATCTTGTCTCCAGCAATCTTTAAACTTCTGGAAACGACAACCCCGCCCATCGAAATGATGGCTATTTCACAGGTTCCTCCTCCGGCATCAATCATCATATGGGCCGTCGGTTCGTCTATCGGCAAGTTGGCTCCTAAAAGCGCGGCTATCGGCTCTTCTAAAAGATAAGCCACCGAAGCCCCCGAAGAGATGACCGCGTCCTCAACCGATTTGCGCTCAACTTCAGTTAAATTAGTCGGAATGGCAACAACGGCACGGATGTAATTAAACAAGCTGTCCTTTTTTATTTTTTTTATGAAGTGCTTCAGTATCTCCTGAGCCATTTGGAAATCGGAAATCACACCATTAATCAAGGGCTTGATAACATCAATGTGGAGTGGTGTCCTGCCCATCATCCGTTTGGCCTCATTGCCGATAGCCACCACTTGGCCAGTTTTGTTGTTAACGGCTATTAAAGTCGGCTCATTGAAGACAATCCCTTCGCCTTTAAGGTAAACCAGCGAATTGACCGTCCCCAGGTCAACTCCGATATCTGTTTTTAGTCGTTTAAACAGCTTCATTTGTTACCACTACAATACTTTTTTACAAAAGAAAAATCAACCGTTTTGGCTTTGGTTTCGCCGCGCTTTTTAAACTCGATTTTATCGCCCGTTTTAGCGCTGACCACCAATCGGACCGGAATTCCAATTAGATCGCTTTCGGCAAATTTTTCTCCGGCAGTTCTGTCTTTACGGTCGTCATATAAAACCTCAACGCCAAGCGCTTCAAGCTTATCGGATATTTTTTGAGCATGCTCAAAAATTTTTTTTGATTCGTTATCGCCGTTACCGCCGAGAGTAATTAAATGAACGGTAAAAGGAGCAACCGATGCCGGCCACAACAGTCCGCTGTCATCATGAAAAATTTCCGCTAACGCCCCCATTAATCGGGAAGTACCAATGCCATAACAACCCATGAGAACAATTTTTTCCGTTCCATCCTTATCCCTGAATTTAAGCGAAAAAGGTTCCGAATACTTGGCATTTAGCTTAAAAATATTTCCCACTTCGATAGCCGCCGAAATATCCAAAGCCGCCTTGCAGTTGGGGCAAGGATCGCCATTTTTAGAGCCATTTATATCACTATTTTGGGCAAAACGACACTTTTTGCAGTAGACAATTGAATCCTCGCCATTGGGCGCCAAAACCTGAAATTCATGGGAATATTTTGAAAACGTTCCGCCCGAGGCCTCCACCAGCCAAGCGTCTAATCCTAATCTCTTAAAGATAGCCAGGTAAGCCTTGATTGCTTTTTTATAATAAAAATCCAAATCCTCCTCGTTGGCATGAAACGAATAGAGATCTTTCATTATAAATTCCTTTCCCCGAAGCATTCCCGATTTAGCCCTGGGTTCGTCTCGGAATTTTGTTTGAATTTGATACAAACCAAAAGGCAAGTCCTTATACGAAAAAATCGCTTTTTGAGCCAACGGAACAACTACTTCTTCATGAGTGGCGCCCAAGGCATACTCTTTCTTGTCTCTGGCGATAACTTTAAAGAGGGCGTCAAAAGTGGCCCAGCGGCCAGTTTGCTGCCAATTTTCCCTGGGGGTCAGAGCGGGCATCAATATCTCCTGTCCGCCCAGCTTGTTCATTTCGTCACGCACAATGGAATTTATTTTGGCCAATACCCGAAGACCCAGTGGAAGATATGAGTAAACACCGGCCATTAATTTATCGATAAAACCTGCGCGAATGAGGATTTTAGCGTTATAAGCCTCTTCGTCCTTTGGAAACTCTTTTTTTATGAAATTAGGTATTTGAGATTGAAGCATACAAAAATAATACCACTAAAAAGCAGCTTTTTCCAGAAAGAGCCAGCTTTGATGATAAACGTCCTCCGACCTATTTTTTAGCCAATTCGGCCGCCAGTTTCTCAACATCAATTCCTCCGTAATTCCCAGGACTCATCATTATTAAATTCGTATTATTCCAATCCATGTTTTTTAGAAAATTGACCACCTCAGTTGAGTTTTGAAAGATTAATGCGTTGGGTGCATTAAAAGCATCTTTTATTTCTTGAGACAACGGCATTATTGCCCCTTTCTTCTTTGCCGTCTCCGGGTCACAAAATATTATTTGAACATCAACATCTTTCAAAGTATCCTTATAATTTTTCAAAAACTCCTTGTCAAAACTGCTCCAGGTGTAAAGCTCAAAAAACGCCGCTAATTTCGAATGCGGGTACTGCTCTTTTACCGCATTGACACTGGCTTTTAATTTATCGGGAGCATGGGCAAAGTCCTTAAAAATTCTCGTTTTCCCGTTATCCGCCAATTTTTCAAGCCTTTTTGCGGCCCCTTTAAATGAGGTAATGGCTTGATAAAACATGCTACTTGAAATTCCCATGGCATTGCAGATATTTCGCGCTCCCTCAATATTAGCCAGGTTGTGCCTGCCAAAAATCAGCAGGGGGGTTTCCTGGCCGTTGTGCACAAGATAAGTGATGCCGTTGCGTATCGTATGGCAATGAATTCTATAAGCAACTTTTTTAATTGTCTCTTTGGTTTTTAAAGCGACATCAGAAACTTCAGGATCATCTTTGTAATAGACCAGTGTTCCGCCGTTCACTATGGAATCGGCAAAAATCTCAAATTGCTTCTTATAATCTTCGGGTGTTGGAAAGACATTTATATGGTCCCAGACTATTCCACTTATTAGAGCTATGTTCGGCTTATACAGATGAAACTTGGGACGCCTATCCAAAGCCGAAGCTAAATATTCATCGCCTTCGAAAACGGCATATTTGGCACCAGCCGACAATTTGGCCATTACCTCAAATCCGTCCAGCAGAGCCCCCGTCAAATAATCGCATTCAATTTTATGAAAGGCGCAAATATGAAGGACCATGGCGGTAATTGTCGTTTTCCCATGACTCCCTCCAATCACCACCCTGGTTTTATTTTTTGTTCTTTCATACAGATATTCCGGATAGGAATAGATTTTAATTCTCAGTTCCTGAGCTTTAACAAGCTCGGGGTTATCGGCTTTGGCATACATTCCCAATATGATTTCATCCAGGTCTCTGGTTATCCGGCCAGCGTCCCATCCGGGATTTTTGGGCAACAGTCCGAATTTGCTCAAACGGCTTCTAGCGGGTTCAAAAATGTCGCCATCCGAACCGGTGATAACGTTGCCTTCCTTGTGCAAAGCGATGGCAAGATTATGCATCGCGTTCCCGCCAATGGCGATAAAATGAATCTTTTTTGTATCCATTATCGGGAAAAAATTCTGGAAATATCCTGAACACTGACTGCCAGTATCAGAATTATCAGCAATATAAATCCGGCGGCATTAACCATTCGCTGAACTTTAGTGCTGACTGGAGAGCCTTTAACTTTCTCAGCGATCAAAAACAATATTCTGCCGCCATCAAGAGCCGGAAAGGGAAAGATATTAATTGCCGCCAAATTTATAGAAATAAAAGCAACCAGATTTGCCAAATAGCCGATGCCAAGCCCTGCCGCCTGGGAAGTCGCTTGGAAAATTCCCACCGGCCCCGAAATATATCTGAACAAATTCGGCCCCCCAAAAATACTGGCTATTAACCTGAACAAAGTGACAAAAATCATCGCAAAGATCATCCCTGCCGTCTTAG
>Ga0315293_10006057_pt1 | contig 11338 bp, 10 predicted proteins | sample YL17G13_20_MG_FD_203071 | JGI IMG/M metagenome (GOLD analysis project Ga0315293, IMG submission 203071) | Sediment microbial communities from Yellowstone Lake, YNP, Wyoming, USA - YL17G13_20 | ecosystem: Environmental > Aquatic > Freshwater > Lake > Sediment | place: USA: Wyoming | collected... | reverse complement strand
TCTCTTTCTTTATCACGGATATCATCTTCAATCTTCCAAAGAACTTGATTAATATCAACCATATTAGAAAAATCTGATTGTTTAATTTTCATTTCATTAAATACAATATTGTAAAGGTAATCGTATTCTTTTTTTACGTTATTTAGTTTTTCATCATCTTTAATAAATGAGGTTTTAATTTGTAATATTGATAATTTATCAATAATTTCTCCAATTGACACTTCTATTTTCATTATAATAAATGTTGAATTTGGTTAATTACCATATCTACGGTAATTGATTTATGACATTCAAATTGTCTTTCAGTATCTTTATGTTTTGGACACCAATACCAATCATTTTTATCAAAAGAATGTTCAATATTAATTTTATTCCAACAACCATGACAAACAGATTTATTTGTGATTCTAATATAATCATCTAAGGATAAATCAAATTCATTCCAATCCTCAGTAAAGTTTGAAATCATTACAACTTTCTTACCCAAAGCGTGGGCGATCCAAGACATTCCTGATGAAAGACCAATATAAAATTCTGAATGATTAATAATGTTCGCAGCATCTAAAAGAGTTTTTCCAATCTGTTTATTAGATTTGGAAGGAACACCATTATAAAATGGTGGGGTACCATACATTTCATATTTTTCCACAGTGACTGGTGTATAACCACGTTTTCTTAATATTGCCGATAATTCATTCCAATTTGTTGAATCACCTTGAGATATTAAACCATTTGGGTGATTCCAATATTTTATTTGACAAGTTGAATGGACACCAAGAGCAACATATTTGTTCTTGATTGGTCTTAATAGTTTGGGTATTGAAACTACAGGACGAATATATGATGGATTTTCAAACCCTAATTGTTCAGCATATCCACCTTGAATACTTTTATTAAAAACGTAATCTATGAATATTTTTTCATCGTATTCCACAACATCATTTCTACCAACAAATTGGATATTCTCATAACATTCTTTTAATAAAAAAATATAAGGATCATTAATATTAAATATAACATTAATATTATGTTTCTTTTGATACTCAGAAACATATGGTGTACTTGCAATAGTATCACCTATTGAGTTTGATAATAAATGTATACAAACTGTTCTCATATTATAGTAAGTGTTGAATTTGATTAATTACCATATCCGCAGTAATTGATTTATGACATTCAAATTGTCTATTAGTATCTTTATGTTCAGGGCACCAATTCCAATCACCTTTATCAAATTTAAACATTGGGTTATTCCAACACCCATTACATACAGATGGATTAGTTATCCTTGTACAGTTAATTGTAAATTCATGGTCGGCATCAGTAAAGTTAGATATCATAACAACGTGTTTACCCAAAGACCAACTTAACCAAGACAAACCACTTGATAATCCAATAACAAATTCACTATGGAATATCACATTTTTTGTGTTCTCCATAGAATCATCAGATATGTTTTCTACACCTTCAATTTGTTCGCCATCTTTAGATATGTTGATAATCTTATATCCTTTGTTTGATAGGTATTTGGTTAACTCTAACCAACCTGTTGGATTATTCCATAACTTACAACCTGCGGTTGAGCTTGGGGCAATACAAATGTATTTTTCAGGATATGGTCTTTCCTTAGGTTCAAAATAAATTCTTGAATGAATTTCTTTATAATCTAAACCTAAAATATTTGCCGCGGATTTTTGTAATGGTATTGTACTTGGTAATACAGGTTCTTTATTATAATCATAAAACCAACCTAATCTGTATAACGATTTTATATTAAGTACAACCGTATCACGAGTAACAAATTCAATTTTGGGATATTGGTCTTTAAACATTGAATTCATAAAACTTGAGACAATAACATGACAGTTGTGTTTTTTTCTAAACTCTTCACAATACGGCATCCAAGCGAGTGTATCACCTAATGAACTTGATTCAAAAACAATAAAAACTCTACTATTTTCTAAATCAAATTCATGTTCAAATGTTAAATCATCAACAAATAATTTTGTTTTCCATTTTGTATAGTAGGTCCTATTTAATTTAGAGTACATACCTGAACTTAATTCAGTGTTATAAACTAAATTTTCCTTATCATCATAAACTTCAACCTTAAATGGGTTGTTTAGATTTGTATTTAATTCAATAAAATAACCATCAACGCTATGAGAGTTTAGTGTAACATTTAATGTAATTTTTTTTTTATCAATATATTTGTCACCAAATGATTCAATCATTAATTTTTTATATTCATCACTTGTAGGTGATGACATATCATAATTTTCACCATTTATATTAATTTTGTTCATATTCTAAATGTTTTTCTAAAATTTTCTGTTTAACAACTGAAGATATTTTTTCTTTTTCATCACGTGATAATAAACTAAACATACCTTTATTATGATATCTATAAACACCCATAGGATAATCTAAAAATTTTATTTTACCATATCTTGATAATTCATAATTTAATGGCCAATCAAAGTAAGGTAAATCCATCATCCAATCTTTTACTATATCTTTAATGTTTCTAAACATTTTACCAAATGTAATATTATTGGTGATTAACAAATCTTTTGTAAGAACAGTATTATTTTCAAAACCAATTAAACCAAGCCACCCTGGTGTTGAGTCTGGTGCATAACCACCATTAGGTTCCCTACCCCAATATCCTGTAAATGTCATAACATAGTCAAGGTTGTTATCTAAAAAATCAACTTGTTTTTGTAGTTTATATGGGTCGGTAAAATAATCATCACCATCTAAATATGTAATATATTCACCTTTAGATTCTGACATTAGAAATTTAACATTTTTATTAGCTCCCCAATTTTCAGTAGGTGTATAAGTTTTTACTTTATCATGATAATAAACAACCCGATCAATGTTAACTTGTGAATTGTCCGTTGAAAAATCATCTCTAACTAAAATTTCATAATCAAAGTTTGTAATTTGATTTATTGCGGATAATATTGATTGTTCAATAAATTCACCAAAATTATAACAAGGTATTATTACACTTACTTTCATAATTTTTCAAAATCTTCAGTTATTTTATATATTCCGTTATCCATTGATATAATATTAAGAATTTTTTTCCCAATCTAAACCAAAATATAACAATTTACATTCAGAGTTAAAAGACTTTAACCATATTTCAGGGTATAAAACTTTTTTATTTTTATTTTTTGAAAGATATGCTGCCCACCAAGCAAATGTACTATTAGGTATTATAAAATGTTTACATTGTGACATTAGTAAAAAGTAATTGTAGAATTTATCACCTTTATGTTCATGTGTTACAATTGTACTGTTTGGTATGTCATATAGATTATTTTTACACCATTCAACATCATCTGAAAATATAAAAAATTTTAAATCTGTAAATTTTAATTTTAAATTATCAATACCTTTTAATATGTATTCTTTACCGTAAGTACCATGAAAATCATTATTTAAGAAATCCGCTCTACGAATGTTTAACATTACAGAATTTGTGTTTTGAATATTCAATAATAAATCATTAGATTCTATTAAACATTCTTTATTGAAGTTAAAATCAATTTTATTAAAATAATGAGGGGAAGACCAATAACCATCTAAGTAAATTGTGTTAGATTTGTTTTGTGTAATTTCTTTAATAGTTGTATTAATTAATTCTATAGTCGAATTTGGATTAAAATCTTCAATGATTAAATCATAATCACCATCATAAAAATCAACAATAGATTCATTATTAAGATTAAAAATATCTAAATCATAATTTCTATAAACAAAATCAGGGCCTAAATCACGTCTATGTAAAAAACTTAAATCTAATATTAGTTTTCTATTAGTAATATTAGAAATGTTTTTACCAAATGCGTATTGAAACATTTGATTACCTAAACCACCTTGTAATTTAACAACAACATTCATTTTAATTCCGATTTTATCATTTCGTTTATTATCATGTCAATATCATACTTGTAATCCCAATTCGGGTAATGATCCTTAAATTTTGTGACATCACTTATATACCAAATATGGTCACCAATCCTATTGTCTTTTGAAATTGTATAATCTAATTTTGTCCCTAAAATATTTGAGATTTTATCTATTGATTCTAACATTGAGATATTAGAATGTCTTGACCCACCAATATTATAAACCTCACCAATTCTTGGGTTCAAATAAAATTCGTGAAATGCGGAAACTAAATCATAACTGTGAATATTATCCCTAACTTGCTTTCCATTATAACCAAATATTGTGTATGGTTTTTTTGATATAAAACATTTAATTAGATATGATAAAAATCCATGTAATTCTACACCAGCGTGTGATGGACCTGTTAAACAACCACCTCTAAAAATACCTGTTTTTAATCCAAAATAATTACCATATTCCTGAACCAATAAATCTGCAGATGCTTTAGATACTCCAAATAAAGAATGTTTACTTTGGTCAATTGACATTGTTTCATTGATACCGTTATATAATTCGTGATATGTTGGTAATTCATATCTTGTATCTAATTCAATTAAAGGTAAATTGTTTGGTGTGTCACCGTAAACTTTATTTGTTGATGTGAAAATAAATGTGGCGTTTTTACAAAACAAACGAGTACACTCAAGTAAATTTAAAGTACCTAAAGCATTTACCGTAAAATCGGTAATAGGTTCTTTGGCGGCCCAATCATGAGAAGGTTGAGCCGCTGTATGTACAATTAGAGTGATGTCAGTTGAATAATCTGAAAATATTTTTAATAAATCATTATAATTTCTAATATCAACATCATAGTGAATATAGTGATTAAAATTATTATTCATTTTTTCTTTGGTTGATTCACCAAAGAAATATTTACGCATATCGTTATCAATTCCAATAATTCTAAATCCTAATTTGTCGTAAAAACGACAAACCTCACTGCCAATTAAACCATATGACCCAGTTACAACAACTGTTTTCATTTAGTCTTTTTTCTTAAAGAATGAAATACAATCAGTACCATCCCACCCATTTAATTCATTAAATTTAATTGGGGTTTGTGATATAATTTCCATATTGTTATTTTCAACAAAAGATTTAAATAATTCAGGAGTCATATTGGCCCTCCCCGCTGAATTTTCAAATGAATTGTTACTTCCTTGATAAATCCATGAATGGTGTATAAAAGCGTGCCCACCTGGTTTTAATACTCGGTAAATTTCTTTTACATACTCTTCACTAACATTAGCGTGCATATGAACAAATGAATCGTAAGAAAAAACTAAATCTTGTGAATTATTTCTAACCCCCGTTAATGATTTTCCATCATTAACCAAATATGCCAAAACATGATTACCTAATTTTTCTTTTGTTTTTTGAACACAAAGTGGATTTAAATCTATTACAATAAGTTCTCCCGCTAAAATTGATAAGAATTGTGTTATCCTACCAAATCCAGGTGCAATCTCTAATATTTTTTTACCTCTAAATTCTTTTATTGTGTTGAAAATTTCTTTGTTCCATAAATTTTCTGTGTTACCAAATGGACCTGACCATTCATGTCCTCCATCTTCCCACATATGTGGTTCATTCCACAATTTTTGTTCTTCTATATTATAAAATTTTTCCATATATTATTTTTTTTAATTTAAAACCAAGTATCTTTTTCTAAGTAATCTAACAAAGAATAACCTTCTTTTTGAAAACATAAAGGATCTTTACTAACTAATACTTTAGATTGTAAATGATAGTTCCATGCTAACCAAAAGTCAGGAGAATGCCAACCAGTTGTTTCTATTTTTTTAAGAATATTTTCTCTTTCTGATTTCATAATCAAATAAGTTGTTCCCATTAAGAAATGAGGCACCTGTAACCAATCTCCATGTTCTTTAGTCATGTTCCACCATTCTCCACCTGTCATATAACAAGGGCCTGCAAAACTTACTATTTTACCGTTAATTCTTTTACATAATGATTGTGATTCTACAACCTTATCATAAAATTCATCGGGACTCAAATTTGTGTATGAATCACCTTCGGCAACTATTAGAACATCAACATCTTCATCAAAGTTTTCATATATACCTTGAGTATGTGCTCTATATGCACCATAATGACCATAAGTTAATACAGGAGGTTCATTTTTAAATTCTTTTGATGTGTTAATAATATGTGGATCCATACAATTCTCAACAGGAAGATCAGTCCTATTAACAACCGAATAACGTTTAATGTATGAAGTAAATTTATGTTTTATGTTTTCCCAACACTGAATTGATAAATTCTGTTTATCAACGGTTGATTTCCAATTTGACTCTGAAATATCTTGAGGATCATTAGGATCTAACAAAAGATGTACAAATTTAATCTTAAGTGGTTTTTCTTTTAACGCATCAAACCCTAATGATATTAAAAGTTGATTGGCGTCTTCTTTAACATTACCAGTTAAAAATATGATGTTGTCCTCATTTTTATATTTTCTTTTATATGTGTGTAAATCAAATATGAATGTCGGTAAACTATATTCTAATGATTCTTTAATTGCTAACGGATTTAATTCCATATTTGAGGTAAATAAATGAACATCGGATGCTTGTAAAAATGTGTCCGTATCATTTCTTTCACCCCAAACAATACAGTTATCAGGTTTTGTTTCCATGATTGGTTCCCAATAATCCGTGAAGTTTGACGCTTGGTTGCCCAAGAAATGAAACTTGATTTTGTAATCTTCTAATAATCTTGCAATCTCAAAAGCATAACCTTGATTCTTACCACTGGTAAACAAACCAATATTTACTACGTGTTTATATTTAGGATCTAAACCTAATGTTAATTGTGATTCATTTTTATTTCGTGTTTTTTTATCAATAGGGTATTCAATTAAATCAATTGGTACGCCCAAGTCTTTAAATATTTCAACACTAAAAGGTGATACAAAGATAAACTTATCTGGTATATATTTTTTCCACTCAACTTGTGAATGTGAACTATGTGTTGATTCAAAAATTTTATATGTTCTATTAGGTGAATATAATCTTTTTGTAATGTGTGTTTCCATAAAAGTTTCAGGAAACTCTTCCATCATAATATAGTCGGGGTTATAATCCTCAATTGCATTAAACAAATCATATTCTTTATTCTCAGATAATGATATAAATTTATCCCCAATCATATCAATTACACGATTTCTTTGGACAACATAAGACCATGCAAGCATTTCATATTCTATAACAACAACGTTGTAATGATCTTTCAATAATTCTACTTTTTTTGCCACAATTTGGGGGCAACCTCCAGTAGACATATGGGGGGATATTATAATTAATGTTTTCATTTATTTTAAATTAATTAATTCTTTATAATAAAATGTCTAATATAAGTCCACCAACTATGTTCAGTATGTTTACCAATAACATTTAAATATTTGTTTAATTGGGATTGTAATTCATTATCTTTCTCTTCGTTATTTTCATGGTAATTTTGATTTTGATAATAAAATAACATTCTATTACCTTTTGTTTTTTGTAATATTTTATCTAAATCATTTTCATTAAAATAATTTAATGAGAACAAATGTATTTCAGCATCAACAGTATTAAAAACCAAATCAACATCATAATATAATTTTTTTAGAATATCTTTTTGACCCTGAGATAAAACTCTTGTCCATAATGATATTTTTTTACCTTTTAATTTTTCAAATTCATATGATGTTAAAGTTGATGTTTCAACATAAATGTCGTTAAACATTTTATCAACTCCACCATCACTTTGATTGAGTTTGTTTAATGCAATGTTAAAGTTACCGTTAAAGTTTGGTGGTATTGATTTACTATGGGATTCTGAATCATCTCTAAGGTTCCATATATATAATGGCCTTGGTATGTGTAGATACTTACCAAAAGAATTTGCCCAAAATACGTGATAACTATCTTCAGCACATGCCAACATATCATCAACATCAAATGATGATATTGTATTTTTAAACCCTCTTAATAACCCAAAACAAGAATAACTAAGGTTATTTAAGTAATCACAAGATGGGTGATACCTTTTAATTTTATTTGAAATAATATCATCATTTAATAAATAAGTTATTGAATGTAATGATTTTGTCTCTTCATATATTTTGTGACTTTCTGACGATACTAAAGAAACATCATTTCTCCCATATAAAAAACTATTGTATACGTTTAAGAAATTTCTATCAAAATCATCATCAGCATCTACCAAAATAATCCATTTAAATGTTTCATCAAAAAACTCATTTGGTTTCCAATACATTTGTTTTTTTTCTGATTGATCGTAGTAAACAATTTTGTGTTTTAACAGACTTTTATCTAATCTTTCTAATACCAAACTTTTAGTATTATCTGTTGAATAATCGTCTGTTATATGCCATTCAAAGTCATCGTAATTTAAAGTCTCAATTGATGTAAAGATTTTATCTATAAACCTTTCACAATTGTAAAATGAAGTATAGATACCAAATTTAATATTGTTATTCATGGATTATAAAATTTCTTTTATTTTATCAATTACATTGTTAAGTTGTGGGTGACACTCAAACGTTGGTTTATTTTCTGAACAATTTGGTTGAGGTGGTACCGAATTAATATCTCCCCATTCTTTAACATTATAAAATAAATTTGAATTACAATGTAGATTACAGGTACCTAATAAATAATGGTATTTGTAATCTTGAGTCCCATGTCTGTACGGAGCTCTTAACTTTGGATTAATCGCACTACCCAATTGTATAATTTCAACATCCGTAGTTCCCGCCAAATGTAATGGACCTGAATCCATAGTTATTAAACATTTTGCGCCATTAATCACCCACCACATATCACTCATACTACCCTGATTAGTTAAATCAAGACCGTAATAGTCATCAAACATTGGACATTCTTTATCCAAAGGTTTATCACTATATGAGTGATGTAATTCTTCTCTATAACCAGCACCAATTAATACGGTAAAAATTTGATTATCTTTTAACCATTTGATTAAATTAACCCAATTTTTATAATCCCAAGTACGATTTGCCCAATTTGAGGTAATGTGAAGTACCACATATTTTTCTGGTAAATCTAAAGATAGTAATTGTGGATTTGCGTAGTAATCATAACTCATATCCTCAGGTAATAGTTGAAATCCTAAATCCATCGCATGAATTTGTCGGACATCAATATGAGAAAATTTCTTTTCAATCCCATTCCCATCTTTTCTTCCCGCATAAGTAAAACTTTCGTATTTTACAATGTCGGAAATATTTGAGTTGTTAAACTCCTCAAAACTGAAAAGAGATTCCACGTATGGATTATTGTTAAATACATTTTTATTGTGTGTTACAACATTAATTTTTTTCCTATGTGATTTAGACAAATACCTAATAGTTGGTGTTGAGGCTAATGTGTCGCCAAAACTAACACTATGGATTAGATAATATATTTGTTTGTTAATCATTATTTCTTTTTTTATAATATAACATTTTTTTTTAATAAATAAAGTTACCATAATACAATTAACACAAACTCATGAAAATAGATGTATTGATTGGAAAATCAATTGATAAATCATCAAAAAGTATTAGAAATAGTATAGTTAACGGTATTTATTGTTAAACAACAATAATGGCAACAACAAGGCCTTTTTCGTATAATACAGGATTACCAATCTCAGGAACAACTCAGGTTGGTAATTTAGCAGTTGGTTACCCAACATCAGGATATACCGGAATGGAGTGGTGGAATGGACCTGATGAAGATTTGGTTTATAATGATATATTTACAGTAATCTAAACTTACCTATTAATTAAATATAAAAATCTATATTTATATTAAAAGAATTTAATGCCAAATCAAATAACATTAACGGTATCAACTGGTACACCACCATATAATATTTTTGTGTGTGATGTAACAAACACGTATTGTTATCCAGCAGCAACTTTTGGTGGAGGAACAATAACCTTTGATTCTCCGGCACCATTAGAATATACAACACCAATATTAATAAGAATAGTTGATTCACTTAATTGTGAGACATTTGAATTATACCAATGTGTGCCAACTCAAACTCCATCATTAACGCCAACATTAACGCCAACCGCAACAGGTCCGTGTAGTTGTTGTTGTATTGAGGTTAGTTCTAATAACAGTAGTGGTGGATCATTTACATATACGGATTGTTTTGGAAATGTTTTTAATGATGTTTTTGTTCCACCTTATTCCACAGTTTATTATTGTGGTAGTAATGTTACAAATTTGGTAAATGCCGCACTTAATTATGGGTCACCTTGTGTTAATGGGTCTTGTATTCCACCAACTCCAACTCCAACATTAACTCCTACCATTCCCCCATTACCATGTATTGCATATAGTTTATTTTTACCTGACACCGCGTCTGATGATTCCTTAATATCATTTGATCCTTGTTGTGATAATCCACCACCTATTGGGTATATGCCATATTCTCCGTTTATTTTGTATAAAACTCAATCTGAACTTATTTGTTCAACAACATATCCAATTGTCCTTACTGGTCCAAATCCTATTATTACTATAATTGGAACATGCCCATGTCCAACACCAACACCAACGACAACGTTAACACCAACATTAACTCCAACACAAACGTTAACACCAACATTAACTCCAACACAAACATTAACACCAACATTAACTCCAACGCAAACATTAACACCAACATTAACTCCAACACAAACGTTAACTCCAACACAAACGTTAACTCCAACACAAACGGTTACTCCAACACAAACGGTTACCCAAACATTAACACCAACGCCAACATATCCTGGAATTTGTCCTGATCCTTTTATATCCGTATGGACCACAACATCTCCAAGTGAAACAATTAATTTACCTTATAGTCCATCAGGAATTTATGATGGAACTATTGATTGGGGTGATGGTTCTCCTACGAGTATAAATGATTACACAAATAGATCACATACCTACGCAATTGCAGGGACATACACAATAACAATAAATGGAGAAATAACAAATTTTAATTTTGGTCTTAATGACCCAACTAATGTAACTAATCTAATAAGTGTTACACAATGGGGAAGTTGTTTTAATATTGTAAGTGGTTTTATGGCTTTTGAAAATTGTAGTTCTCTTACTTTAACTAGTGTTACTGATATATTAGATTTGACTAATGTATTAACTACCGAAAATATGTTTGCTGGTTGTACTCAATTAACAACGGTAAATAATATGGATTCATGGGATGTATCAAGTGTTACAAATATGGGTGGTATGTTTGCGGATTGTCATCTATTTGATCAATATATTAATTCATGGGTAGTATCAGGTGTTACAAATATGGGTCGTATGTTTGCGGA